>Ga0123335_1002135_pt1 | contig 30399 bp, 26 predicted proteins | sample BiotimSIPDNA_2_FD_89707 | JGI IMG/M metagenome (GOLD analysis project Ga0123335, IMG submission 89707) | Anaerobic biogas reactor microbial communites from Washington, USA - Biogas_R2 time_0 SIP DNA | ecosystem: Engineered > Bioreactor > Anaerobic > Unclassified | place: Washington, USA... | reverse complement strand
TTCCCTCCGGAGGCAACAAAAAAGCCAAACGCTGATGGGACAGATTCATTGGCATGGGGTCCTGTGCCTATGACCCCCTCCATTTCGCGGATACATTCATCAAAACGATGGCCATATTTCAGCCCGATGGTGACCGCCAGCTTAATCCGCTCGGCAACGCTGGCTCCCGCGGCAGCTTTTGCCCTGTCCATAGCCATAGCATATCCGTCCCGCGCACCGGAGATACCTGCCTCCACAATCCGGTTGATGTCTGAAGACCCGGTGAGTGCAACTGCAAGAGCGGACGAAACAGCACATGCCCCGGCGAGGGCTATCACATTGTTGTGAGTTGGCAGACACAATGTAAATGTATCCAGCATGGCTTTATATGGATCTGCGGGATGAAACAATCCGCAGATCCAGGATTTGGCTGCTGCGCCGTTGGTAATTGTTTTTTGGTCACACAGCATCTCATCCGCGAACGTTGGCGTATAGCTGCCATCCCTTCGCGCCAGCGCGGCCTGTGTTGTCTTGCCAATGAAATATTGTACTTGATGACGGTATTTGGGGTTGTTTCTCCAATCCTCCAATGCTTCCGCTACATTTTCATCAGTCAGATGCCCGTATTTTCCCCAGTATTCCACGTGGACTGCGGCCAGGGTAAACCCGTCTGTAACAAGGCCGCCGGGCAGATCCTTGGTGTTTTTTTCCGGAGGAAAGCCAACAAAATCCGTAATCTTTCCGCCAAACCGTTCTTGAATCATGTCAATTGGCATTGAGATGACCGGGGCGCCCATCGCGCTGCCGATTGCCGCGCCGGAGAGAGCGCCGAGCAGTTTTGTCTCAAGTTTCATGACCTACCTCCTGTCAGCAAGAGATTTTCTATCTCTTGCGCTGTCTGATCCAAATCAAAGCCATTCACAGTGTTTATCAATTCTTGATAGGCAACCGGAATTCCATGGACAGAACACAAGGATCCTGTGATATATCCCAGCATGCAGGCGACTGTATCCGTATCGTCCCCGGCATTGATTGCCATGACGATGGATTTCATGTATTCGCCTCTTGAAGCTGCAATAAAACCGAAAACAGCCGGTATCGATTCATAGGCGTACAAGCCGCAGCCAACGATATCCGCAATGCGTGAAATGGCAAGATCCATGTCATCATCCTGGCATTCTAAGCCTATCTTCACCGCCAGGCTGATCTTTTTAGCAATGTTGCCGCCGGCCACGGGCAGGGCTATCTTGCCGGCGCGGCGCAATCCTTCTTCCGCCCCGTAAATCCCGTCCTGAATGACCGAAACATAGGATGCGCGGTTGCGAAATGCGCCTGCCGTAGCCGCTGCGATGGCGCAGGCGGATGACAAAGCAATGGTGTTGTCATGGGTAATGGCGCACAGAGTGATGGCATCGTCAATTGCACTGTCGATATCCCCGGGATTCAGCAAGCCCATGATCCCTGCTTTCATGCCTCCGCCATTGGTTACTCTGGAATTGTCACACACAGGACCAGAGGCGGTATCCACGCAGACATATTCGCCCTTTGCCTTTTGTATCGCAACCTTTGTGGTTGGGCCGGCGCTGCGGGCATATTGGGGAATGCTGTTCCAGTGCATCAGGCCTTCCAATGCCGTCTGGCTGGAAATGTGCCGTTCACCCTTGTTTAACTGCGCAAGCAAAGAATAATAACCGACTGAAAAGTCATCCGTGACCATGCCCTTTATGTGTCCCCTGCTCTTGAGGAGTTCATACGGCTCCAGGAAGGTATCCACTAAGGAAGGGTAGATCTTCCGAAGGATGGGAATAGAATGATGCTCGGTAATCGCGCCCATGGAATCCCCGATGGCCGCTCCGTACAGCCCACCCTTAAGCTTTGATAATAAGCAGTCTTTGTTCATTTACTCGTCCTTTCTGGCAGTTCAAATGATAGGAGGAAATCACACTTCAATATCGGCAGTTCCCTTGAATGACTTCAAACCGTTGACAAACAGTACAAGAATAACAGCCACATACGGGATCATGGAAACGATCTGCGTGGGTATGCTCAGGGTTCCGAGCACCAGCACCAGCGCTTGAGAATAGCCAAACAACAAGCAGACTAACAGGATCTTCAGGGGGTTTCCTTTGGCAATTGAAATGGCGCACATGCACAGAAACCCTTTTCCCGCCGTCATATTCTCAGAAAACATGGATATCCCCGTCAGGGTAAGATAAGTTCCTGAGATACTGGTAAAAATCCCCATCAAAATCAAAGAAACCCAACGGTATTTTTTCACATCAATGCCTGCCGTATATGCCGCCGCGGGGTTTTGCCCAACGCCTCGGATACGCAAACCAAAAGGCGTTTTATACATTACGATATAGCCTGCGATAACCAGAACATATGCCAGATAGGTCAGGATTACATTGTTGTTGAGCAATGTGTTCAGAAAGGGGATGTTTTGTAAGAAAGGAATGTTAATCGGTTTGAAGCTTACGATGCGATCGCTGAAAAACGAACCCCGAACGCCAAAGATTAACACCATCAGAAGCGTCGTGATTCCCCAGGCGCTGGAATTCAATGCAATTCCGACAATCATGTTGTTGGCATTGTATGTGTACACCATCAGTCCGAAGATCACAGAGATGATAAAACCACTAGCGACACCAAAGAGCATACCCATCCAAGGGCTGCCTGTCAGGTAACTTCCCAGCACTGAAAAGAAGCAGGAATACAACATGACCGCTTCATACGCGATATTCAACATGCCGGAACGGTCGTTGAAAGAACCGCCGATTGCCCCGAAGAGGATAGGACTCGACAGCCTGATTGTGGCTGCAAATGTCGAAACGGCAAAGGATAAGCGCAATATTGACTCAAACATCACAATTCTCCTTCGCGTATACGCTTTTTAATTTTTCGATCCTGGTAACGATTGTAGATCCCCGCATAATCAATGGCGACAAACAACACAAAGATATATTGGAGGATGGTAACGGTAAGGCGGTTTACCTGCAGCACCCGTTCCACCTGCATGGAGCCTGCCTTCAACACAGCCCATATGAAAGAAACAATGATGACAGCGATAGAATCAAGTTCCGCAATGCGCGCAATGCTTATTCCGTCATACCCGTAAAAGGCCGCAAAACCAGTATTGAACTTCTTATATGTTCCGATGACTTCGATACCGCCTGCGATACCTGCAATCAATCCGGACAACAGGAAAATTGTCATAAATGAGCGAACCACGCGAACGCCGCCGGTTTTTGAAAACCTCAGGTTCTCTCCTACCTGCTTGAGCTCATATCCTTGAATCGTCCGCTTGTACAGGAACGCTATGGCGAATGCGATCAATAGCGCGACCGGAAAAGCCAGTGTTGCAGAGGTCCCGGGGATGATGGTGGGCAGTACTGCTGACTTCTGAATGGTTGGGGTTGCCTGCATGTTGACATAGCCCCATACCTCAAGGCCCCCTGCCAACACCTGCTGCGTCAGGTATTGGGTGAGAAAGTTCGCAACATAGTTCAGCATCATGGTTGTGATAAACTCGTTGATGTTGAAGAACAGGCGCAATACCGCGGGGATGACCGCATAAAGCATGCCGGCAATGCCGCCTGCAATCACGCAGACAAGGATATGCAGAGCAGGAGGCAGTTCTAAAAAAGCGCCAAGAACGCCCGCAACAAATCCGCCAAGCAAAACTTGCCCTTCAATACCCAGATTCATCACGCCGGCCTTGAAGGCGACAGAGGCTGCCGCACCCGTGAGGATGCAGGGAGCAGTCCATCGCAGGACATTGCCAAACGCGCGTTTTGAGCCAAAGGTCCCTTCAAACAATACCCGCGTCGCGGAAATCGGATCAACACCCTGTGACATGATCAGCAACGAGCCAAGAAGGATAAACAGTACAATAGATACGCCATATTTGAACAACGAGATATATACCCTGTCATTCAGTTTAAACTTGTCATTCAATTTGAACAATTGCTTAGAACGCTTCATCTGCATGGCCTCCTAGCATGAGAAGTCCGATCTCTTCTTCGGTTAGCTCACCATAGTTCCCCGCTTCAAAAATTTGTCCATTGTACATGGCCAAAATTCTGTCAGATAATTGCATTACCTCATTGAGTTCATGGCTGATCAGCAGTATTCCCACGCCATTGGATGCAATGTCTATGATTTTATCCCAGATAAACTCAATCGCTCCCACATCAATGCCCCGCGTCGGATCTTCGATGACCAAAAACCGATTGTCTTGAAGAAACTCGCGGCCAACCACAAGCTTTTGAATATTGCCGCCGGACAGACTGCGGATACTGTCGCTGTTCTTTTGTCGTTTAACATCAAATGTCTTTACGATTTTGTTTGTAAACGTTTCTATTTGTTTGAAGTTCAGCAATATCTTGCTTTTGAAGCCATGTGCGATATGATACCCCATGATTGCTGTTTCCCAAACTGATCCCTTGGAGTTGATGCCGGAACCGATGCGGTCCTGGGGAACATAGCCCATTCCCATCATCCGGTGTTCACGCGGGCCGAGTTTGGTGACGTCCTTTTGGTCAAAAGTAATTTTGCTGCCTGCTTCTGGCGCCCTGAGGCCAAAAATGGCTTCGACAAGCTGTTGCTGCCCGGATCCGGCTACGCCGGCAATTCCAACGATTTCGCCGGCTCTGACTTCAAAGCTGATGTCTTTGACGCGTTCTACCTTATCCTTGTCTTTCACACGAAGATTTTCCACCTTCAGCAGGATCTCTCCTGCTTTCAACTCCCGTTTGTTCGCCTTCAGGATGACATCACGCCCAACCATCAGGGATGCCAGCTCATACTCATTGGTCTGGGCAGCCGGCAGTGTTTTCACCAACTTGCCATCTTTCAGAACACTGATTGTATCAGCGATTTCCAAGACTTCCTTGAGTTTGTGGGAAATGAAGATAATTGTCTTTCCCGCGTTCACCAAAAACCGTATTGCGTTGAACAGGCCTTGAATGCCTTGAGGCGTAAGAACCGATGTGGGTTCGTCCATTATGATGATATTGGCACCGCGGTAAAGCACCTTCAGGATCTCCACCTGTTGAAGTATGGAGACCGGCAAATCCTTAATCAAACTATCGAGGGGAACAGATAAGTTATAACTCGTCATGATCTGGTTGATTTTATTGACACATGCCTTTTTGTCAATAAAGACGCCCAATTTTCGCTCTTCGAAGCCATAAATGATATTGTCATACACTGACAGCTCCGGGTACAGCATAAATTCCTGATGAACCATTCCGATGCCATGCTTGACAGCATCCAATGAGTTTCGCAGCGTGACCTTCTTGCCACCAATTGAAATCTCACCCATATCAGGCAAGTGAACACAGCTGAGAATGTTCATCAAAGTGGATTTTCCCGCGCCATTTTCCCCGATGATTGCGTGTACAGAACCCCTCTTTACAAAGAGGTCGATCTTATCATTTGCAGTCAATGTCCCAAAATTCTTCGTAATGCCCCGCATTTCAACTGCATAATCCATTTTGTTCATGATCGCCCCCATCGAACTATTTGAGAGTGAGAGGTGAAGCCTTGTTCACCTCTCACCTGTTATTTGGTCCCTTCTATCCGAAATTAGTAGTCAAGCTTATACTTCGCGAACTCGCCATAGAACAAGTCCACAGTACCGGCTTTCACTTCTTCGAGCAGTTTGGCGACTTTTTCCTGGATTTCCTCCGGAAGCGCTTCAAAGTCACGGTTATCATACGGAATCGCGCCTGCAGCGATGTTAAAGGATTTCTTTATGCCCAGCTCTTCATTGGCATACCACTGCTTCGCAAAGTTGTAGACAAGCAGGTCCACAGGCTTCAGGGTATTCCAAAATACGGTTTTTCCCATGTTGCCTTGCCAATCGTCACAACCAATGCAGGGCATGTTGATCTCTTCACAGGCAGCAATCACGCCATTTCCTGAAATATAGGCGGCGTGCGCAATGATATCCACCTTGGGATAGTTTGCTACCATGGCATAGACAGCTTCCTGGCCCTTCACAGGATCCACAAAGTCGCCGGTAAAGCCGACATTCACCTTTACATCAGGGTTTGCGTACTGCGCGCCGGCAATATAGCCATTGCGGAACCTTGCAAGATTGATGGTATCCATACGGCCAATCCAGCCAATTTCGTTGGATTTTGTGGAAAGAGCCGCTACAAAACCACCGAAAAAGCTGGGCTCATACGGATCCGCAGGCGCCGATGTCGCAAATTCCAATTCATGTTCGATGTATGAGTCGATAAAAATAAAATGAATGTTCGGGAATTGCGGATGGAAGTCGTCTGCGATGTCAATCACGATCGAAGCGAGCGCATCTCCCTTGAGGAAGATCAGCTCCATTCCAGCTTCAGCCATGGCATAGATGGACTCTTCATACTCTGCCGTATCCAGCGCCTCGATGAGGGTAACTTTCCAGCCTTCCTCCTCGAGCATTTCGAATCCATCCCATATTTTTTGGTCGAAAACGGCTGCCATGCTTCCAGCAGAAATCAGACAGGTTTCCATTTTCTTTTCATGTTCTGCCAGACTGATGCTCAGTGAAAATAGGATTGTCGTGATTAAAAGTACAGAAATCAGTTTTTTCATACAGGGCCTCCTTTTATTTTATTTGGTGCGACTCCAACCTTATTTTACAATTTCAGCTTGAGATGTCAACATGACAACGTTATGTAAATTTATTCTTTAAATTTTATAGTTTTACTCCGCTCTGAGTACAATAATGTAGAATCATTGGAGCCATTTATTGAGAAATCCGTTGTTTCACATAGAATTTAGCTGGGGTTCAGCCCTTGGCGTCATGGTAGTATCTTCGTTGCTGTATGCTGTGTTGATTAAAATTTATTCGTTTTCCCGCTCGTAGATTTGTACTACCATCCCGCAGAAGCAAATTGCCGTCACATAACATCTGTTTGTATTTTATTTCATTTTAAGCAAGACAACTTGGCAATGTATGCGAAGCGTATTCATGAATCGGCGTCATTATCCCGCAGACCGGGACAACCAATGAAATGGACTATCGCAACCCTTTCTACGCGGAAATCCTCAGCGGCATTGAGCGCGTTACGCGTGAGAACGGCTACCATATCATGGTATCCGGCACCGGCCCCAAATCTTCCCGAAAGGAGGCAGGCTTGTGAAGATTGTTCACCATCCCGCCGGTACCCATCCTTATGTTGACACCGGTTATGACCGCATCCCCGTACAGCCGATCGCCGGTGAAAACCTGTGTGTGCGGGCAGTGTTGGAGGACAGCATTGCCGGGGAATGATACACAACGCTCGATCTACAGGATGGAATAAAATAGACCCTCGACTTCTTCAATGAAATCAAGGGTTATTCCGATGGGATTCATTGGGCTCGAACCAACGACCTCCGCGATGTCAAGGCCAATTCAGGGCATTGCTGAGGGTTGCATAATGCTGATGCTGATTCCAATCTTTATTACTTCTGCTGCCTTTCCGGGTTCAGGATAAATCCGAATCTCTCTTTCGCAATTTTGGGAAGCAGGTCAACGACCGCTGTTTTCTTTTCCCAGACCGTATTTGCGGGCACGCCACAGCCTAAGGTCATACCAAAGATGTGCTGGGACGTCTCATCAAAAGAGTCATGGCTGGCCGCATAGGTATCTTCCGGAATATCATGATGGTAAAAATGCATTCCGTACTCAGGTGACAATAGGAATTCCGGGCCGCGCGGATCAAATCCGTATTCTCGTTGCATCTCAGGCTTCTTAAAATATCTCTCTATATATGATGCTTCCTGACATACCTTTTCAATGATTTCCTTATCTGCTGCTGTTATGTCAGGCGCGCAGTATAACGACAATTCAATCGCGCACGGCAATGCAACCACACGGGTATGTGCCGTCCGTTCTTCCGGCAAACTGGTCGCTATACCTGCCTGGCTCAAACGCCGGATGATATCAGGCAGGCAACTTTGTCCCCAAAAGGGCGTCATGCCATGGTCCGTTGTAATCAGGATCGTTAGTTTCTCATACAGTCCCGTATCTTCACAACATTGCAAAATGCCCAGAAGTTCCTGACCGATCAGATTCAGCCGCTCCATGATATCCTGTTGTCTTTGGGAGAATTCCCTTCGTCTGGGATATTTTTCGTAATCATTGTTATGTCCCAGCGAATCAATGTCATCAATATAAACCGCAACAAAATCGGGAAACTGCTCATAGATGAATGTCTGATCGCCTGACACTACAGGTTTGCATAGAATCATATCCTTCAGCACCGCCAGGCGGTGGAACGCATTGCTCTTTTCCTGGGGGCACTTGATGTATGCACGAAGCCTGTCACCCTCAATACAGGGATTGTTCTCCAGCATGAACTGGTGGATAGATGCCACCGTTTTCCCTTCGCGCAAGAAAAGCTGCGCAATATTCTCCGCATCACAGGTTCTGCGATGTTTTACCACGCAGGCTCCTTGCCAATCATAGTGCTGATAGAAATTGTGGGTCTGATTACTCCAAGCTCCGCATAAAATCGCGCTTTGCATCGGGTTGGTGATGGACACAAGGCCGCTGTGCAAATTGGTGTAAAGCTTGCCTTTCTGTGTCAATTTCAAGAACGGTCCATCCGGAAATTGGCACCGGAGCCGTTCAAGATAGGAATACGAAAATCCGTCAATGTTGATATAAAGCAACTTGTTTTCCATATCAAATACCATCCAAGAAAAACAGGCGGGCGGAAAGAATCGAAATGATTAGCTCAGATAGCTGGTATCCTGCACAACGATCGTGTTCGCCAAGCGATCCCGCAGGCTCTTTCCATCCTTTGAAAATGCGACCATCAACAAACTGAGAATCCCGGGAACAATCAGGAGCGTTTCCAGCAGTGTCCTGCACACAAACTCCCGCAGCATCAGGCGAGACGGGGACATTTCTTCCAGCTTGCTTGCATCCAGCAGACTGACTCGTAAAATCAGCTTGCCAAAGGTCTTGCCATTGCCCAGGATGGCCGGCAACAGGCAAAAATAAAGTGTCTGGCAGAACAACCATTTCAGAAAAAAGACTGTCCACATGCGAAACAGCGTCTCAATAAAAATATCCAGTGCGCCATCCACTGACGGATCCAATGTTTCCATCAGCGTGTCAACCTGTTTCAAATCTCCCATGGTTATAAAATACCAGATCAAAAAAACCAAAATGAAATCCATCATGAAGGCTGCCAGGCGCTTATATTTGGGTGCGATCAGTCTCTCGTTATCCATTTTGTCACAAGCCTTGCATCCATTCGGAAACGCATTTTGCGTTTCCGTTTTCTTTTCTGGATTCTTCTGCCAACAGCGCCATCGCATGGGATTCAATCGCCTGTTCCAGGGTGGAGTTGAAAGGCGCTCCATGGAGATAACTCTCCATGAAATCCTTCATAAACGCTTTATCTCCTCCACCGTGCCCGCGATCATGGACATCCAGCTCCGTCACCGTGGTCTGATCCGTTCTGAAATCCGTGGTTTCGATGAGGTAGGGTTTTTCAATCGCCCGGATTTCGCCAAACTGGCACATCACCTTTAAGGATCGGTGAGCCGTTGCTGTGAATGCGGAAAGATTAAAGGTGGCCGTCACGCCATTGTCGAATTCAATGGCAGTGGACTGATGATCCGCCACATTGTTGTCGCAATGATACACACATCGTCCATACGGTGATGTGCCCAGGTTTTCCCGCACCTTATCCTTGCTGGAAAGGTCAAATACCATGGACTTGATTTTCCCGCTGGAATACACTTTGGGGGCGGAATAGGCGCAGCTTTCATTCTGCGGGCAATCGACGCACATGGGCGCCATGGTATCAGGATCGTAATGCTTCCGATTGAATATGGACAAATTACCATAGGATGATATATGCCGACAATGGGAATCTCCCAACAGATACAGCAAGACATCCATATCATGGCAGCTTTTGGTCAAGGCGAGAGGGCCGCTGGTTTGCTCGTTGTTCCAGGGCCCGCGGACATAGCTGTGAGCAAAATGGTAGTAACCGATATTTTCATTGTGCTGAATAGATACCACAGGGCCAAACCAGTCACTTTCCAGTATTCGCCGGATCTTTCCGAAGAACAGGGTGTGCCGCAGCACATGGCATACCGCAACCATCTGATCAGGGAACGACTTGGAAAGTTTAGCAACCTGCTTTAATTCCTCCAGCGTTGTTGCCACCGGTTTCTCCAAAATCAGATCATAACCTTTGGCCAGCAACCCCTGAACGCCGCGCAGATGCAGCTTGTCCTGCGTAGCAATCACGGCAACATCGGACAGCCGGGGCTGTTCCATCAGCTCCAGATCGGTATTGAATATTTGATTGTCCCGCAAGCCGTAATCTTTTCTGGCGCGAGCCTGCTTGATCGGATCAGGGTCAGCAACTGCAACCACCTGATGGTCATTGGGGTAAATTTCATGCAATACGCTTAGGTAGGCGCTTGCGCGCCCACCTAAGCCTACGGCAGAAAAGGTGACCCTTCCCTGCTTTATTTTCATTTACTGGTTCGCCTCAATTTCGTACTGCGCCTTATCGGTGACCTGCTTGACGATATCCTCTATGGAAGTATCCGGTTCGGACCAGATCATCTTGCAGTAGTTGTTGATGGCACTGTCACAAGCAGCCTTGGCCTTGCCCTGGGGAGAAGTGATACCAAACTGCATCAGCTCGGTAGCGGTCTTCAGCAATGGAGTGGACGCATAGACATCCTGCAATGCGGCCTCGTCCATAGCGGCAATAACAACGGGCATATAGCCGGACACGGCACACATGTGAGCATTGTTCTCCGCAGTGTTCAGCCAACGCAGGAACTCTGCGGCAGCTTCCTGTTCCTCGATGGGCTTGTTATCCAGGATGATGATACCGGAACCGCCCTGGTTCGTAAAGAACTGAGTCTGTTTGGGGAAGGGCAGCACGCCGATTTCGAAGCCTGAGTTAGCAGCCTCTGCGGTGAACTTCACGATATTGGAGGAGGTGGTGTAGATCATGCCGACCTTTTGCTCATAGAACTCAGAAACGATGATGGTGCCATGATTGGAACGGGAATTGGGATTGAGCATGCAACCTTCGGTAACAAGAGAGCGCCAGAACTCAAGACCGTTGGCAAAACGCTCATCACCTACAAATTTCAGCTCGGTCACATTGCTGTTATACAGCGCGCCACCCTGCTGGAACATCATGCCCACAGGATCCAGAGAGTTTGCAGCAAAGCCATAGACGCCGTTTGCTTCATCGGTCACAGCTTTTGCGGCCGCCTTGAAAGCATCCCAATTCCAGTCGGAGTTGTCAGGATCGCTCAGCAGCGCGTTAACATCAGGCATGGCAACGCCTCTGGAATCCATGAGGGTCTTGTTGTAAACAATGATGTTGCTTGCGCTGGGGAAGTAGGGGTTAAGCATGTACTTTCCGCTGTACAGAGAATACTGCATCATCCCCTGGGACTGCTGTTGCAGCTGCTCATAGGTAAACACGCGGCGCAAATCCAGCGCTCTTGCTTCATACAGCGGTACGGAAGAAACACCAACAGCAGAGATGACCGGGTTGTTTCCCGACAGAATCGCTGCCTGCAGCTTTTCGTTCAGGGTGCTGGACTTGTCCTGGTATTCAATGATAACAGCAATGTTCTTTCCGGGATATTTGTCCTTCTGTTCCGCGTTGAACTTATCAGCAAGGTCCTGAATGCCCACACCCATGGCAGATGTGGCTGAGTTTGGGATCCACATGGTAATGGTTACTTCCTTATCATGCTTCGCTTCCAGAATGTCCCACGCTTTATCCACATAGATTTCCCTGTTGAGCCCTGCATTGGGATCAGCCAGAGCGGAAGCGACCATGGACAGAATCATCGCTACAGTCAACAACAACGTGATAAGTTTCTTCATTTTTTCCTCCCTTTCAAAAGATAAATCTTGATTTTCCATCGCCTGCCATCGCCGTTTTAATCCTGCCATCCATTGGTAAAGATATACATCAACAGGATGGAAGCCGATCGAAGCATTGTGCCCGTCATAACAACAGTCCATGAAGTGTCATTGGCAAAGTTCATAAATTCTCACTTTGTTCCTCCCTTCCGCAATTAAATTCTGATTTTTCTATCGCCTACCATCGCTGTTTTAATCTTGCCGCTGGCAAAAATGTACATCAACAGGATGGGAGCCAATTGAATCATTGTACCTGCCATAGCAACATTCCATTGCGGCACGCCTTCGTCTACCTGCAGCAGCCCGCGAAGCGCCACTGGCAAGGTTCTTAAACTTTCTCTGTTTGTCATAACCAGCACCCAGTAATACTCATTCCAATTGCTGATAAAGGATGTGATCAAATGAGTAATCAATACAGGCGCGATCATCGGCACCATGATCTTGAGCATAATGGTGCGGTTCTTGGCCTTGTCCATCCGAGCCGCTTCCAGCACTTCCCCCGGAATGGCTTCAAATGCATTTTTGAACATGAAGATGCCGAACATTGCCACAAGGGACGGCATAATCAGGCCAAACCAGTTATCCACCAAGCCCATCTTGCTGTAAAAATAATATACCGGAATAAAAGTTGCCTCTGCCGGGAGCATCATTCCCAGAAGCTTCGAACCCCACAACAGCTTCTTCCCCTTGAATTTCATGGTTGCAAAGCCAAATGCCGCCGGGATCAATGTAAAATACTGCAGTCCCATCACCAGGATGGAGTACTTTACCGAATTTCCAACATAATGAGATACACGGGCCTGATTCCAGGCATAGAGGTAATTGCTCCATTGGGGATCTGCCACCCAAATGCCAGGGTCAAAGGACAGCGCATCCACCAGCGGACGCAGGGACATGGACGCCATCCAGGTAAAAGGGTACACGAACATCAGACCAACTGTGATTAGAGCCAGATAGTTAACGATCTTCAGGCAATACAGCAGCCGCCGCTTGATGCGAACCCAGAGCAGAAATTGCTCCTTGTCTTTGATCTCCTTCGGGGAGTAGGCTCTGGTCAGGTGAATTAAGGTTTTGTCTTCCATGCGCTCAATCCTCCTTCTTAAAGCCCTTGTTGGCCAGCGCTGTACATGCCGCGACCATGATTGTCAGCACAATGGAACCCACCATAGCAAAACCGTAATTGAATTTGACCCGGCCGGCGTTGTAGATCCAATAGCCCAACACCATGCTCGATCCCTGGGGACCGCCCTGCGTCATCACGTCAATGGCTGCAAAGGATTTAAAGGAATTGATGAACTTCATGATGAACACAAAGGATAGCGTAGGCGTCAACAGCGGCAGGGTGATCTTGCGGAGAATCGTCCATTTACCCGCTTTGTCCAGTTTTGCTGCTTCATAGACATCCTTCGGCAGGGATTGCAAACCGGCAATGATGATCAGGCAGTAGTAGCCTATGGATTTCCAGACTGTTACCAGCGCCACAGAGAATAGTGATGTTCTGGAGTCCAGCAGCCAATTGGGTCCCTTAATTCCAAAAAATGCCAGTATCTGGTTGATGATGCCCTGTGGATCCAGCATCAGGACCCACAAAATACCCACAGCCACCATGGAGGAAATGTGGGGCGTGAAAATCATCGTTTGAGCGATGTTGTGAATCTTTGTATTCTTGGAAAGCCAGGAAGACATCAGCACCGTGACAATCATCAGCAGAAAGACGGTAAGCACAGCAAAGATGAAAGTGTTGCCGAAGGCCCTCCAGAACTCATCATCCCGGACCAGGACCATATAAAAGTTCCACAGTTTCACAAACTTGGAGCTTTTGATATCCACCAGATCCAGCTTAAAGAACGCGCCCACGATCATGAAGATGAACGGCATCAATGTAAAGAAGACGGAGTGGAAGGCTGCCGGAAACATATAGATGTACACCGGATTGATTACACGGAACACTTTGCTTCCAGTCCTGTCGAACCGCTTTAGCATCTCGCAGCGCTTAATCTCCCGTCGAATCATATGGTAGTCTTTGTATGCCTGTAATTCCTGACCGGTCAGAGATGCTTTGAACCGGCGCAGCTCCTGTTTTTTATCTGCCAGTTTCTGGCGGAAATGGCCGCGTTCTTCCTTGTTTTTGCATTTTCGCAAAGCCGCTTTCAGTTCGTCGGCAGCGTCCTGCAGGTCGTTATACCGGCTGCCAATGTCTCTTAAACTCTGCATAGGCTTTGCTGACCTCCTCATTGATGTATATTCGCTTGCCATCACGGCCAAACACATACAGGTTCTTGCGGTGGATTCTCACTGTTAACATGTCAGTCAGCGGTCGCTGCGTTTTCGACATTTCCTTGACAAAAATCTTCCCCGGGGTATCCAGCTGATACAAAAACTCGGATCCATGATTTTCAAAGCTCTTCACATTGCAGCGAAGGATCACATGGTCATCGTCCGCATCCGCGCAGTCAAACTCTACATCCCTGGGGCGGAAGCCCACCTGATAATCCGCTGCAGGGACAATGTTCATACCGGGGTCTCCCACAAACTGCGCTACAAAAACACAGTTGGGGTCATTGTGGATTTCCGTAGGTGTTCCCTGCTGCATAATCTTGCCTTCATTCATGACCACGATATTGGTACCCATGGTCATGGCCTCAATTTGGTCATGTGTCACATATATGAAGGTAGATTTCAGTTCCTCATGCAACTGGATCAGCTCTGTACGCATTTCGCTGCGGAGCTTGGCATCCAGATTGCTCAATGGCTCATCCATCAGGAAGCACTCGGGATATTTTGCGATCGCCCGAGCCAATGCCACGCGCTGCCGCTGTCCACCGGACAGCTTTGCGGGCTTCCGCATGGCATATTCGGTCAGGCCCACGATATCCAGCGCGTGATCCACACGCTCCTTGATTTCGAATCTTGGGATTCTGGCATTGACGAGACCGAATTCGATATTTTCCCGCACCGTCATGTGGGGATAAAGAGCGTAATTCTGGAACACCATGGCCAAACCCCTGTCACCAGGGTCCATATTGGTAATATCGATATCCGCCATCATAATCTTGCCGTCCGTGATTTCTTCCAGACCGGCAATCATCCGCAGCATGGTGGTTTTACCACAGCCGGACGGCCCCACCAAAACTGTGAAACCGCCATGTGGAATGGTGAGCGTCACATCATCCACTGCCCGCTTGGTGGGCATTTCCTTTTCTTTTGAAAAGATACCACGGCGTTTTTTCTGATTCTTGGAAATGCCGTATATTTTAACAATGTTCTGTAAATGAATATCTGCCATTGATCATCACCCCAAATCCCGGAAAGTAGCCAATGTAACGGCTGCTTTGGATATATACTGACATACATCGGGGTCCGTGAGCACCGCGTGCTCCATGGAACGCTGGGCATTATAGCTGGAATTGTTCAGTAGCCACTCGTCCGGAAACGCCGGGTGCACCATCATTTCCGCCACAGGATAGCCCGATAACGACCTGATCAGATACAGGCATTTTTCTTTCAGGTCCTCCGGGGTTTCGCCCGGCTTGACCTTGAAGCTCCCCTCAAAATAGGTGCGGGAATACTGACTCGTTGCCAAGTCCCGCACAGGCAGCTTCTCTTCCTCCGCCAGCCTTCGGATCGCGCAGCTTGCTTTGGTGAACTTTTGATGCGCATACAGGTGGGAGTCTATGTGGGTGGGTGTTCGGCCGGTCAACTCCACAAAGCGATGATACTGTGCCCGCATCTCCTGATACAATTCTTCCTCATCGTATCGGTCATCACTGCCAAGCGCCGACGGCTTCAGAAACATACCGTTCTCCGTAAGGCTGGGCCCGTTCGTCAACGGACTTCCCAGGCTGATATTGACGTGCAGCCCCACCGCCAGATTCGGATTTTCCCGGGCGATGGCAGCCGCACCCTGCGTGCCCGGCATATTGACCATCATGGTTGTTGATGTGAGGATTCCACGCTTCATTGCATCCAGGATCCCCTGCGTCACACCATCTGAAAGGCCAAAATCATCCGCATTTACGATCAGTTTCATGTTAACTCCGGCCAGTAACGCTGGTTTGCGTCAATCAGATCGTCAAGCACTGCCCGGGCTTTCTTCGCATCTACCAGGGTGCGGTTCAGCGTCAGCGCCTGAAGCGCTTTCTTGTACGATCCTTCAAAATAACTATCAACGGTCAAACACTCATAAGCGTATTGCCCCTCCATCAGGCCCTTCATGAACACATCAATCTGACCAAACGGAACTGCAGTCACGCCATCCCTGCCCACATGGGCGACGGTTTCAACCATCGCATTCTCATGGAAGTTGGTTACCGTGCCATTGTTCCTTGTAATCATAATAAAGGTTTCGCCCTTGTCATACGCAATGCTGGAGGCCATATCCACGATCATATCCGCATGGGCTTCGCTCCTGGCAATGGTCAGTCCCCGGGTTGTGCCCCGCTGAACCGCTTGTTTGCACTGGGTAAACACACGCTTCTCTCTTCCGTTTTTGACTTCCTCCGTACGGGTATGGTCCGTATCCAGCCGGGCCACCACCTGTTCCGGATACAGGTAATATTGCAGGTATGTGTTGGGTACATAATCCGGGAAGTCCCGCATGATGGTCTGCACCATAGCGTATGTATGCAGCCAGGAGGCATCCCGTTCCGCCGCATCAGCAGGCAGGAAGCCCTCGTTCAGGATTCTTTCCCGCAAAGGCGCCAGCAAGTCATTCCCGTTCCTGTCCTTCAGCTTTGTGAACCAGCCAAAATGATTCAACCCCACGTATTCGGGCACGATATCCTCACGCTGGATTCCCAGGATCTTGGCAAAGGACTGCAATAGATTGACCGGCTGGTCACACATATTGATGATTTTTTTGTCCCCCGGAAACACTCTTTCCAGCGCCAGCGCTACGATGGCAGCGGGATTTGTATAGTTGAGGATCCAGGGATCATCGGCGTAGGTCCGGGCATCCCGGACGATTTCAATCATATCCGGAATGGACCGCAGCCCATAGGCAAAGCCGCCGGGACCACAGGTCTCCTGGCCCACTACGCCATGCGCCAGCGGAATCTGCTCATCCATCATCCGCATGTCAAAGCCGCCGGTGCGAATCTGGCAGAATACAAAACCCGCATCCCGGTAAGCCTGTTCCTTATCGGTAGTATACATAAATTTCAGTTCGGGATATTCTTCCGCAAACAGGACTTTTGCAAACTCACCAATTACCGCCTGACGCTCTGCGTCAATATCATAAAGCCGCAGCTCTTCCAAGGGAAACTCGTATTTCTTCTGGCACAGGCTCTTGAGCAAACCAGGAGTCCATGTGGAGCCTCCTCCAACAATTACAACTATGTTTTTCTTCACAGTCAGACACCTCTCAGGTTCGCTTTTGTTACAAATATAGCGTATCAACTTCTATGCAGTTCATCAATCTTTCAAATCTTTTCTGTATCTATGGAACAAGACCGGAAACATGTAACATTCCCCTGTAATATATTACTTTTTCATCATTTCTTGAAACAGACTGTTTGATATGATATATCTACAAAGGGGTGAGTGCCATTTTTCAAAGTTTTTCAGCTGATGTAATCAACGCTCTCAGCCCGCTTGAGCTGGAAATTCTTCGTTACATCAACAAGCATAAAGAAGATATCGCCAACATGTCCATCCATGATTTGGCCAAAACCACCTTTGTATCCGCCACCACCATCATTCGGCTATGCAAAAAACTGAATCTGGAAGGATACAGCCACTTAAAATACTTCCTCCGGGATCAAGCGGCCTCCCGACAACAGGAGGAGAGCATTTACGCCTCCTGTTCTCTGCAGGATCTTTTGACGGAGGAATTGTCTGACATCGAGCGAACCGCAAAGGGCATTGATCTGCAGTCCGTGAACGAGATTGCCGCTTTAATGCATCAGAAGACCCATATCCATTTCTTCGCCAAGGGCCTGACCAGCATTGTTTTTGAATATGCTTCCCGCCATCTGCTTTCACTTTCCCGCCATGTGACATTGTATCAGGATACCCACATCGCCTACATCCAGGCAGAACAATTGACGGAAAATGACATTGTTTTCCTCGCTTCCTTAAGCGGTGAAACGGAACAGGTGGTCCGTGTAGCCCAGATCGCCAGAGCCCGTAATGCCAAAACCGTTACCTTCACTGCCAAGCCTGCTTCCAGATTAGCCAAGCTGGGCGATTACCATTTCCATCTGGTGAATGATGCCACCACTACTTTGGATGTGGACACCAAATCCCGTTGTCAGCTAATGCTGATTCTGAATATAATTATCAAAGCATTTGTCCGGCAGTCTGCGCTGGCAATGACACAATCAAAACCACAGGCTTAACCGGCAGTGCAAAACGCAGAAAAAGCAGTTTTGGCAATTGATCTAAAACCGTTTTATCATGACACGAAAATCATTTTTATACAAGTAAGCGACAGGAAGAACATGTAGGAGTGACAGGAAGAACACAAATGAAGTGAATCTTTGCTCCCTGCTTCTATAGCTTCTCTTATACAGCCCATATTCAGTAAGGGGACAGGCAAGGGTACAAACCTCGACTACGCAGGACTGCAAAAAAAGACCCTCGACTTCTTCAATGAAATCAAGGGTTATTCTGGTGGGATTAATTGGGCTCGAACCAACGACCTCCACGATGTCAACGTGGCGCTCTAGCCAACTGAGCTATAATCCCGCTGGCGCAGTTGGAAGTTTAGCATATCCGTGCATGGAATGCAAGCCGTGCGGGGTTGCTCACCCGGCATAACACCTCATTGCCGCTCCATGCGCCTGAAGTAGGCCTCCAGCAGCAGGCGCGCCACCGGATCCATGGGGCGGTGGACCGGCTTGACAGTGTCCGCGAAAGACATCATGACCGGCGCTTCGGGCGTGAAAACAGGCCAGTAGGGCAGCTGGCCGTCGGCGGCATTGCTGCCGTTGGGGTCGCCGTGTTTGCAGAAGTTCGCCAGATAGTCGCACATTTGCCGGGCAAGGTCATAATGCTTCCCGACAAAGGGCCGCCAGCATTTGGCAAGCGTTTCAAAGAAAAACCATAGGTCCACGGAATGGAAGGCGCCCGGATCGTCCCCTCCCGGGATCTCCGCGCCAAACTCATAGGCATACACAGGATCCCCGGATTTGCCTGCCGCCGCGCGGACCGCGATGTCAATGGCGCTCGCCCTGCCTTCCTTGGCGATGCTTTCCCTGGTGGCGGGCGATGTGAACGCGCTGATGAAGGCGTCGATGTCCAGGCCTTCTATTTTCTTTGCGTACTCAAGCAGCGAGGCATCGTCACGGGCGGCGGGAGAGACATGGAACTCGTTGTCGGTGGAGCCCGTGATGACCGGGCAGCGCACGCGCTGCTGATGCAGATACCACTGGTCCGGCGGATAGGTCAGGTAGCTGCCGTCCACGCAGGCGGGCCAAAGGCCGCCCTCCTTCCAGGACAGCGCGGCGCTGAGCAGCTTCTCCCACGGCGCCTGCCTTGCCTCCTCAAGGGATTTGACCTTGAGCACCTCGCGAAAGAAGATCCTGCCCCGCTCCTGCGCCTCCTTCAGGGATACGCACAAGCCCAGCCGCTCGGGATAGGCGCGGATAAACAGACCGCTGATGATGACCGCGCGCCGGAAGAGGCCTTCATTGCCCGGATGTGAGATCTGCGCGCTGACGCTCATCCCGCCGGCGGATTGCCCGCCGATGGTGATGTTGTCCGGATCCCCTCCGAACGCGGCGATGTTCTCCTTCACCCACCGGGTGGCGAACTGCTGGTCCAGGAAGCCGAAATTGGCGGTCCCGCTGTCCGCCTCGGCGCTGATCTCAGGATGCGCCAGAAAGCCGAAGACGTTCAGGCGGTAATTGACCGTGACAACAACCACCCCGCGGCGCGCGATGCGCTCGCCGTCAAACTCCATTTCCGTTGTGGCGCCCACCTGGAGGCCGCCGCCAAAGTACCAGACAAACACCGGCAGGTCATTCTGACCCTCCGCGGGCGCCCAGATGTTCAGGTAGAGGCAGTCCTCGTCCATCAGGGGGTCGTCATCCACCGCCCATTCACGGCTGTAGATGTTTTCCTTGTGTTTTCCGGTCACGGCCTGCGGGGTGATGGGGCCGAAATCATACGCGTTCAGCACGCCCTCCCACGGGGGGCAGGGCTGCGGCGCCCGCCAGCGGTTCCTGCCTGTCGGTGGCGCGGCGAAGGGAATGCCTTTGTAGCTGGTGACGCGCGGGTCAGCGGCCGGCAGGCCGCGGATAAGTCCATACTTTGTGGTAACTTCACGGATGAGCGGCATGCATTCTTCCTCCTCACAGCGTTTGCCTGGCATAAATTGCTTTCATTTCAAGTAAATGATACGGCAGGATGTTTCCGATATCCGCCTTCACTTTGCTGCGATCAGCTTACCATGGATTCCGGGAAGGTCAATGCCGTTTCCAGAACTCCGCCGATGAAAACCCTTCAACAAACGCTGTTTCGCGGCTTTGACAAGCTTCCCCGTGATGGGGCATATCCCTCAACACGCTGCTGTGCCTGTACCGGTTTAAAACGAAGAAACGGATCAGAAGGGCGGTCGGGGACCAGCCGGTCTTGTCAGATTGGCGCCCGTATGACAGCAAGGGGAAGGCAAATGCTGCGCGCCATCGCCGCGCGCAAACTCGATTGCAGCGGGGCGTTGTCATTTTGGGGGCATCGGGCTATAATAGAACGCGTTAAGTGAAGGAGGAGATGAATGTACAAGCTGCTGCTGGTCACCGACAGGGAAGATGTCCGGGAAGCCTTCCTGGGCATTCAGGACATGAACAGGCTGATGTTTGAACCTCTGGCGCTCGCGGCGGAGGTGACAGAAGCCATGCACTACCTGGAGCGGCCGGGCGCCGACGCCATCGCAGTAGACATGCAAAACCAGGACGCCGCGCCGCTGATGGCCCACCTGGATGAGCGCTACCCCTACCTGCCCATCCTGCGCACCCACCGCCGCGGGGACGCGCTGCGCAATGAGCTGTCCATGCTGCGCGACGCGCTGGACCAGCTGCACGGTGATTTTTCCGACTATGACAACAACCCCGCCATGATCATGGCCAGGCTGCAAAACGAGGCCCTGCACAAGCTGCTGGAGGAGCGCATCGCCAACCGCGATGAGCTGACCAGCCGCCTGCTGCTGGCGCGTTCGCCGATCTGCCCCAAGCGTCCCTGCCTGCTGTTTGAGTTTGACCTGCCCGAGGGCGCCCAGTATCTGGAGTCCCGCTGGAGCCACGGCTTTGAGCGGCTGGATTTGTCCCTGCGCGCCAATTTCTTCGGTCACATCCCCGGGTCCATGGTGTATACAGCCGCGCTGATCAGCCCCCTGCGCCTGCGCGTGCTGGCCTGCAGCACCGAGGACATCACCGAAAAAGAGCTGGACCTTCTTTCCTCACAGGCGCAGCGCGAGGTGCTGGAGACCGCCAAGCAGGTCAAGATGTTCATGGACCTGGAATTGGTCTGCACCCGTTTTATCGCGCTGAAACAGCTGGATCACCTGATTCCAACCATCCGCTAACTTACCCCGGAGAAACCTTTCGGATCGCCACCCAATCAAAACAGGAGGAACTGCCATGAGCTTTTTCAAAAAAATCATCACCAGCCAGCTGATTGACGTCATCGAGTGGACCGATTCCAGCGCCAACACCATGGTGTACCGCTATGAGCGTGACGGCAAGGAGATCATGATGGGCGCGCAGCTCACCGTGCGCGAAAGCCAGGTGGCGGTCTTTGTCAACGAGGGCAAGATCGCCGATATCTTCCAGCCCGGGCGCTACGAGCTGTCCACCCAGAACATGCCCATCATGACGGCGCTGAAGAGCTGGAAATACGGCTTCAAGTCCCCCTTCCAGGCGGAGGTCTACTTTGTCAACACCAAGCAGTTCCTGGATTTGAAGTGGGGCACCTCAAACCCGGTCATGATGCGCGACAGCGAGTTTGGCATGGTGCGCCTGCGCGCCTTCGGCATCTACTCCTTCCGCGTGAGCGACCCGGCGGCCTTTCTCAAGGAGGTCTTTGGCACCACCGAGCTGATGACGGTGGAGGGCGTGGAGGGGCAAATCAAGCGCACGGTGGTGTCCGCGCTGTCAGACATCATTGCCCAAAGCAAGATCCCGGCCCTGGATCTGGCCGCCAATTACGATGAGCTCAGCCAGTTCGCGCTGAGCAGCCTGTCCCCGCGCTTTGCCGGGCTGGGGCTCAAGCTGGAAAGCTTTGTGATTGAAAACATCTCCCTGCCCCAGGAAGTCGAGCAGGCCATGGACCGCCGCACCAGCATGGGCGTGGTGGGCGACCTGGGCAAATACGCCCAGTTCCAGGCGGCGGAGGCCATGCGCGACGCGGCCCAAAACGAGGGCGGCGTTGCCGGCATGGGCGCGGGCCTGGGCGCCGGCATGGCCATGAGCCAAATGATGCAGGGCGCCTTTGCGGGCAGCCAGCAGCCGCAGCCCGCCGCCCCACAGCCCAGCCTGGTGCCCTGCGTCAGCTGTCAGACGCCCATCGCCCAGGGCAGCAAGTTCTGCTCTCATTGCGGCGCCAGCCAGTCAGGCACCGCCTGCGGCGGCTGCGGCAAGTCCCTGGAACCCGGGACCAAGTTCTGTCCCGAGTGCGGCGCCAAACAGTAAGAACATAAGCGCTGGCGACAGCGCTTTTTCCTGCCTGTATACAGCTCCTCCCACAGCAGGGGCAGACGCCCGGCCGGCGGACGCTTTGCACAGGCATGATGACCAAATCAAGGCGGAGCAAGCATGAACCAGACTCATCCCCCCCTTCCTTCCACCGAAGAGGAAAAAATCCGCGCGCTGTTCCAGGAAAAAGGCGCCATCCTGCAGGGCCATTTTTACCGCCTGTCCGGGCGGCATACCGACTGGTATGTCCAGTGCGCGCGCCTGTTTGAAAACCATCAGACCGGCGAGCTGGTTGGCCGGGCGCTGGCTGACAAATGCAGGGATTTTGCGCCGGAGGTGGTGCTCTCGGCAGCCATCGGCGGCGTGCTGCCCGGGTACGAGGTGGCCCGCGCGCTGGGTTTGAACCTGTTTTACTGTGAAAAGCGCGATGGCGCGCTGATTTTGCGCCGCGGCTTCACCCTGCGCCCCGGCGCGCGCGTGCTGATAGTGGAGGACGAGATCTCCACCGGCCAAAGCATCCGCGAGATGATGGAAATCGTGCGCGCCCTGGACGGCGTGGTGGCCGGCGTAGGCTGCCTGGTGGACAAATCCGGCGGCACCGCGCCGCTGAACGTGCCCCTGGTCAGCCTGATCACTCTCAACGCCGCGCACTACCGCGCGGATGTCTGTCCGATGTGTCAGAAGGGACAGCCGCTGCAAAACCTGCGCTGACCAGCGGGCGGCAGCCTCTTTCATCACGCCGGATGGGACCCCGCACCGCCCGGCAAACGCGCTGTAATCCCGGTATTCACGATGCCACCTGCCTCATCCGAAAGGTACGGTGGCATTGTGCTGCAGGCGGTCTTTGCCGGCCGTGTCCAACAAATCCGGGCAGCGTTTTTCAGGGCGGAGCTACCTTCACCGGGTGTAAAACCCTGCGCGATATGGTATCATGCTCGGGAAGAAACAAGGAGGCGCGTATGAAGAATCGTCTGGCCATCCTACTGGCGCTGGTCATGTGCCTGGGCCTGGGCGCGGCGGCCGAAGAGACGCTGACGCTCACCTTTGTGGGGGATGTCAGCATCGGTGACGCCATCCAGCACCGCAACTGGGAAAACAGTTACCACAGCGTGGTCGCGCAAAAAGGCATGGACTGGCCTTTTTCCCTGGTGGCGGAGCAGATGCGCGCCTCCGATATCACCATTGCCAACCTGGAGGGCACCATCACCACCCGGACCCGGCACAGGGACGTCTACTTCCCGCTGGTGATCGACCCGGCGCACACGCAGATCCTTCTGTCCGGCGGCATTGATGTGGTCAACACCGCCAACAACCACGCCATGGACTTTTATAAAGAGGGCTATGCCCAGACGCTGGAGCATCTGGACCAGGCCGGCATCGCGCACTTCGGCACCCTCAGCCCGCCAGGCACGACCAAGGTCAACCGGCAGGTCATCCTGGAGCGCAAGGGGATCAGGATCGGCTTTATCGGCTTCACCTATCCCCAGGAAAGCGACCTCAGGCACATCGAAAAAGCGACCCGGGAGCTGCGGGACGCCGGATGTGACCTGGTCATCCTCAGCCTGCACTGGGGCAGGGAAACCTACCTGATACCCGATGGGGCGCAGTACAGCTTTGCCCGCAAGGTGCTCAAATTCGACATCGACCTGATCTACGGCCACCACCCGCATGTGGTGCAGCCCATCGCGCTGTACCAGGGCAAACCGGTTCTGTTCAGCACCGGCAACTTCACCTTTGGCGCCATGAGCAAGGTGGACCCGTCCACCGGGCTGTTCCAGGTCAGCTATGACCTGTCCGGCGACAGGCCGCGCCTGGCCGCCATCCGCGTCATCCCGCTGGAGACCCGCGGCACGGGCGACTACCGTCCCACACCGGTGACAGAAGAGGCCGCGCAGCAGGCCATCTTCCGCAAGCTCACCCTGAAGCGCCCGCCCAAGGACTTTGAGAACCTGCCGGACAGTTTTCTGACCACCGGCGAAGCCGTCTTCGCCGCGGACAAATAATTCAGCTTTGAAAGGACGCCCATGTTGCAAAGAGTTTTCCCTGTTGTGCTGGTGCTGGTCCTGCTGGCCGGCGCCCCGGTCTCCCTGGCCCAGGAGATGGGCTATGTGCAGTTCGGCACCTACAAGGCCCAGGCCGACGGCGGCACAGCCCCCATTTTGTGGAAGCTGCTCAGCGACAATGCCAATGGCGTGCTGCTGCTGAGCGAGTATGTGCTGGACGCCAGGCCTGTCCAGTCGGAAGGCCGCTTCAACGGCTATGAATACTCCGAGATCAAGCACTGGCTTGAGGGCGAGTTTTTCGAACAGGCCTTTGTCCCCGGCGAGCAGGCCCTGATCGCGGTGGAGGACGGCGCGCCCCTGGTGACGCTGCCGTCGGTGGAGGAGCTGCGCAAGAAGGACGGCGGTTTTTTCGACACCGAAGGTCTGCGCGCCAGGCCGACCCCCTACGCGGTCAGGCAGGGCGTTCAAAAATATGCCGGCGGGGACGCCAGCTACTGGACGCGCAGCCGCTCCCAGAGCAACGCGAACAGCCAGCGCCGCGTGATGGAAAAGGGCAGCTTTGGCTATTCGCCCGCCTCTTACTCCAACATCGGTGTGCGCCCCATGCTGCGCCTGGCGCCGGGTGCCCTGGCGGACGCGCAGGGCACGGGCAGCCTGAACGACCCCTTCATCCTGTCCTTGCCCGCCATCGTGTCCGCGACACCCCCGCCCCAGGCGACACAGGCGCCGGAGGCCGAAACCCAAGGGGCGCAGGCACAAGCCGATGAACACGCTCAGGCTGAGCCGCTTTTGACCGAGGGCTTCCCGCCGCTGACCGCGCAGGGCTTTCTGCCCGCGGGGCAGGCGCCCTATGTGTTCAAGGACGAGGACCAGGGCATCTGGCGCTATGCCTCGCCGACCCTGCGGCTGGTGATCACCCGCCATCAGGATGTTAACAACAAGCTGCGCTGGTATGAAAGCCATATCTTCTTCACAGAGGACGAAGCGTTTAAAATGTATCCCTTTGACCCGGGCAACCGCCGCAAAATGACAACGATGGAAAAGATCGCCAACCAGCATCATCTGGTCTACGCCCTCAACGGGGACTATTACATCTACCGCGTCAACATGAACCGCGACGGCAAGAAATTTGTAATCGGCAAGGTAGCGCGGGACTTTAAGATCCTCTACGACCAGCCCATTAACCCCAACCGCAGGACCCACCCCAACCTGGACGTGATGGCGCTGTATCCTGATGGCAGCATGAGCGTGCACAGCGCCAACGAGATGACGGCGGAGCAGCTGATCAAGGCCGGCGCCAGGGACGTGCTGTCCTTCGGCCCCTGGCTGGTGCGCGACGGGGAGATCAACGTCCAGGGCGTCGCCAACTTCGGCATCACCCAGCAGCCGCGCGCCGGCCTGGGCATGATCAGCAAGGGGCATTTCCTGCACATCGTGGTGGAGTCCCGCACCTCCAAAAGCAAGGGCGTCAACACCACCTGGCTGGCCGAGCGCTTTCATGCGCTGGGCTGCGGCACCGCCTTCAACCTGGACGGCGGGCAGACAGCCGTGCTGATCTTCATGGGCGAGCAGCTCAACGAGATCGGCAAATACGACGGCAAGACCAACTCCCGCGAACAAAACGAGGTCATGGGCATCGGCACACGCTGAACCGGCATACCGCGCAAGGCGCGGTACGTTTCTATGGAGGCCGCTATGAGGTTTGCGAACAGGCATGTGGTGATCACCGGCGTCTCGCAGGGCATCGGCCAGGCGCTGGCAGCGGCCTACCGTGCCCAGGGCGCGCGGGTGGCCGGTATTGATCTCACACAGCCTGCAAAGGCGCCGGAGGTCTTTTTACAGGGCGACATCGCGGACAGATCGGTGCTGGAGCGGTTCGCGCTGCTGGTCCAAAGCGCTTTTCACCGGGTGGACATCCTCATCAACAACGCCATGCTTAGCCGCGGCGGGGTGGACCAATGCTCCTATGAGGATTTTCTGTATGTCCTCCGGGTGGGCGTGGCCGCACCCTATTACCTGACGCGCCTGCTCTTGCCCCGGTTCAGCCCTGGCGCCAGCGTCATCAACCTGTCCTCCACCCGCGCCTTCCAGTCCCAGGCCCGCACGGAGAGCTATTCGGCAGCCAAGGGCGGCATCACGGCGCTCACCCATTCGCTTGCGGTCTCCCTGGCGGGCAGGGCGCGGGTCAACGCCATCGCCCCGGGCTGGGTGGATACCACAGGCGCGCAGTTTCAAGGCGCGGACGCCGCCCAGCACCCGGCCGGGCGCGTGGGCACCCCGGAGGACATCGTCCAGGCCGCCTTCTTTCTCAGCGGCCCGGAGGCTGGCTTCATCACCGGCCAGACCCTGGTGGTGGATGGCGGCATGAGCCGGCTGATGGTCTACCACGGGGACGGCGGCTGGCGGTTGGAAAGCCCGTAAAATGAAAACCGGCAAGGCCTGAAAGGCGTTTGCCGGAACTTGATATTATTATGATCCCTGAGGCCACGCCCATGCCGACGCGGGCCGGCTTTATGTCCGGCCCTCAAAGGCATCCATGGGCTCAATCTCATCCAGCGCCAGGCCGGGATTTCTCTCCATGGCCAGGCGGATGGACCATTCATTCTCAAAAAAGAGCACGGGCTTGCCCCGGGCGTCAGTGCCCCGGGCGGTGGTGGAGGTCAGGTTGAGCGCGTCCAAGGGCTTGGGGCTGTCAACCACCCAGCGCACAAAGCGCCAGGGCAGGCTGTCCATGATCAGCTCCGCGCCGTATTCATTTTTGAGGCGGTAGGCCAGCACGTCAAACTGCAGCACACCCACCACGCCCACGATGCTCTGCTCAAGCCCGATCTCCTCGCGCGTGAAGGTCTGGATCGCGCCCTCGTTGGACAGCTGTTCAATGCCCTTTAAAAACTGCTTTCGCTTCATGCTGTCAAAGGGGCGCACGCGCGCAAAATGCTCCGGCGCGAACACGGGGATGCGCTCAAAACGCAGGCCGGGCTTCTGGGAAAGGGTGTCCCCCAGGCGGTAGATGCCCGGGTCAAACAGGCCGATGATGTCCCCGGGGTAGGCGGTCTCCACCATGGCGCGCTCATCCGCCATGAACTGCTGGGGCGCCTTGAGCTGGATCTGCTTGTTCTGCCCGGAATGCCAGGCGTTCATGTCGCGCCTGAACACGCCCGAGACCACGCGCACAAAGGCCAGGCGGTCGCGGTGGGCCGGGTTCATGTTGGCCTGGATCTTGAAAACAAAGCCGCTGAAGTCCGGGCTGTCCGGCCGGATCTCCCCCTGGTCGCTCATGCGCGGCGTGGGCGGCAGGGTATAGGACAAAAAGCGGTTCAAAAAGGGCTCCACCCCGAAGTTGGTGATGGCTGAGCCGAAAAACATCGGCGTCAGCTCGCCCCGGCGGATGGCTGCCAGGTCAAAGGCGTCGCCGGCCTCGTCCAGCAGCTCAACCTCCTCGCGCAGCCGGGTGAGGTAGTGGGCGGCCAGCATGCCCTCAAGGGCGGGGTCATCGATGGACACCTCGGTCTTGCGGGCCTTGGTGCGGCCATGGTCGCTTGAAAAATACAGCTCCACCGCCCTGGTATCGCGATGGTAGACGCCCTGAAAATCGCCGTCCACGCCGATGGGCCAGTTGACCGGGCAGGAGCGGATGCCCAGCACCTGCTCAAGCTCCTCCATCAGCGCGAAGGGATCCTTGGCGGCGCGGTCCATTTTGTTGACAAAGGTAAAAATAGGGATGCCGCGCATGCGGCAGACCCGGAAGAGCTTGCGGGTCTGTTCCTCCACGCCCCGGGAGGCGTCCAGCAGCATGACCGCGCTGTCAGCCGCCACCAGCACGCGGTAGGTATCCTCGGAAAAATCCTGGTGGCCGGGGGTGTCCAGGATATTGATATGGTAGCCCTCAAAGGAAAACTGCATGGCCGAGCTGGTCACCGAGATGCCGCGCTGCTTTTCGATCTCCATCCAGTCGGAGGTGGCATGCGCCGCCGCCTTGCGCGCTTTGACGCTGCCCGCCTGGCGGATGGCGCCGCCATACAGCAGCAGCTTTTCCGTCAGCGTGGTCTTGCCCGCGTCCGGGTGGCTGATGATCGCAAAGGTGCGCCGGCGCGCGATCTCCCTGTGCAGCTGGTCCATGGTCCCCCCTTTGTTCGTAGCCAAATCGGCAATCACGAATTATATGGGCGATGCTCCGGCTTGTCAATCACCTGGGCATGGGGCAGGCGGCCCTGGCACCGGAGAAGCGGCCCGTCCCTCCCGGCAAACGCAAAAAAGAAACTGAGCATCGCGCGGGGAAACCTGTTATTGCCCCGGGAATTATGATAGATTTTAGTCAGTTTCCCGGCAACGCACAAAAACGCCCCGAGGCCCAAGGAAACAGGAGGAAAACGGCGGCGGCATGCCCTGTAAAGGAGAGCGACATGATAGATCTGCGCAGCGACACTGTAACCCGGCCCACCCAGGCCATGCGGGAAGCCATGATGACAGCGCCCGTGGGCGATGACGTCTATGGCGACGACCCGACCGTCAACCGGCTGGAAACCCTGGCCGCGCAGGTCACCGGCAAGGAAGCGGCCCTGTTTGTGTGCTCGGGCACCATGGGCAACCAGCTGGCCATCATGAGCCATACCCGCCCGGGACAGGAGATGATCGCCTCTGCTCACAGCCATGTGATCGTCCATGAGCAGGGCGGCCACGCGCGGCTGTCCCACCTGTCAGCCGCGCTGGTCAATGAGCCCCATGGCGTATCAGCCGCGGCGGTCAGGTCCCTGTTCCGCGACCCGCAGGACCTTCACGCGCCCAGGACCGGCCTTTTGTGCCTGGAAAACGCGCTGGGCGACGGCACGGTGGTGCCGATTGGGAAGATCCGCGACGCGGCGGACGCCGCCCATGAGCTGGGCATGAAGGTGCACATGGACGGCGCGCGGCTGTTCAACGCCGCGGTGGCGCTTGGCGTGCCCGCCTGCGAGGTGGCCAAGGAAGTGGACTCGGTCATGTTCTGTCTGTCCAAGGGCTTGTGCGCGCCGGTGGGCAGCATGCTGTGCGGCACCGGGGAATTCATCGCCCTGGCGCGGCGCAACCGCAAGGTGCTGGGCGGCGGGATGCGGCAGGCCGGCGTGCTGGCTGCCTGCGGGCTGCTGGCCATCAATGACATGACCGCCCGCCTCGGGGAGGATCATCGCAACGCCAAAGCGCTAGCCGCCGCGCTGGCCGACATCCCGGGGATCAGGGTGGACCAGGACAGCGTACACATCAACATGGTGTTTTTTGAGGTCACAAAGCCCGGTTTCGACCATCAGGGTTTTGTCGGTTTTCTCATGGGCAGGGGCGTGCTGGTCAACGGCCAGTCCGGGGGGCAGTACCGCTTTGTGACGCATCATGATGTCAGCCGGGCGCAGGTCATCACTGCCGCCGAACTGGTGCGGGAGTTCCTGGCAGCCTGAATCCGGCGGTTCACGCCCAGCTCCTGCAGCCCGTGACCAGGATCTATTGATCATATCCGCGCCTGTCCGGGCACATCGTCCTGCGCCCTTGTCACCCGATGGGCTTATTATATACAATGAAGAAGGAAAACGTTTAATATTAACCAAGGAAGGCACAACTTGCTCAAGGGAGTTTGAGTTTGAATACCCTCTAAAACAACATCACTCTCAAACCATTCGCGTCACGGCTGCGCAGGGCGCGGTGTTTGAGTACCCTCTGAAACAACATCACTCTCAAACCGCCACCTCAAAAGGCAACCCAAAAATCAGGTTTGAGTACCCTCTAAAACAACATCACTCTCAAACACACCATGAACCCGGGCGGGGAGAGCCACGGTTTGAGTACCCTCTAAAACAACATCACTCTCAAACCCAGAGGTATTGCTTTTGCGGGGGCGCCTGGTTTG
>Ga0123335_1002134_pt1 | contig 30399 bp, 15 predicted proteins | sample BiotimSIPDNA_2_FD_89707 | JGI IMG/M metagenome (GOLD analysis project Ga0123335, IMG submission 89707) | Anaerobic biogas reactor microbial communites from Washington, USA - Biogas_R2 time_0 SIP DNA | ecosystem: Engineered > Bioreactor > Anaerobic > Unclassified | place: Washington, USA... | reverse complement strand
TGCAGCCTTTTTAATTTCAAGCTGCGCATCGGAAGTAAGCTTTCTAAAATCTCGTTTTTCCATGCACTAAATATATATTTTGCAATGCCATCTTAGGGTATATTTATTTGCCGAGGTGATAATTGAACTACTCCGCCAACTAACCTAAATCTATCTCAGGAACGATGTATATGCGCATAAAACATTCTAATTCAGCATCTGCTAAAAACACTCATAATGCCTTGATAGCACTTTTTTTCTGCACTCTCTTTTTCTTCTCCGTTAATGGGCAGACCACAGGAAACAATGGATCTCACGATCCTTCGCGCATGGTCGAGTGTGAAGGCAGATTCTATGTGTACTCTACAACCGGTGATTGCAAATCATCCGCTGATGGTCTATCTTGGAAAACTGAGCCGAATATGTTTCCCAGGGGATTTCCATCCTGGGTTTTTCCTGCAAACAGAGGAGTATGGGCTCCGGATATCATCTATCATAATAATCAATACTATTTGTATTATTCGGTTGCAGCCGCAGCACCGGCATCTGCATGCGCCACCGGGCTCATGACTTCACCAACACTTAACCCGGCCTCGCCTGATTACAAATGGACTGATCGCGGTCAAGTTGTCTATAATCCCGATAACACACCTGACATCCAGTTTGCGGCTATCGATCCAGCACCTATCCTTGATACCTCCGGGAACCTATGGGTTGTCTGGGGCAGTGGTTACGGGAAAGATCAATCAAAGGACCAGATATGGATAACCCGAATGGATAATAATACAGGTTTGCCTCTGCTTTCGGATCCATCATACAGGCCACCGCTTCATCCCGGGTATCCGCTTGCGACCGGGAGGAAAGAGGGTGCTTACATGCATTATCGAAACGGCTACTATTACCTGTTCTGGAACACAGGCAGTTGTTGCAGTGGGACATCCAGTACCTATGCTATTTCAGTTTCACGTTCTAGAAATATTACCGGCCCATTTACAGGAGACAGACTGTTTTACCAGAGTACCGGTAATATCCACGGGCCTGGGCATATGGGAATATACAGCGCCTGCGGGGTTGAACTGTTTACGTACCACTACTACCCTACTTCAGTATCGATACTAGGGATAAATACGCTTTCCTGGAACAACGATGGCTGGCCAGTTCTTGGTAGCCAAATTAACAAACCTCTCGTGCCATGTGGTATAACAAGCACAAAAAAGCATCCAGGTCCCGAAAAGGGGAATGCCTCTATCAATAGAATGCAATATGGAATGATAACAGATGTAAGTGGTATCTGCAATTTTCCTGCCGAATTTGATAATGTTCAAAAAGAAGTATCGATATTTACATATTCCGGGAAACTAATCACTAAGGCAATCATTCAAAGTAACAGTATTGACCTTAAAAGAAACGTTGGTATTAACAATGGGCTCTATCTTGTGCGTATTGATAAACTATGATGATAATTGACAATTCCAAGCACGGGACAACCGTACGAAGACTCGTGCTGATTTCTACGATAAATCCACGTCAAGGGCTCATAATATTGGCGGTTTCAAAAAAGAGTTGTAATCGATAGATTTTTGCTGTAAAATCTAAAAGCCTTTTATATACAAACTATTTACTACCTTTTACAAAGGAGCCCTTTAATGTCAGTGAAACGACATCACAATTTCAAAAAAGCCTTGCTCATTCTTGCAGCAGCATCATTGGCTTTTGCCGGTCCAAAACTGAAGTCCGGTGACCCATCAGTAATAAAAGGTGAAAAAGCATTCAATGTTGAGATGGTCTGGGATAACAATTTTGATTATGATGGTGATCCTTTCAATGAATACTATGAAAAAGAAACTGCAAAGATGAAGAAGAAGAATGAAACAGAGGACTTAGAAAAGTTCGAGAATGAATGGAAAGAGTGGAAAGCAGAGTCGTATCCTGATGGCTTTTCACAGGGATTCAACTCTTTTCTTGAAGAAAAGATGGGAATTACCGCATCCAGGGAAAAAACAGATGCAAAATATACATTTGTCATAGAAACAAAAGAATTAAACCCGGGTGGAATGTCAACTGCTGAAGTAAATGTTACGGTTTCTATTGTCGAAACAGAAAACCGAAGCAACGTAATCGCTGTTATTGAAGGTATTGAAGCCGGTGGCCGTTTGCCTGGACCTGAAAAAGTCAGGGTTCAGGATGCATACCGCATGGCAGGGACAGTCTTTGCACGAAGCTATCTTTATAAAAAGGTTCTGAAGTAGTCGGAGTTTGTTTCTGTTTAAAAGAGAATTAAGAGCTCTCCCCTATTCCTGTCAGGAAGCGGGGAGGATGCTCAAAATATGTTTTTAGCCCCGGATGTTCCCGACAGGTATTTATTACTTCGATTTTAACAACTGATACTTCTTTTCTTTTTATCAGCAAACCGGGTAGATAGACGCAGAAAATCAAGCAGTACCCGGAGGGCAGTAAAAACCCTCCGGGTAATAAACAGACATTACCCCATCACAACTTCAACATCGACCTTTTCACCCTCTTTTGCCAGAGGTATTACATTTCCCGCTACAGGCATTCCGTTAACTTTCATCGATGCAACCCCTTTGCTTACATGTTTGGGATTGCTGATTGATATTTTATAGAATACTCCTCTGAACCAGCGGTCAACTGTAAAGCCATCCCATGATCCCGGGATACAGGGGTCAATGGAAAGCCCGTTATAGCGTGGCTGAACACCAAGGATAAATTTAGTTGCTGCCTGATAGACCCATGATGATGTTCCTGAGAGCCAGCTGTTGCGGCCAAGACCGAACTGCGGATGCTCATCACCGAGAATGTTCTGGGGATACACGTACGGCTCACATTCGTACTCGTCAATAACATCATTTTTCTTGGCGGGGTTAATCTGGTTATAGTACTCATACGCCCTGTTGCCATCTCCAAGGATCGTCTCAGCAATCATAACCCAGGGATTGGTGTGAAGGAATATGCCGCCGTTTTCTTTTGCTCCCGGCGGGTATGTTGTAATACCGCCTTTACTTGGATCATAACCGTTAAATCCAGGCGTGCTCAGCTTCAGACCGTTTTTAGTATTAAGCAGCTTGCGGGCTGAATCCATTGCCTTGCGGCCCTTATCAGGTGTCGCAAACCCTGAGATAACCGGCCATGACTGCCCGTTAAGATAAATCTTTCCGTGTTCGTTTTTGCTTGAACCCAGAGGCGTTCCGTCATGATCAAAATATCTTACAAACCAATCTCCATCCCATGCGGATTCATTAAACTTGCCCTTCATAGCCTCATAATCGGCCTTATACTCTTCTACCCACTTTTTCTCGCCTAAAAATTCAGCCAGTTCGATCATCTCCTGAAGAGCCTTACCGTAGAGACAGGCATTGAAGATTGATTCTGCCCCGGTGGGAAGATTTACACAGTCGTTCCAGTCTGCAAAGCCAAGCAGCGGAAGCCCGTGTTTTCCGGTGTTATTTTTAGTAAATGCAAGCGCACGGCGCAGGTGATCAAGAACCGTTGCGGTTTCAACCGGCTTTCCCTTCTCCTTCTCTACATAGGGAATCTGTTCTGAGAGAAAATCCTTTTTGCCGGTTTCTTTTATATATGATGTAACTGCCAGCAGTATCCAAAGATGGTCATCGCCGTAATACTGCGGACGATCGGGCATTTCGGTAAGATCGCCCATCGATGCTTCCATGCTGAGCGGGTTGAACTGGTGCATGGCAGAACCATTGCGCTTCTGTACCGAAAGAAGCTTCACCATGAGTTTCTTTCCTTCTTCAGGCATTCTGTCAACCACGCCCATGACATCCTGGGAACTGTCACGGAATCCAAGTCCGCGGGTTCCCATCCCGAGCTGGTAGTAGGAGAGGTATCTTGACCAGTTGTAGGTAATAAAGCACTGTCTTGGATTGTGAACGTTCAGCATGCTGTTAAGGCCGCTATCGGGTGTCTTCACCTGCATTAAAGACAGGTAACCGCTCCAGAAGTCAGACAGTTCCCTGAATGCCTTATCAACCTCTTCTGTTTTTCTGAAACGTTCGATCTTCGGAGTTGCCTTCTGAATGCTCTCCTCCTGGCCAAGCTGAGTGACAATTCTCTTCTTTGCGCCGGGAGCCATCACTCCCAGATGATGAAGCAGAGCGGCGATATTATCCCCCCGGTTTGCCTCGTAATTGTCCAGTTCTTCTTTTTCAAGTGAAAGCGGATGAATCCAGGTACCGTACTCGTTATCACCCAGAAAGCGTTTCCTGTCCGATTCAAACGATGAGACCGGATAATTGGATGTAAAGTAGTTGATCTTGAAATCCCTGCACATGAAAGGATACTGGATAAGCGTCTTGTTTTTATTTGAGTCGGTATGACATCTTGAAACCATGGTCTGGGGGACCCAGTCGGCATTTGTAAACTGCTTTACAGCATCGAAATGAGTATATTCCAGTACCGGTATCACATCTATTTCCTGGGGTTCAGAAGAGATATTTGTAATAACGATATCTCTGATCTCAACCTGATCTTTTGCTGGAACGAATATGGTGCACTCGGTTCTTACACCGTAATACTCAGAAACAATTCTGGTGTATCCCATACCAACATGGCATTCATATTTGTCATACTGATCCAGTGTTGGAACAAAAAATGGCGAGAAGATTTTGTATTTACCGTTACGTTTTATGCGCAGGTAAAGAGTTTCCCCCTTGAAGTCCGATGAGGGCATCTGCTGGATATATTTTACGATACGGTTCAGCGACGGATCCCCTTTACAGATCAAAGCTCCGCCTGTATGATCCACAAATCCGCCAAAATCAAGCGTCCCGATATAGTTGATCCATTTTACCGGCGTTCTTGGATTTGTGACTACATATTCCCTGGCATCATCATCAAAGTATCCGTATTGCATAGCCATCCTTTCAAATCAAAGGAATTTCTCTAATATTAATTTTATAAGTTCTAATTATTGATTCCAAACCCGCTCAGCCCATTATAGCTTCAACTTTGTGTTCTTTACCATCTGCAAATACCGGCACAATATTGCCCTTAACCTCTGCACCATCGACCAGAAGCATTTTTATTCCCTTGCAGATATGCGAGGGGTTTTTAACGGTGATTATGTATTTGGAACCACGAAACATTCTGGTGACGGTAAAACCGTTCCAGTCAGAGGGGATGCACGGATCAACAATAAGGCCATTAAAATCCGGACGAATTCCCAGTATCCACTGTGAGACAGCGACAAAGTTCCAGGCTGCAGTACCTGTGAGCCATGAGTTTTTAGCCTCGCCATGCCTCCTGGCATCTTTTCCCGCTATCATCTGGGAATAAACATACGGCTCCATCCGATGCACGTCACTGATCTCTTCCCTGTATGCGGGCGCGATTTTTCTGTAGTGATCAAAGGCGTAATCACCCTCTCCCAGTATCGCTTCAGCGATTATAATCCAGGGATTATTGTGGCAGAATATACCGGCATTTTCCTTGTATCCGGGCGGATATGATGAAATCTCGCCGAGATTTACATAATATTTTGAATAAGGAGGGTTGATAAGTACAAGGCCGTGTGGAGTGTCAAGATACTTCCTTGAGGATTCAAGTGCCTTTTTGGCTTTACCGTCTTCAAGACCAATACCGCCCATAATGCAGTAGCCCTGAGGCTCAATAAATATCTTTCCTTCGGGGCTGTCTTTGCTTCCGACCTTGTTTCCGCCGTCATCATAGGCTCTTAAAAACCATTCGCCATCCCACCCATGCTTTTCTACAACACTTTTCATTTCGGCAATGCACTTGTCGGCCTCTCCGGCCTCATTCTCTTTGCCCAGGTGTCGAAGAATATTTACATACTCTTTCCCTATACCGGTAAACATTCCGGCAATAAAGACCGACTCGGCCCTCTTGCCGTCCTTATTGGTGCATGTCTGAAAAGATTCATCCGGCGTTTCTGAGAAGCAGTTGAGATTGAGACAGTCGTTCCAGTCGGCTCTTCCGATAAGCGGAAGTCCGTGTGAACCTCTGTTGTTTACCACATGGTAGAAAGACTTTGTGAGGTGATCAAGAAGTGTCCCTGTCCGTTCCGGATTATTATCGTATGGGACCCTTGTCTCCAGGATTTTCCAGTCGCCGGTTTCTTTAATATATGCAGCCGTTGCATAAATAAGCCACAGCGGATCATCATTGAAGTTCCCGCCTATTTCATTGTTCCCTTTTTTCGTAAGAGGCTGGTACTGATGATACGCGCCTCCATCCTCAAACTGTGTCGATGCCAGATCGATAATTCTCTGCCTTGCGCCCTCGGGCAGCTGATGAACAAACCCTGCGATATCCTGATTTGAATCGCGGAAACCCATCCCTCTTCCGATTCCCGATTCAAAATAAGAAGCGCTTCTGGACATATTAAAAGTGATGATACACTGATACTGATTCCAGATATTAACCATCCTGTTCAGTTTATCATCTTTACTTTCGATTGTATATTTAGATAGCAGATTATCCCAATATGCTTTCAGGTCATCAAATGCCTTATTTACATTTGCGCTGGTTGAAAACCTTTCAATGAGAGCCCTGGCGTTTTTCTTGTTTATTACTCCGGGGGCCTCCCATTTCTCGCTCACTTTATTTTCCACATACCCGAGAACAAAAACCAGCTCTGTGCTCTCTTTTGGATCAAGGGTTATATTTATGCAGTGAGAAGCCACAGGAGACCAGCTGTCTGCAACAGAGTTTTTCGGCTTTCCATCCGCTACAACTTCCGGATTTTCAAATCCGTTGTATTTTCCGACAAAAGAATCACGATCTGTGTCAAATCCGGCAACCGGTCTATTAACAGTATAGAACGAGAAATGATTCCTGCGCTCGCGGTACTCTGTTTTATGATATATAGTTGAGCCGTCAATCTCCACTTCGCCTGTACTGAAATTACGCTGAAAATTGGTCATGTCATCAAGCGCATTCCAGAGACAGAATTCAACAAAAGAGAAAAGTGTAATTTTTTTTGGTTTATCGGTTGTGTTAGTCAGAGTCACTTTGTGAATCTCACAGTGAGCATCAACCGGGACCATGTAAAGGACTTCTGCACTAAGCCCGTTCCTTACGCCCCTGATGATTGTATAACCCATTCCATGACGGCACTGATAATCAGTAAGGCCTCTTTTTACTGGTTTCCATCCCGGAGACCAGAAATCATCACCTTCGCGGAGGTAAAAGTAACGTCCTCCATTATCAAGAGGAACGTTGTTATATCTATAACGGAGAATTCTTCTGAGGCGCGCATCCTTATAGAAACAGTACCCTCCAGCAGTATTGGAAATCAAGGAAAAGAAATCAGATATGCCAAGATAATTAATCCAGGGATAGGGAGTTTGAGGTGTAGTTATTACATACTCTCTCTTTACATCATCGAAAAATCCAAATTTCATTTATCCTCCAATGATTGCCTTTTTTTGCGAACAGTATTACAAAATAGGTTACGCCGAAATGATTTAGAATTGGAAATATTAATTAACGTGACCATACCCGGCTCAAGCTTCTGACCCGGAATACCTATAAAAAAAGGCTCCAGATCTCTAGAGACCTGAAGCCTGTTTTCCGGAACAGATTTCTGCTACTCCAATGTAATCGTTGTTACCGAGTAGGCAGGCAGAGTCAGCTTCTTTCCTTCTGAAACATCGATTTTTTCCGGGCTGTAGCCGCCCTTCATGTTGTCGGAGCGCAGCTGCTTCATTGTACCTTTACCCTTGAAACCGGGTATATCAAGTGAGATGACTGCTTTTGTTTTAGGAAGCTTGTTAACAACCATCAACGATTTCTTCCCATTGTTTTCCGACAAATATGCCGTCACGTTTTCATTTCCCGATACCGCCTTGAGAAGTTTCCCGCGAACACTTTCACTGGCCATTTTAAAGGCCCAGTAAGATGGTCGCGGAATGTTATCACCATCAGGCGCACCGGTTCTGGACAGGTACCCGTAATCACCACCCTGTTCAGTGATATCATTATGAATATCCCAGTAGGATGCCTGTTCGATATTCTGGACAGCTAATTCACCGAGGTAATCCGCAACAAACAAAGCGTTTACAATACCGAGCGTCTGAGGACCGGGTTTGAAATCAACAGAGTTCCACTCAGTCAGCCAGATCTCATATTTTTTGCCGGGTGTTCCAAAAGCTTCTGTCTGTTTCCGGACACCGGGCAGTATCGACTGCAGAGTCTGCGGTGCTGAAAGCAGAGCCGCGTCATTTTCTTCACCTGCATGCTGCGGATAATGGTGCACGTTCACACCATCAGCCAGGTCCTTTGTGTATTCGAATACTTTCTTATTCCATTCACCATCAAGAACCCATACCACAGTAACTATGATGGAAGGATCAACAGCTTTCATCTGCTTGATGAACTCTGCAGCCCTCTCTCCATAGGATTCAGGTGTACAGTGATTTGCATGCCAGTCACCATAAAGCTCATTACCGATTTCCCAGTATTTTACGTTGGCCTTCTTTGTGACATTTACATGCTTTACCCATGCCGCTGCTTCTTCAGGTGTTCCTGTACCGAAGTTTATGGTTATCATGGGAGTAGTATTTGTCTGCCTGCAAAATTCCAGGAACTCGTCAGTGTCAACCATCCAGTCTTTCTTATCAAGCACTTCTTTCCAGTGGTCCTCATCCGCCCTGAGACCTCCGGGATAACGGATAACGGCATGGTTCACCGCTTTTACGTACTCGGCTGTCTGGGGCTTGAGAAGATCACCATCCCACAAAGCAGCATTGATACCGAAAATACCGCTGTTGATCTTTGCAGAAACTACCTTGCTGAAATCTCCCGAGATCTTTACATCGATCTTTTCGGCAACAGGCGCCGTATAAGCTTCTCTCTCATTGGTAAGGCGGACATTATCGATAATAAATGTTCCGAAAGTACCTTCACCGGATGGTTTAAAGTCTATTGTTCTTACGGCCTCCATGTCGAATTTACCATTCTGCTGGGCATCCGGTGGTTGCCAATAGGGGAATTTGTAGAATGCCTTGAATGGTACTATCACCTCATGCCATCCCTTGCCGCATCCTGCACTGGCAATGAACACCTCGTTACCGGCATCATTTACCTGAACATTGATACCCTGGTAAGCTTTAGATGTGTACATTTCAAACTTTAAACCCCAGTGCTTTGACCAGTCCCTCATCTCTGCAGGGCTGTTGTTTGTCTGGTAATTAAAAACTGCATCGCACCAGTCATTGAGTTTGAAAGTAATAGAAAGAGCCTTGGAACCGCCATTTCTGGCTTCGCTCTTTACAAGTTCATAACTGATCTCCGATTTGGGACCATTAGCGGTTTCCCACTTCGGATCACCGCCTTCAAAGTCATGCAGCATTAGATTTTTGCTGTCAGACTTGAAATTTGCCCAGTATTCATCAGGATCTACATAGCCCGGAATAGATTCAATAAAAGAGATCCCATCAACATAGAAAGAGACAGGTTCCCCCTCAGGGATTCTGTTTTCAGCCTTGTTATTTGAGAATCTTATTTCATTGATCTGATTCCACTTGACATCTCCCACAACCTCAGCCTTCTTGGCATCATCCCAGTATTTGCCGACATCCTGGAATTTTTTCAGCGGAATCATGAAATATTTCCAGGTAGTATCAAGCTGGCCGAAATCTGCCAGTGCGACTTTAGTCTGTACCTTCGCGCCATCAGATTCATCATCGAGAATACCGACATACATTTTCTCTACCCCGGGAGCTCCTTTTGCCCAGAACGCCAGTCCTGAGGCTTTGGCTTTTTTCAGGGATTCGATATTTATGCTGTTTCCATTACCAAGCGCAAGTGTAACACCGGAGTAATCTCCGTTGTCAAGATAGCATGCCAGTATTCCCTGATTTCCCCCGGGAGTGCTGGGGGTAATTTTGTAGGCTGTCTTTCCGCCGTAGACATACATGAAACCACCGGCCGGTGTCGCATCTGTAAAAATCTGATTGACATCTTTTACAGAAGGTCTGGAAGCAAGCGGCGGGGGCGAAATCTTGTCCTCACGCTCATCCCAGAATTGTTCTTCTTTCTGTTCTACAGCCTCATAAACATCTCTGAGAATAAAAACATCATCAACCCAGACACGGAAGTCGGGGTTTTCATTCTTTTTTATCTCAATACGGAACTCACCAACAGCATTCCACTGGAACCTTTCAGGTACTTCAACCCTCTTTTTTGCATCCCAGAAAACACCGCGCTTTCCGAAATCTGCCAGAGGAATTGAAATCAGTTTCCACTCGTTTGAGATCCCGCCATAGTTTTGAAGAGGCAGTCTGACAACGGTTTTTTTGCCGTCAGCGTTCTCATCATCAACAAGGGCCGCCCATGCAATTTCACCGCCGTTATTTCCTTTAACCCAGAACTGAAGAGCGCCTTTAGTGTAAAGCTCCCTTAAATCATAGAGCAGATTGTAAAGGCATACAGAACCTCCGGAATAATCCTTTTCATCCAGATCAAACTCAATTGCCACCTCGCCAATTTTTCCGGACTCTTCAGGAATAAAAACTTTAGAGTTATCCGGATACCAGTAGGCATACCCTCCGGACACGAAGTCTTCATCGAAAAACCGGTAGACAACGCGAGGGTCAACTGAAGTCTCACTGGCCTTCTGGGCTTCTTTTTTCAGAGGCTTGAATTGAAGCCAGCCCGGGAAAACTGCACCCGCCGCACCCATGATGCAGGCAAGTGTAGTAATTGCAAGTCGTAAATTTCGATTCATATTGTTTCCCATTTCCCGCTTAATTGTCAACCTGTTTAGAATTTCACTCTCAAGAAAATATCAAGAAGAAGCTGATTATAATCGTGTCCATCAGAGCTGGTACCTGTACCCCATGATGCAAGCTCGTCGTTGTCAGCCAGTATCTGTCCGACTGTAGTTACAATCGCTGCTCCATCGGAAACTTTCCACTCAACACCACCTGTCCAGTGAGCAAGATTCTGCTTAGAGGCGATTCCTAGAAATTCTGCTTCGTTGCTGATCAACTGAAGTCCGCCAATGAGTGCCCCTCTTTTCCAGAACTGCCAGTATAATCCGAGATTTTTAAAATTAGAGGTGATTGTGTAATCGTTTCCGACCTGTTTATTTTTAGCACTCGATGATACGATACTTCCCGATAATTCTAATGGATATTTGAAGACTTCAATAAATTTACTGAAATCAACCTTTAAACCCCCACCGACCTGCATAAAGGCTGTCTTTTCACCCTCAACTTCAACTCCCCCATTTTCTACTGATTCACCTTCTGCCTCTTTGAGAGCCAGTAACAAACCGCTCAACTCGATTCCGTTATTAAGGAGAGAGACTGCAAGATTGGTTGAAATACCGGCACGGTTGGGAGTTGCCGGACCAAATGGCAGCACAAGCTGAACAGATGGATCAAAACCCTCTGAAGCGAAGGTATTGAGAGCGCTCTTATCCATGATGCCCCGGTAGTAAGAAGTCTTCATGAAAGGAGCCTTTACCCAGTTATTGCTTGCTTTCTGGGGAGTGAATTTGAAAACAGAGTGATACAGTGCATCGAAAGTAGAGTAATGCACAACTGTATCCTTGACACCGCCAGCGGTATCTATCTGTGTGTTTTCAACATTCATAATACGATGACCGATAAAAGAGGGGGTCTGTGCCAGAGCATTCCTGAAATCTTTACTATTCATCATATATGATGCCCCGAAAACGATTCCGAAAACGTCACTGGTTTTCATATCGAAGTTGACACCAAGGTTTATAGCCAAACCGCTTGTAATAGTATCTGTGAAATCCTTAACAGTTGCATTATTAGCGTCCACACCTACAGAGTCAAAGAGTGTCGAATCATCAATAGAGAAGGCGAACTCTGTTTTTACACCCAGCCCGATTCCATCAAAACCGGCAATTTTACCGATATCAACACCGGGACGAGCTGAAATGATGCTGACTTTCTCCTGGTTGCTTCTTGCAAGAGTATCAGATCCCAGATAGCTTCCCCTGTGATCAAAAGTAAAGAGGTATGTGGCCCCGAAATTGACACCTTTGAGGAAAGTCATATCGAGGTTGCTTCCCACAAGGTATCTTGACATCGGGTATTTTGACGCCGTTTTTGCATTTTCAAACCAGTCAACCACCTTACTTCCGTTCTGGATATTAGTCTCTGTACTTCTGAGACGTGCACCAATAAGACCAAAATGGAATTCATTGAAAATCGGTACGATCTCTGCGTCAAACCCTAAGTTAAATCCCTGGAGAACCCGGTAGTTGTCGCCGATAAAAAGTTCATCCATCGCGACTTCGCGCTGACGGGCAAAAACGTAAGGCTCATAAAGAAGCTCGATGTCGGGCGACCAGAGAGTTAAGGGGCTGTACTTCTCCTTGAAATCACCGATGCTGAAACGGAACATCCCCATCGGGTTTCCGTCGATGCTGATCCAGCGTGAGTAGATCGGGTTTGAGATATCAGAAAAGAAGTTCTGCCAGTTCTGATGCATTCTGAAAATGATCCGACCTGAGATAGCCTCATTTGGACGGGCTTTAATATCAAAGTCTACAGATGTAAACTCATTTGTTTCCGATGACCTTTTAGAGGGGTCCAGACTGTCCCCGCCGATTTTTGAACCCAGGTACTGCGATCTGAATTCCCCGCCGATCGAGATGCCCGCTTTAGCCATGATATTATCAAGGCTTTTCTGTATCTGATCAAGCTTCCCCTGATCAGCATAGACCCCGGAAATAAGTCCAAGGCTTATTAGTGTTACGATTCTTTTGAGCATTGATACTCCTTTTATAAGCAGTGACTGTTATTTATCAGAACCACATTTTGATTTCAGTTGAAACTACAGGTGTCTTATAGTTGTTTGCCGGCAGATGAATATCATCATGCATCATGTATTTGAATCTTCCGTGAAAACCTACGCGTGCAAGCACATCCCAGTCAAAACCGACTCCAAAAGCATAGTCTCTGTAATCTATAGGACAGAGCTTGACATCCTTTGTACCTGCAGCTGTATATGCTTTCTGTGATTTCCAGTTTTCAAAGCCCACAAGGCCAAGAACGTAGAACTTGGGGGTTACCGCAATTGCAGGTTCCATACGGAGGTACGTACCCCAGAGAAGCATTTCATCGGCTTCATCACTGAAAGCCAGGGGCTTAAATGATGTTGAGACACCGTTGAGCGCATAGTAGATACTGAAAAACAGATCCCTCGGATATCCTAAAAGCGGCCCTAAATCATAGGCATAGTCCACATCAAAATTGAAGGTAAACTTGCGGTGATGCGGAACAAAAGCATCATTATCAGTCAAAGTATCATACCTTAAAACAGCACCGGTATCATCCGTAATGGGTTTGGCATACGAAAATTCATCGCCGGTAGTGCTCTGATAATAGAGATCTCCTTTTGAATTAAGATTCGCCCTTGCCTGATCAGCATTTTCGTATGGAACAAAACCCTCATACATGGCCAGGTAGTCGGAACGCATACCACCACCCTCAAAACCTACGGGGTTCTGGTAAGCACTGGTTTGGAAAGATTCATCACCCAGTCTTTTGGTGTACTTGCCGGTAAGAGAATGATCGATCAGCTCATTACCCCAACGGTTGTATGATGAATGAAAAAACGAAAACATATCCTGACCGTTCAAACGATAAGGAAAGTAGACAAGATCACGCGCAGCCTGGATCTGAAAATGTTGCCCGTAAGAAAATTTCAAGTGACCATAACCCGCAATTTCCGGAACAACCTGCAGGTTAATTCCAGCCATATTTTTTGCATAAGGCGAGGCTTCACCACGACCGATAAACTTTCCCGGTCCCAGAAGATTGGCACTAAACGGAAAGAACGCATCTGTGGGAGCAGCGAAGGAAAGCGGTGAGTAGAAGTCGTTACTGATAAACGCCAGGTCGGCATTAATTGGAAGACCGTACTTGCTTTCAATCCTGGCATAGAGGGCCGGGTTAAAAGGATCCCAGTTACGTTTCTCATCGACCTGAGTTTTTCCATTGATCGTATCTACACTGCGCCACAAAGTATCGTTGAAACTCATGGCTAAATCAGCATGAATATTGAGGTTATCGGTAATCGGACCTCTTAAATCAATTGACGAAACTATCGGCTCTTTTATGAAGCCTTTGCTTCCGGGAGAATTCAGTGAATAACCGAACACGTTCTTGAAAACGACATCGTTGTTGAATATATCATTATCATAATTATAGCCCATGAAATTGAGCCCTGGTGTCATTCTTCCAAACAGCTCGATAGCTGCCAGTCGGGCATGGAAAACCTTTCTGTAGGTGTCACCTATTCCTTTGCCCTTTGCAGATGTGCCTAAGTCAGCATATGCCACATCACCGGAATAATCGATATACTCACGTTCAAAGTTGTCGTATCTCTCGTATGATCCCCAGAGGAAATTGAAATAGAGATCTCCCGGGAGATTAATGCTCTCAAGATTTATTCCCTGAAAAGCTTTTTTATTCCAGGCAGCACGACCCGACTTTTCACCCTTGGCGATATTGTATTCAAAATACCGTGCAATTGGCTGCTCTACTTCAAAAGGCAGATATTCCCATGCGAAAGTTCGTGGCTGTGATTTCCAGATAGTCAGTGGTGATGCCTCGACCCAGTGAACAGCACCCAGCTTCAACATGAAAGAAACCGGCACGGTTCGTATTGCCAGACCGGCACTCATATCCTCATGAACAATTGCAGATTCACCGGCCTTATCGTGTCTGGTAGCGGCGATTGTATCACCTGTGGCTTTTGGGGGGTGATAGTTTCCAGGCAATGTATGCTGAAAGCCGATCTTTGACCACAGAACTGTGTTGCGTCCTGCCCTGGCAACCATACCAAGCCTCAGGAAAGACTCGTTTCCCTCCCAGTTCGACTGGATGTATGATTGATCCTGCTCCAGATATTGGGGATTATCTAGAAACTGGTGATACTGCAATTTGATTCTGCCCTCACCGGAAAAAGAAACCGGTGTAGAGCCACCAAACAACAGAGTAGATCTTACCTTCGCCTCAAGATCATTTTTTGATAACCCCAGCGAATCCAACATATCCTGCAATGCCGAGGTATCAGGAGAGTTATCCTGAGCACTTGATGACATCACAAGTCCTGCTGCACAGAGCAGAAGAAGAAAACTGCGTATTTTGTTACTGGTCCTGATCAACCAACCCTCCTTGAGAGTCGTGTGTATAGTACAATCTGTTTGTTCCTTTAATAGTGGAAAATATATTCGCCTTAGTTCATGCAAGTTAAAATTCACTAAACACTTATGTTACAAGTCTTTTAACTACCGTAGTGGTTTTAATCGCTGCAAAATTGCGAGAGAAACTTCAGAAACATACAAACTGCTAATATAAATAACTATCTTAACAGTTTCCACAGTTTTGTTATTTTGCGGTCATCTTCAGCACGGCCAAGAATACAAATAATAAACATGAATAAAGTTTTTTTTGGAAGAGGGCGTCCCCATTACCGTTATAAGTAATAAGAATTAATAAGAAGTTTTTGGAAGAGGGCGTCCCCTCTTTCGCTCCAGCCCGTCGAAGACGCCGGTCTTGCGCTATCACCCCTTGTTGTCCACCAGTTGTGGAGGCAGGTATGGTTATCACATTTTCAAACGCCCTTGCAGCCGCACTGGCGAACTGGTGGTAGATTAAAACTTATTATAGCCTTTAAGATAAGAAATGGGGACGGACCACTTTTTTTATCTCTAATTCGGCTTTTAAGTCAACCGCTTAAAATTAAAAAGATAGTCCGCCCGTAAAATTCTACCACCCCATGCTATCCCACCGACCCGGTTCCTAAAAGGCTATAATAATTTTAATCTACTTACAGTTCTACGGTGCGACAGGCAGAACAGACAAGACCGCGAAGGCGGTAACTGCCTCCACAACCGGTTGACAGCATCAGGGGATAGCGCAAGACTGGCGTCTTCGACAGGCTGGAGCGCAAGGGGGGACGCCCCCTGCCATAAAATCTCTATTTATATGGGGACGGACTACTTTTTTATCTTAAAATTCAGCCTTTGAATCACCGCTTAAAATTAAAAAGATAGTCCGCCCGTGAATTCCTCCAACCAACAGTCTAATACATATATATATGGGGGAGGGGAAACCTCCTGAAGCATTGAGCATTGAATATGAATTTATGGGCACGCCGTTTTTCTTTCACTTGCTTTTTTTTTCTTGTCAGCCTATTTTAATAGTGATGAAACATCCCGCAATCTTGTGACATCAACTACCCGTGTGGTTTTTCAACAAGACACTTTTTCGGACCGGCTCGCAGGGAAATCTCATCTTTTCTTCGAGAATTCAGCTGTAAAGGCAATTTATAAAATTTTGATAAGAAGGCCTCCCGATTTATATTTTCATCCTGATTTATACTGTGAATAGTCTATTTAAACCCATAAACCTGAACCAGAAGGAAGGCATTATGAAAATGAAAGGGTTATCGCAGATAAAGTATTTGCTGGTAAGCGCCTTGTTACTGGGCTTGATTTCCTGCCAGGCAAAAAAAGAAACCGAGACCGGTGAGGTCGGATTTCCACGAAGCAAAACTCTTTACCTGGCCGGTTCACAGTGGGGCGATCCCAACACTTTCAACCCCCTGGCAGAATCATGGCAGGCTGCATGGCCGGTAGGTGACCGTTTCAATCTGATGTACGAGCCTCTTATTACCTATAATTCCTTAGATGGAAAGTTTGAACCCCTTCTGGGTACACTGATTTCCAAAGGCAACGACAGCATAGTTGTTGATATCAACCCGGAAGCTAAATGGAGTGACGGGAATCCGGTCACTTCTGCTGATGTAAAGTTTGTATTTGAACTGGGCCGTCGTTTCAAGGGCGCAGCCACAGCTTACGCCGTTGAGTTTATTTCCGGAATCAACGTGGCAAATGTTGATGTAAACGGTGCAAAAGTGGAACGGCTCTCTTTTATGGTCAACAAAAAGGGACGTAACAACCCCCTTGTTATCCTCGATCTTCTGCAGGCGATCCGAATTGTTCCTGCCCATGTTTTTGAGAAACTGCTTGCAGACAACAACAATGATTTCGGTGCTGTACAGAAACTCAAGATCGACGCAAACCCCGTCGTTTCAGGACCTTACAATCTTGAGAACTACTCAAATGAGAAAATTGTTATCAAACGCCGCGATGACTACTGGGGCAACAAATCTCTTTACGCAGGGAAAATGCCTGTACCGCAGTTCATTATTCATCCGATATTCAAGAGCAACGATCATTTTGCAATCGCTCTTCAGCAGGGTGGTCTTGATGCATCACAGACATTCATTCCCCGTATCTGGATGAAGAAAAAAGACAAGGTCAACACCTGGTTTGAAAGTTCACCCTATTTTACATCCGGCGCACTCCCGCTGCTTCTTATCAATACCACAAAGGCACCGCTTAATGATAAGAACTTCCGCCGTGCCATGGCTGCCGCCATCAACTATGCAGATATTAAAGAACTCGCTGTTTCCGGCTATTCACCGGATATGCAGCCCGGTCTGATTATGGCCGTTGGTCTTGAAGGCAAGTATTTCAATGCTGAAGACGCCAAAGCAGTTGGTGTTTCCTACAACCCTGAGAATGCAAAGAAGATTCTGGCGGATGCCGGATACAAATCAGTATTCAAGTCTGACGGTTCACTCGACTACATGACAGATAAAGCTGGAAATCGGGTACCTACACTCTCAATCACCTCACCTGCCGGCTGGTCAGACTGGGAAGCGATGGTGAGACTGGCTGTCAAGGGTATGAGGGATGCGGGTATTGATATCCGTGAGGGTTTTGTTGATGCAGGACTTTACTGGCCGGCACTTCCTTCCGGAAACTTTGACCTGATCATGCACAAACCTGCTGCATCTGTTACACCATCTCTGCCCTGGAGCCGTTTTGAGGCGATTATGTCATCACGCAACTGGGCACCTGTTGGCGGTGACAACAAGATGAATGAAAACCAGGGAAGATACAATCAGCCCGGCACAAAGGGATACAATCCGGCTGTAGACAGCCTGTTGAAACTTATTCCGACACTGTCTGATGAAGGCAAACTGGTTCAGGCTTATCGTGAACTCAATAAGATTTTCATGCAGGATCAGCCGGCACTTCCTCTCTGTTATCTTCCTGAGCAGTTTTATGAGTACAGCTCAAAGAACTGGGAGAACTGGCCTAATGAAAAAGCGCCCTATGCACCGCCACTTCTGCCGTGGGTAGGAGCCAGTACAAAGATTCTGTGGAATTTAAAGTTGGCAAAATAGAGGTATATTCATGCTTAAAAAATATCCTACATTGCGATATATCCTGCAGAGAGCAGGGTGGTATTTTCTTACCTTCATAGTAGCTGTTGCTATCAACTTCTTACTTCCCAGGCTGGGTAACAATAACCCTGTTGACATTATTATGGGTAAGGCCGGAAGCGGACTCAGCACTGAAGATGCCCGTCAGAAAGAAGAGAAGTATCTTCAGGAATTCGGGTTGGTAAAAGTCAGCAACGGGGCTATTGTGCGCGATGCTGAGGGGAAGCCGATCAAGGCTTCCAAAATTGAGCAGTTCGGTAACTACCTCAAAATGTGTTCCGTGGGCGATCTGGGTACTTCATTTCAGAAGTACCCAAAAAAGGTTATCGATGTCATAAAAGAGGCCCTTCCATGGACCATTGCCCTTCAGTTGCCAACCATTCTGTTTGGATGGATTATCGGTAATATTCTTGGAGCGCTTGCAGCGTATCGTCGGGGAGTATTCGATAAGATTTTCTTTCCCGGCGCACTGCTGCTGAGCTCTTTTCCGTTCTTTGTCTTCGGGATGCTTCTGGTCTACTACTTCTCAGTTGTAATTCCATGGTTTCCCTCAATGGGCGGGTATGCCAATGATCTGGTACCCTCTTTCTCCTTTGCCTTTTTTCAGTCAGTCGGTTATCACTACGTACTTCCTTTCTTTTCAATATTCCTGATCCTTGCAGGCGGGCAGGCCATCGGCATGCGCTCCATGGGAATATATGAACTTGGAACCGATTACATTAAGTACGCAAAATGGCTCGGGCTCAAAGAGAACAAGGTTCTTGCCTATCTGTTCCGCAATGCCATGCTTCCTCAGTTGACAGGCCTGGCACTGTCGCTTGGTAATATGGTGGGTGGCGCTCTGATCACAGAGATGATTTTCTCCTATCCGGGGCTTGGGATGGCGATTCTGACAGCTATTCAGAATAATGATTATCCTATGATTCAGGGATGTACACTGCTCATAACGATTTGTGTGCTTATAGCTAACTTTACAGTCGATATTATGATCGGGTTTTTTGACCCCCGTGTTAAAGCAGGCCTTCAGATTGGCAAGGGGAAGTAATAATGAAACTACTGCGAAATTTATTGAAATCACCGATGTTTGTAATCGGTATTGCCCTGTTTTTCGGAACAATACTTATCGCTCTTGTCGGGCCTGTCATTTTCACAATCACGATGGAAAGGGTCGGACCGCAGTATGCACCTCCCGGCGGCCGCTATTTTCTGGGGCTCAATGATCTTGGCCAGGACTACATCTCTCTTCTGATTCGCGGTCTGCAGTCCTCTCTTTATGTTGGCTTTCTTGCGGGAATCATTGCCACCACACTGGGCACACTGATCGGCATTTATGGTGGATTTAAAGGCGGATGGGTCGATGATTTTCTGAACATGGTAACCAATCTTTTCATAGTTATCCCTTCCTTTGTAATACTTATTCTCATAAGTTCAAGTTTCAAGGAAGGCCGTTCTCTGACACTGATTGGAATAATCATCGGTATGACAGCCTGGACCTGGAGCGCACGTTCTGTCAGGGCCCAGTCTTCGGCTTTAAAGAGTAAAGATCATATTGCACTTGCAAAGATGAACGGTGCAAACACTCTGAAAGTTCTTCTGGTGCATATTCTTCCTTACCTCTTTTCTTATGTGTTCATGGTCTTTATCCTCCAGGTAGCATCAGGCATCCTCTCTGAGGCTGCGATATCGATGATCGGTCTGGGACCTCTGGACACAGTGTCACTTGGTACTATTTTAAATCAGGCCAAAAATACAGGTGCCCTTGGTGATGGGGTCTGGTGGGCATTTATTCCCGCTTCTGTAATAATCACCGTGATTGTATTTGCCCTCTATCTGATTAATACATCAATGGAAGGCGTTTTCAATCCCAGGTTACGTAAGTAAAGGAGCATTATGGCTATCTTTGAAGTTGATCATCTCAGTCTCCATTATTTGACCCGTTTCGGTCAGAAAATACATGCTGTAACCGATGTGTCTTTTACAATGGAGAAAGGTAAAATACTTGGTATCGCCGGAGAGTCCGGGTGCGGAAAATCAACTCTGGTTAACGGGCTGATGGGGCTTTTCATTCCGCCTCTTTACCCGACAAGCGGTGATGTGCGGGTGGCCGGGGAATCGCTGATGAACCGTTCACCAAAAGATATCCGTGAAAATGTGCTCTCCCGCAAAGTATCAATGATCCCTCAGGGTGCTTTCAACGCGCTGAATCCTACACGTAAAGTAAAGGATATCGCTGCGGATGTAATGTCTGCCCACATGAAAGGCATCGATAAATCCCATATCTATGACCGCCTCCGTGAAAGATTTGATCTCTTTGGAATGGATACAAATAAAGTACTCAACTCCTATCCGATCCAGTTGACAGCAGGTGAACGCCAGAGGTCGGTTATCGGAATTTCCACTCTTCTCAATCCCCAGATGGTTATTGCCGATGAGCCTACATCGGCACTTGATGTAACAACTCAGAAGGTGGTTATCAAGCTGATTTTCGATCTGCTGGAAAAAGGTATCTTTTCCACTATGATTTTTATCACTCATGAGTTACCTCTTCTCAGGCACGTTGCTCATGATATAGCGATCATGTATGCCGGTGAGTTTGTAGAGGTGGGTACAACAGAGCAGATCGTCTTTGACCCCAGACACCCATACACAAAGGCACTGATGGGGGCAATGTTGAGTGCAGAACCGGGCCAGAGACAGAGGAAGCCGACTGCAATCGAAGGCGCTCCGCCGAATCTGGCAAACGCGATTCAGGGCTGCCGCTTCGCGGACCGTTGTCCCGCAGCCAGAGCGGAATGTAAAGTCAATAAGCAGGAGATTCGCATTGTGGGCGAAAGACAGGTGAGGTGTGATTATGCACAATGATGTAACAATTTTCAGCGCTGATCATATTTCCTGCACTTTCGGGTCAGGAAAAAAAATTGTAAGAGCAGTTGATGATGTCAGTTTCTCGATTGCAAGTGAGGAAATTGTTTCTCTGGTTGGAGGCTCAGGATGCGGGAAAAGCGTTCTGGCCAAGGTCATGCTCGGCCTGATTCAACCGCAGACAGGAAAGTTTCTTTACAAAGGCAAAACGATTGAAAACCAGATAAAACACTGGCGTGAAGTTCAGTCTGTTTTTCAGGACCCTTTCAGCTGTTTCAATCAGTTTTTTACCATCCGCTCACAGTTAAAAGACTCTTTTAATGTGATGGAAAAAAAGCCATCTAATAAGGAGATGGAAGACCGGGTTGATCAGGCACTCTTAGCTGTAAATATAAAGCCGCCGGAGATCGAAGGAAAATATCCCTTTGAGCTTTCAGGCGGACAGATGCAGCGAATGCTTCTTGCCCGTATCTTCATTCTCAGGCCCCAGGTTCTTATCGCGGATGAGCCGACAAGTATGGTGGATGCGTGTGTGAGGGCAAATATCCTCGATTATCTCATGAAGCTCAAAGAAGAGCTGAAGATGACTATCGTTTTCATTACACACGATATCGGGCTTGCATACTATGTCAGCGACCGCCTCTTTATCATGCATAAAGGAAAGATAGTGGAACAGGGAGCTCCGGATGATGTGACTTTATCTCCCAAGAGTGAGCACACCCTTCAACTTCTCGATGATATTCCTGATATTCATAAGGAATGGATCAAGGGTAGAGCGACAAGTACCGTACCCGCATAAAGAGCCTGCTGAAACTGCAGATCCTTGAGTATTTAATCCCGGGAGCGATTAGCTTCCGGGATTTTTTTTGGGTGCTTCGGGTTTCTTCTGTGAATAATGCTACAGCACGCACTCCGTCATTCCGGCGAAAGCAGGAAACCATAATGCAAATAATAATCCTTTTTTAGAAATCAAGAATACATGTCTGCCACCAATTGTTTTCCGGTACCTGGAGGGTGCAACGTGCGTGCCCCCTGTAGGAGTAGCATGCTTGAGAAACCGGTGCCCTGGGGCCACGCCGTACAGAGCCTTTAGCTCAACATGATCTGAAATCAAAGGGTTAAAATATGCTTCGGACTGAATGGAAAGTTACAAGTCGCAAGTAGCAAGTAAGGAGTTAGATACTAAATGTATATTTTCCCCAAGACTCAAAGGGCATGATTCTATTACTGGATGCCGTTCTTAAACAGCATGACGTCCGTAACGGTTGTGCTGAAAAGGTTACTTCTGTGAATACTGAATAATGAAGAAGATATTTCGAATGTCAAATAACTAATGTAAAAATCTCAGAACCCCGGTGGCGGCGGAGGCTCCGGAATCCCCTTGTCATCCTCGCCTTTTTTAAGCGACTTCACCAGAATCGCAGCGACTACTCCGCCTACTACCACCGTTGTAGCGGTTGTAAATATAAGGACTTTTTCCGATTTCTTCAGCCTGGAAATTTTAACTGACTTTTTAGCATAGGGCTTTTTTGTTACTGGCGCTGCAGTATCAATAGCAGCAGAAGCTGTCTTTACTAAAGCAGATTCTCCCTTCAGTATATTTTCCTGGGTATCAACTGGTATTTCGGCCAGTTTCCTTCTTCCCGAAGATCCCCCGGGCACTCCTGCCGCAGGCATACCCCTTTGACTGCGCGATGCGCTGTAAGCTTCTCCCCCATAATAGGATCCCCTGTTAACAGAAGATTCGGGTGTCTCAACTTTATTTTCCTGTTCAGGCGAACCGGCCGACTGAACCGATTCCAAATTATTCTCAACTGAAAGGGTATCGGTGCTTTTCTGTCTGTCTGTATTAACAGGTGTGACTGCAGCGGAATCTGCATCCCCGTACGCAGCATCTGCTGACTGCTGTGCCTTGACAATAAAGACCGACAGGATTACAGCTATCATTAATCCTGGCAGAGATGATTTTATTTTCACCTTAAATTTTCTGAAACCTGTCACTTCGATGCTCCTGATTACTTTATAATATTTACAACTTTTGTTTCCGAGAAAGCCGGCGTTTTAAAACGTGCAACATACATTCCCTTTGCTACCGCCGATTTATTTGTGCCCAACCCGTTCCAGCTCACAGTATGCCTTCCCGGCATTTTGTGCCCATTAACGAGCCTGCTGACACAACGACCACCCACATCATAAATCTGAATCGAGACATCGCATCCATCTTTTACAGAAAAAGGTATGGTGTATTCCAGTTTTACTGCCGAACCGGAAGCTGCTTTTACTGCTGAAAATTTCCAGGTTGTCAGATCCAGTTTCAGTCCGGGATCGATACTTTGTTTCCAGCTTATTGCGAGTTTCCGCACAGACTCATTATTTTCTGTATCAAAAGTATATGAACCGGTTTTGCTCATATCGATAACGGTCCCGCTTTTTTCATCACAGAGTAAGAGATAGCCTGATGCCTGCCCGCTTTTCTCCCATGAAATTGTAACCGGTTTATTCGAAGAACTTCTGATATTCAGCTCCCAGCAGTGTGAACCCTTCTGAGAATTGACCATATCCGAAATGTAAAGTCCACCGGGCTTTTTCCATTCAGGATGAGAAAAACCGATTTGAAGCTGTGACTGTATAGAGGGAGGTTTGGGGGAATCGTAGGTATCGTATTCGTCAGAGGCATGTTCGTTTGCACCGAATGCCGAGATATCGGAAAGATCTCCGGAGGAAGCCTTAAGCAGACAGGCCCAGTAACTTTCCGTAAAGCTTCTTTTTTTACCCAGAACAGGAGTGGTTTTTTGCGCTGAGGGATCTATCAGGCAGGTCACTGAATCATCTTCGGCGTAAACCCAGCAGGCCTCCCAGGGTTCAAGACGTGCACTGTCATTGTAGACATTTGTAATCATTGACCGGTTGGATCTGTAGGCACCGTTATTTCTGCTGTCAGGCAGCGAGTCTTTGTAAGTGAAGTACTGACGACGCATAAAGGCGGATGCCGCTGTATCGGTCACCCGCACAAGAGCATCATTGCTTCTAACCAGAATGTTATCCCAGTAAACGGGAAACGGAAACGGGTTGCCGATACAGTTCCAGCCTTTTTTAAGAGTGACCGGAAAAAGCGTATCCGGTTTGATTCCGCCGGCTTTAAAGGTAAATGAGCGCTTCTGTTTATGAAAGAGCCATCCGCCGTTTCCACTTCGCATATTATCAAACCCTGTGTAAGTGCCGCTGTCGGGACTGTACCCGTAAAAGCGCCAGTCTGTCGAGTCCCCGAAAGCCCCTTTAAAAGTCTGGTATGAGGACACGGGCGAATAAATGAGTGGAAGAGAAATGAGAGTATATGCTTTAGCGATTGCGAGATTGTCCTTTGTCATTTGTACTGAATCGGGTGCGGCTGCCAGCCCGGGAGTAAGAAGCGTATCACTCGCTGAGGCAAGAAGTATGGAATAGAGGATTCCGGAATCGGTAATTTTCTCACCTGGAATCCCCGCAGTGTAACTGCCGTTAGTTTCTGTGAATTCGAGTGTATCGGTGCCCGCTTTTCCGCCCTGTGACAAAAGGAGTTTTGCTTTCATCCCGGCTGCGCCGTCAAATGAGATCTGCATCAGGGACCCGGATTTATATTCAGTAACTTTCGGCGCATAAACAGAAGCGGAATACAGCGGACTTTCTCCGGTGGTAAAAGACGCAGTTTCCACGGTCGTGTTTCCATTTTTATCTGTAAATGCAGCCTTTACAAAGTATTTGCTTGACGGGACCAGCGGGTTCAGTCTAACACTTGTGCTGTCATCAGGCGGACAAATCAGTTTTTCAGATGACAAGAAGAGCGAGTCAGTTGTATACTCTATTGCGGCAATGACCCTCTCAGGGGTTTTCCAGTTGATCACGGCCTTATCGGCCCCGATACCGGTGATCTCAAAAACTGATGACTGCGGGGCAACAGTGTCAGGCATGTTTTTATCATAGAGGCCCTGTAAATCAAAACCGGACAGATTGAAAACTGCCTCCAGTCCACCGGCGAGAAAAGCAGCGGGGGCATTCCAGTTGATCGCTATTTCATTTGAAGAGAAACTGCATTCATGATCCAGCCATGCTTTAGCAGCAAACGTGGGATAGGGATCTGTGCATGTTTCCCCGCCTCTGGACGACTCTTGACTATTGGGCCCCCCTACCAGAAATCCCGGAACCGGATTACTTATTCTGTCAGCTATTGACGGGCGGTGGTGCGGGCGCATGGCCGACCTGGAGCCAAATCCTGTTATAAAGCTGTAGCCGGTCGCATTTCTGCCCAGAAGATAATCGAGAGAATGTATCGATCCTTCAAGGTATTTTATATCATTTGAAAGCAGATAAGCTACAAGGGCACACATCCCGTAATTTGCCACAACCCCGTTGCTGCCCCAGTAAAAATCACCACTTTCAACCGTAGTGCGATAAGCGTTGGTGTTGACCCTGGCTATAACGGAGTTTGCTGTGGAAAGCACTCTTTGTTTAGATAACGAGTCACCGCTGATGGCCATCGAATAATTACCAAGCAACCCCACACCGGGCCACGAGGGCACCCCGTATCCTTTGGAGTATGGCTTTGCACCATTGAAATAAACAGAATCCTCAGTTGCCAGAAAAAGCTCCATCCCGGCCCAGAAATGCTCATCACCACAGTTTCTATCACTGTAGGAGCCTGTAACTATGTCTGGCGGATTATTAAAGGCACTGTCGGGATGCTCGGAACCCCATACCCAGGCATACTTAGCGGCATCAAGACAGGAATCTGCAAAAGAGGGCAGAAATTGACGGTAGATTCTCGATGCCAGAGCGCAGATCGCGGCAAAATCGAATGTCGCGGCAGATCCTTTCCCTATAAAATACCTCGGTTCCTCAGCAATTGCGGGCATCAGGTCACCGATAAAGCTTGCGCCAGTCAGTTTATGGTACACCCCGCCGTCAGCAGGATCCTGCATCCTGAGCAGCCAGTCCATCTCCCATTTTATCTCATCAAGCAAATCGGGCAGTGCATTGTCTGATTCAGGGATATTGAGATCAAGTGTGTCAAAGTAGGCGGGGAAAAGCTGATAAAGAACAAGCAGCTGATAAGTGGTAATTCCCGCATTGACAACGTACTTTCCATAATCGCCGGCATCATACCATCCTTTGGGAGCAGAAAAAACCTGTCCCGTTGTACGGGCGCCCTCTTTTGAGGGGTCTGATGCTGCAGAGTAGTGAACAGAAACACGCGTGTCGAAGTGACCGCCCTCTCTCTGCCAGGTCCCCGCATACTGTGCGGGTAAAGATGTAGATGCCCGTTGATAGTAAAAAGCCTTGATCAGACCTTTTGCAACAGTCTCATGGATTTTTGATTTTATACTGAAAGGATATGATACTCCCACACCCGAAACATATACCACGTAAGTTCCTTCAAGTGTGAAATTGGAGAAATCGGCGATTTTTACCTCTTCACCGGATGCTTTCCAGGGTTTTAAGGCAGTAAGTTCACCGGTATAATAAGTCATTTTCAAATCGGGACTCATGATAGAAAAATACCAGGTCTGCGGTGAGACAACTACCGCTGTTTTAGGTCCGACCGGATAAAACCCCAACTGATTAAGCCTTATGTTTTCCTCTCCGTCTTTTGCGAAAGAGAGAAGGAAGAATGCTGAAAATGCAATCATCAGAAGAGATTGTCTTAAATGCCTGAATGACAAATTTATCATAACCAGCCCGTAATTAAGAGTTTGAAACGAATTCAATTTAAAAGATACTCAATAGAGGTCAAACCGCTATCGACAATACAGTTAAATAAATAAACAAGTCTTATAGCAGATTTAAAACTGATATTTCAATTATACCATCTCAAGTGGCAAGGCACAAGCTACAAGTGGCCGATAAGGGGACGGACTACTTTTTTCTCTTAAATTCAGCTTTTGGTTAACCGCTAAAATTAAAAAGATAGTCCGTCCGTGAATACGTGAAATCCCTAAGAGTTTCTGGAAGAGGGGGCCCCCTCTTGCGCTCCAGCCCGGTTAGGAAACCGGTCTTCCGCTAACACCCCGTGTTGTCCACCGATTGTGAAGGCAGGCATTTTTATCACATTTGAAAACGTCGTTGCGGCCGCACAGGCGAACTGGTGGTAGATTAAAACTTATTATAGCCTGGAAGAATTCAAGAATGTTAGATTTGTGTAAATAGGGAACCGGAACATTTCACGCACTTTTTACCGAAAGGTAGGAAACCTTGCGCTGATAGACGTAAGCCCTTCGGGCTAAGGAAGCCTGAAAGGCTGACCTACCCCAGCGAAGGGCAACGCCCTGGTAAATTGATCAAAAGCATGAATTATTCCTGAAGCACTGAAAGTGCGTACTAACAGATTGTGTAACCCCGTATATCCATTTAGCGCGCCCTTTCAAGGGCTTTAGCGTTCAGCCTTTGCGGCCGCACTGATGAACTGTAGGTTAATTAAAACTGATTGTAGCCTGAAAGAATTCAAGAATGTTAGATTCGGGTAAATAGGTAACCGAAACTTTTGAACCCTGAACCTTTGAACCTTTGAACCTTTGAACCTTTGAACCTTTGAACCTTCTATAAAAAAATTACTCTAAACTCCTGAATATCACCTGAACTATTTTATATAATCATAAAAAAATCGGCCCGTATTCAAAATTCAGCTATCAAGGGGAAGAAAATGGATAACGAAACACTGCTTCAGAAAGCCAGGGATTACGTCTCACAGGAGCAGGACCTTTTTTTCAAGTCTCAGGTTGTTCAACTGATTGATAATAATGACTTTACAGAGCTGAACGATCGTTTCTACACTGACCTTGAATTCGGCACCGGGGGACTTCGCGGGGTGATAGGCGGCGGTTACAACCGGATGAACCCGCTGGTTGTTAGAAGATCCACTCATGGGCTTGCAAATTACGTAAAGAAGGCATTTCCTCAAAGAGAGAACAGCGCTGTTATAGCTTATGATTCCAGAAATTTCTCGGATCTCTTTGCTCTGGAAGCTGCACTTGTACTGGCAGCTAACGGTATAAAAACCTTTCTTTTCACAGGTCTCCGCCCCACACCTGAACTCTCCTTTGCAGTAAGAAAGCTTGGCGCCACAACCGGAATTGTTGTTACTGCCAGCCACAATCCCCCTGAATACAATGGATATAAAGTGTACTGGGATGACGGGGCACAGGTGATCACTCCGCACGACAAGGGTATCATCACAGAAGTGCGTTCTGTTTCAGGGCCCATACCGGTGATCTCCAAAGAGGACGCGATAAAGGCCGGGATGCTTGTGATGATCGATAAGGAAATCGACGAGCCGTTTATCAAGATGGTGAAAGAGTGTTCTCTCAGGCCTGAACTTGTAAGAGAGAAAGGCAAAGAACTCAAAGTAGTTTACACACCTCTGAACGGGGCAGGCGCAATGCCGGTTCAGAAAGCTTTGAGTGACATGGGGATAAAGGTCACATTCGTTCCGGAACAGAAAGATCCGGACGGCAATTTTCCAACTGTAAAATACCCCAACCCCGAAGAGGCCTCTGCCATGAGACTGGCCCTTGAGCTTGGCAAAAAGGAGAATGCCGACCTTGTGATGGGAACCGATCCCGATGCCGACCGGCTGGGTATAGCAGCACCTGATAATGGGGAATTCAAACTTGTCAGCGGAAACCAGCTTGGAGTGCTTCTTGCCGATTACATATTCTCTTCCCGTAAAGACACAGGCAGAATGCCGGAGAAGCCCGCCTTTATTAAATCAATTGTCACATCAGAACTTCAGACACTCATAGCAAAAAGCTACGGTGCAGCGACGTTTGATACTCTTACAGGATTCAAATGGATCGCCGGGGAAATGGGGAACTTCGAAACCGGTGCTGACAGGTACGACTTTGTTTTCGGTGATGAAGAAAGCTACGGCTTTCTGGTTAATAAAGATGTTCGTGACAAGGATGCGGTTTCGGCTGCAACGATGACAGCGGAGATGGCACTTTATCACAAGAGCCAGGGAAGAACCCTGTGGGACCAGCTCAGGAAAATCTGGTCACAGTACGGATATTTCCAGGAGACACTCATTTCCAAGGTTTTCAAAGGTGAAGCCGGGCTGCACACGATGAACAACCTTATGGAAAAGATCCGCAGCAACCCCCCGGCGACTTTTGCGGGTCAGGAGGTTGTGGTAACGAAAGACTACAAGGACGGGACCTCTTTTTATACTAAGGATAATTCTAAACGTAAAGATATCAATCTGCCATCATCGAATGTTATCCAGTTTGTACTCTCAGATGACAGTATCGTGACAGCACGCCCCTCGGGAACCGAACCCAAAATCAAGTTCTACGCCTCTTGCAGAAGTAAACCAGGAGAGCCGATAGAGAAGGCAATAGAGGATGTAAAGAAGAAAATCGAGAGGATAAGTGAGGCGCTTAATCGGCTGATCGGTGAATGATTGGCTAAGAGGACAGCGCGGGACTTGTGACTCCGTTTCGGTAGAGACGTCCGCCGGATGTCTCTAGTACCGAAATGTGACTTTTGGGTACGTGTTTGAAATCTTCCAGGCTATAATCAATTATAATCTACCGCCAGTTCGCTACTGCGGCCGCAAAGGCGTTTAAAAATGTGATGTCCATACCTGCCTGCAAAAATGGTGAACAACACGGGGTGATAGCGCAAGACTGGTTTCCTAACCGGGCTGTAGCGCAAGAGGGAACGCCCTCTTCCAAAAAACTCCTGGTTCTAAAGTTGTTACACCCCTTCAGGGCTATGTATCATCCGTCCCATTTACCCGGGGCGTTGCCCCGGGCTATAGAATTATGCACCTTCGGTGCGCAGGACCGTGTGGTGAGCCCTCCCTGACGGTCAGACTTCATAATAGGAACCGGCCTTACTTATTAAATTCCGAAAGGCTACAATAAATTTTAATCTACCACCAGTTCGCCTCTGCGGCCGCAATTTCGTTTGCAAATGTGATAACCATACCTGCCTCCATAACTGGTGGACAACACAGGGGGATAGCGTAAGACCGGCGTCTTCGACGGGCTGGAGCGCAAGGGGGGACGCCCTCTTCCAGAAGCTCTTAGACTATTTTTCGGCCTTCACCGGAATGACAAGGTAAATAATAATTCCCGATTCCCGCTAAAAACGAGATACACAATTAATATTTGAAAGTAACTGTCTGCACCGGAAAATAATTTCCTAAAAACACCGGAAAAAGATTTCCCATTGATTTAGAAGATAACCAGGTAATTAAAAGGTATGGGAGATAACCCCAGGGGGATCCCCCTGGGGTTGACT
>Ga0123335_1002126_pt1 | contig 30475 bp, 17 predicted proteins | sample BiotimSIPDNA_2_FD_89707 | JGI IMG/M metagenome (GOLD analysis project Ga0123335, IMG submission 89707) | Anaerobic biogas reactor microbial communites from Washington, USA - Biogas_R2 time_0 SIP DNA | ecosystem: Engineered > Bioreactor > Anaerobic > Unclassified | place: Washington, USA... | reverse complement strand
TACAATAAACGCAAAGGGCACCTCTTTGAACAAAGGTTTGCCTCCGTTATCATTCAGGAGGATAAAGGTTTAGACAGTGCTGTCAGTTTTGTTCACCTGAATCCTGTAAGACTTAACGGCTGCTCATTGGATGAGCTGGATCAGTACGAGTGGAGCGGACACAAGGCCCTGGCAAACCGGCTCACAGATGGAATCGTTGACATTGAGGCTGTATACAGTCTCTTCAAATGCTCTGATCCGGTAAAGAAATACTGCGAATTTGTCAAATCAGAACAGGCTGACAGTAAAAATAAAGAGATCATCGCAAAAATCAGAACAGCAAACAGGGGCTGCACCAGCTCTCGAAAGGCTGAGTCATGGGTGATCGGAGATGAAAACTTCGTCAGAAGAACTTTAGAACAGAGTAAATCGATCAGGGTCTTAAGGCATATAAGAGAAAACCTGACTGCAGAACAACTGCTGAGCATTGTGAGCGGTGCCGTTTACCGGGATAGAGAGGAGCTTTTAAAGCAGGGGCGCTTAAATGATATCTCAACTGCCCGCCAGCTCTTTGCTGTGGCCGGAGCCTTACATTTCGAGTTTACAAATATCTGCCTGGCAAAAATTCTGGGGATCACCGGTTCGGCAGTTTCCAAGATGGTCTCCAGAAGTAATAGAATAGTGGGGCTGGAGTTACTTAAAGAGATGGTTTGCGCTGGATAGAACTTCCCTTTGAGATGAAAGTAAAAGATCTTCCTACAGTACACTGCTTTTATTAGAGGCGCAGTCGAGAACCAGTATTGCCTTTTTTTGTTCCCGCACCTGATAACCTACAGATGAAAAACTGACTTTGTTGATTTAAGATGACTCCAATATAGAATTACCTCTCTTTTGAAGGCTTACTCTGGAGCCTCAGAGATGAATTAGTGACAAAAAATCCAAAGTTCTTATTTCATCTCTGGGGTGAACTTCTTACTTAACCCGTAAAACTAACACTGTCACCTCTGAGTACCCCCCTTCCCAAACCTGCCACCGTACACTACCAGTCTACACTTTTCCTCCTCTCTCCTAAAAAATTCCTTACAAATCTTCTGCTTTCCCCTTATAATAAAGAATAGTATTTTAAAAAATCATAACCTTCACATGCGCCAAATCAAGCAGAAATGGCCAATTCCGGGTATTTCCCTCAAGGATCTTCCTGGTGTTCCATCGAGCTGAATTAATAAAAACATGAGGAAACTGATTAATACGGACTTCTTTCTATCCCTGATTCTTTTTAGCCCCGAGCGTTCATCATCCGGCGCACGGGCAATCAATTTCGACAACGGTTTCTGAGGGGCCCCGGAGATGACTCAGTATCAGTGACTAAATTTTAAAGTTATTCTTTCACCTCCGGGGTGAATACAACACCGCGGCCCAGTGCAAAAGGTACTGAAATGAGTAAATTGCAAATGACCAGACTACATAAAAAAAGGAATATCTTGTTAAAATCAAATTTATTCGCTTTAATCATCGCCTCGGCCGCTTTTGCCCAGGAACCCATTCCCATATCAATCAATTCCAATGACCCTGCTTTCCCTTTCCCGCAGTTTCAGCCTTATGTCAACCCATCTGCCACTCTGGGGAATGTTGGAACCCATAACAGCGTCGGTGTCCCTCATGCAGAGATGGAAAAAACAATCAAGGATGCTTACCGGATAATGATGAACCGGGCGGAAAAACCGGGTGGAGGTGTAGGCGGGATCGACTACATTTACTACAAGTCAGAACCGACATGTACGGAAGGTGACGGTTACGCCATGCTGGGTGCGGTAGCGATGGCTGACAAACCCACCTTTGATGGCTTGTGGTTGTGGATACATGATAATGCGATGAACAAAGTAAAGCGCTACAGTGACTGTCAGGAATCAAGCCCCGGGTACCGCTACAGCCAGCTTCCAGGCTGGAAAAATGTTTCAAATGACAACTCTGCCGCTGATGGTGACTTTGACATTGCATTGGCGCTTCTTTGCGCCTATAAGCAATGGGGTGAGTTCATGGGTGTAAATGATGCATGCGGTAACCCTATCTCCTATAAGCAGGCTGCTGTCGATTTCATTAAAGCCCTTACCGACACGCTTATCTTTGTTTCAAACGGTTCAACATGGCTCAGCGGCGACATCGGTTTTGACGGCTACTTTAAAGGTGGAGATTCCTGGCAGGAACTGACTGACTGGGCAAATGATCCGGCCCGAAGCGGTGTTAATATCGAATCTAAGGGTCCTCAGGAGCAGTGGTTTGACTATACTGCCCCCTCATACTTTCGTCAGTTCGGTGATTTTCTTTCTGAGATAGATTCAGCAAAATACGCATGGAACATAAAACAGTTCCGCCGTGCTGAGGCATCGTCGGACTGGCTAATGGGACAGATGCTTAAAAATCCAGCTGCTATTCCTATTGCAGGCAAAGTATCTATCGGATCGGATAATGTGCCGGTTTTCCGCAATGCTAATCAGGGTGAAGACTTTCGCCTCGGGTGGAGAACTATTCTTAACTATGTCTGGCACGGGAATCCTTCATCGACCTGGGACCCGGTTTCTCACCAGGTTATTCAGGGAACACCGAATACTTTTGAAAGAGACATGGGGCTGCGCTTTGCCCGTTTCCTCTGGGACCCCCGCCAGGACCCCTGGAAGAACCCCTGCGTTGCGGGTGCTGATGATAAGTTTACCTATTGGGGTCCTCACGTGTTGTGGACATTCTGGACCCTTAACGGAACAGATGGTGAATTCTTTTTCCTGAACTGGATCCACAGTGTCGGCTCACCCTCCGCTGTTATCTCTCAGGATTTTAACCTGATGTCAGAGATGTACCGGCAGCTTGAACTCGAGTGGGATGTTGACACCCCCGGAGATGGCTATCTGACAAGTGTTCCACATTATTTCCATGGATGGTTCCGGGTTCTGGGACTGCTTGTGCTTTCAGGCAACTACCATTCTCCGGCACAACTTGTACCCACTGCAAATATGAAGGTTTACCTTGACATCGACAAGACATTTGCATTTGAAAAAGACACCGTTACCTACACTATCGATTACCGCAACTATGGATCTCTTGATGCACAGAATGTGGTGATAGTTGATACACTTCACCCTGATTTCCAGTTTCAGTCGGCAACCGATGACGGAATATTTAATGCATCTGCAAACACTGTGACCTGGAATATCGGTTCTGTGTCCGGATTTAAAACCGCAACCGGAATCGAACCTACAAGGGGACAGGTAAAACTGGTTGTCAAAGTGGCAAAGGCCACCCGCAAACAGTACCGAAACCGTGTTTCGATCTCCTGTGCAAACGGAAGCGGGTGGGCATCGAATGAATACCCCAACAACATAACCTCTGTTATGGAGCGCAATTATCTGGATATCGCCAAACGAGCGCTTATTGTAAACAAAACCGCATCAGCAGCAGCGGTCAACCCGGGCAAAGAGATCGAGTTCACAATTGAGTTTGAAAACACCTCCGATGCAGGGTGGATTAACGGAGGGCGCCCGGGAGTACATCTCTCTTATGCCAGCGCGGCAGATCCCGCAAACCCTGCTATGAACACAATGAAAGTCAGGCTCTTCCATCACGCCCAGGAGGCCTATATCGATTACGGCAACTACCGTATCTCCTACTACCTTTTCGATCCGGGATTGAAATGTTATCAAGGCACCGCTGATTGCCAAACAGGCTGGGGAGTACAGCCGACAATCACAGAAGGTCTGGATAAAAATTTCATTAAAATCTTACATGAAAATATCACTCCCGGCGAAGACGCCAATGGTAAATGGAACCAGAGAATAATCATCCAGTTCTCCGACCCTCTTGATCCAGCCCGGGTCGAAAATCTTGCGGCAATCGACCATCACCTTCGCGAGTATGCAGGAATGCAGGGAAGAATTCACAAGGGCGGTACGATGCCTTTACGTCTTGCATGGAATCTGTTTTCTGGAAACTGGACAGCGGTAAACTGGGCAGATGACTGGTCGTGGGATCCGCAGGCACAGGATGATGACGGCGGGGTTTACTGGCCGATTACCGGGGACTGGACAGATCTTGACAATCCCGATATTCCGGTAAATAACTGGGACCCAAAGAGCTGCAAAACAGCGGATTATACTGTTGATAACGTGCTGGTTGAGGAATGGGACGGCTATACCTGGCGCCGTGTCTTTGGAAATGGGCCTCTTCCCGGCAGAGAAGCAGTAAATGTAGTCGTAAGAGACACAATCCCTGCGGGCTTTACTTTCAGTCAATTTACAGGTAAATTTCCTTTTGATATCGAGCCGACAGTTTCCGGCAACATCATCACCTGGACTATCCCAAAACTCCAGATTAAAGAGAAAGGCACTATCACATACAAAGCAATCGCTTCCGGTGTATGCCCGGTACAATCAAAAGACATCATGACAAGAGCATGGATCAGCGCTGACAAGGAATCACCTGTCTACGACAGTGTTTCGGTACTTGTCACCTGCGATTCAATTCCTCCTCCTCCGCCCCCGCCTACCACTTTTTACAAACTGGCTAACACCAATACAATCGGGGCCGGAGATACGGTTATTTATACGCTGGCTTATAAACAGACACACGGAAACATGGTAACCGATGCCTCCGATATCAGCAAGTGGAACGATGTGGGTGGGGCCGGCAAACTGGGAATCGGGACCGATGGTACCATCTCATATAACATACGCAATGCACGCATGGTGTACAGTCAGTCTTATGGTGTAAACGGCACCATCGGAGGAACACTGAAACCGGCCACCTACAGTGAATTCGCCATTGTCGCACGTGATGACGGAACAAACTTCGTGGAAATCCGCATGAAGCAGGAGTACCGCGATATGTGGATCAAGTTTTACAACAACGCGACACAGGTCGGCGGCGAGCAGAGATTCACCTATACCGGGTTCCCGGCTGCTTTTGATTTCAAGATTAAGCTCTCCGAAGATACTATCAGTTTCTGGGCGGGTGATACATCGGCGCTTCTTCCCAATGTCAGGCAGAACGGAATAAGTGTGCGGACAGGCTTTGCGGGTGTCAAATCTCTAAACGATCCCGGAACCACATTGTCAGGATGGTCTACTCATTTCGACATGAGTTATGATATTGTAATAAGTGACGCACTTCCCGATGGTCTCACGTTTATATCCGCAGGTGGAGAAATTTCAACAGGCGCACTGGCCGGAACACAACTTACTGTCGATAATACAAACGGAACAGTCAACTGGAGAGTAGTATCCGGAAATGATGCACTCAACCATGGAGACTCTGTTACCGTGTGGATAAAGGCATTGTGCCATGCCTGTACAGTTGATTCGGTAATTAATACCGCTTACACAAATATGCGCGGAATTCCTGCCAACAGCATCGCCGCACAGTTAAGGACTCCTTGCATGGTAGAAGCGGGGAATCCGGATCACCTTGACATAGTAGTTGACACATTAAATATCAACCTTCGGAATGATACTTCCCTTGAGCCGGTATTCATGGATGCCGGAACATTGAATTACAGGCTTTATGCAGTAATACGTGATGAAAAAGGAGTATTCATTGAAAAGGCGAACATTCCTTTGTGGATTAGCCGAGATGAAACGGTTGTCACTGTTTCCGGCCAGCCGGGTTCGCCCTGGGGAGGCCTGGTTACAAGAGCAGGCAGCGGACAGACTGTAATAGTTGTAAACAAAGACGGGCTGAAGCCCGATTCTGTTACAATTATTGCCGAAGCAGCTCCTCCATGGCCGGTTATCTCAACCGCAGTAATGGCCGATGAAAACGGAGACCTTATCCCTGATATGGTCACTATTACCCTTAATGACACATTTATGGTAAACCAGCAGCTAAACAATGTGGTTATCGATTACAAAGGCAATCTTTACACAGTCCCTGCTTCCGGAACAACTCTTCAGGACAGAACTCTTCATGCCCCCTTCCTTTCAAAATCTGGAGTCGATCCGGTTCCCTCCGGCAGTGTGATGATGAACATTCTTGTTGAAGGCCGGGCGGAACAATCCTCGCGTATTTTCACCGATGGAGTCGGGCCGGGCGTTATAAGTGCTTCTCTTGCAGAAAATTTATCAGAAGCTATTGACACACTCTCAATTGAATTTTCCGAAGAGATAGATTATCAGGCTCTCACAGAAACATCGCTGCAGCTTATCAGAAACTCCGGGATCGATACAGTCACTCTTTCTGTTTCTTCGGCAAGTCTTTCCGGTATGAACCGTGCCATGGTTATTGTAAGCGCCAGTAACGGGATCAGGCCTCAGGCAGGCGATCTCCTGCGACTTTTACCGGGTGTACAGGGCGGAAGTGTTATTGACAAGTCCGGAAATAAGCCACACCTTCTGAACCAACCCGTTGTGATCGGGGCAAAACCGGCAACGTTGACAGGAGGATGGTACGTAGATGAAACTGCTGATGGTATTGTAGATGCTGTTTACATGCAGTTCCACAGATCTGCTGTTCTTGACGACATACGTTTTTCTCTCTCCTGGAGCGGCCCTCAGCGGCTCAACGCAATCACATCTGAAAACTTTTCTCATGGGACAAACGATGCCATAGTGAAAGTTACCTTACCCGACAGTTTTCAGGTAGGTACCGGAATTAAAACTTCAGGAAGCATGTTCCTTCTTGTCGAGTCGATCTCATTTCCCGATCTTTACTGGACAATCGAGGCGGCAGACAGCGCAGCCCCGGTAATAAGCAGCGCCATAATTCATCCCGGTGTTATTCTCGAAAGTCAGGATGTCGTACCCGATACTTTAGAAGTCTCATTCTCTGAAGAGGTAATGATTGCAGATAACACCAATCCGTTTATTCTCTTTCAGCCGCCATCTTCAGATTATACTCTGTTAAATCCCGTATTGTTAACTCATCAACAGGAACGGGTCAGATACTCTTTTATTAATGTTTCCGGAGTCGAATACCCGTCAAGCGGTGACAGTATAAGGATCAATCCGGCTTCAACTGTCAGGGACATGGCCGGGTTATGGCAGAATAATCCTTTAAACAGGCGGGCACCGGTAACAGTAAATACAACAAAAACAAGCTGGGTAATGAAGTCAGGACCCAATCCATTCAGCCCTGCCTCAGGTCAGTCTCTTGCTGTACTCATTGCGTCGGCCGCATCCTCGAGGATAAAGCCTGTTGTCTCTTCTATCTCTCTAAGTATCTACGATGCAATTGGAAACAGGGTGATCAAAACAGAAGATTTTTCCAGAACTCCAGAAGGTTTTCTTCTGAGCTGGAATGGAAGAAACAGGAAAAACAGGGTTGTTGGAACCGGTCTATATATGGGAATTATCAAAGTAACCGATAATGAAGGGGGAATGACATTTAGAGTCAAGATTGCAGTCAAATAATTTCTGATGATTTTTTTTCTGTTAAGTTAAGACCTTAATCGCTGGTCTGGCAGAATAGAAGCCGGTTTTTTAAAGACAATATCTTTCCTTCATCTCTCAGGGTGCTATTCTTTTACGTACTGAGGCAGCTATAAATGCCGCTTCTAAATCCAATCCCATCTAATTCCTGCCACTTTCCACTTGCAAGTCGCAAGGCAACACTTTCAACTTTCACTTTTCACTTTTACAAGCATCATTTGTAACTAAGCTCCCCTTTTTCCACAATCTCCAGATTACCTGTGTCCAGCTTGTCTGAACCATATAGAAGTGTAGCCGTATCAATTAGTGCTAGGTGACTGTAAGCCTGGGGGAAATTACCCAAAAGTCTTCCTGTAGCGAATTCTATATCCTCGCTGAAAAGCCCAAGATGATTGGAATGAGAGAGTAGTTTTTCAAACATCCGGTAGGCCTTTTCTTTTTCTCCTGTTTTATACAGAGCAGAAATCATCCAGAACGAACACAGAGTAAACGAGGATTCCGGTTTTCCAAAATCATCCTCATTCCGGTATCGAAACATCAAACCGTTATGGCACAGACGCTCCTCGGTCTTTTTGACAGTCGCGATATATTGCGGGTCCTGAGCGGAGAGAAAGCCCAGAGGCTCCATCAGAAGATTGGCCGCATCAAGATAATCACCGCCATAATACTGAGTAAACGACCCTGTTTCATTGCTCCACCCTTTACTCATAATATCATCCCTGATCAGATCGCGTATCTCCCGCCAGGACCTGGAATAATCCTCTTTTTCGAAAAGAGAGGCAATCAGCGACGCCCTGTCCATGGCCATCCAGCACAGTAGCTTCGAAAATGTAAAGTGCTTTTTCTGGCTCCGGAATTCCCATATTCCCCGGTCGGGTTCGTTCCAGGATTCAGTTACTGTTCTAGTGATGGATCTTACGATTGTCCAGAGACTCTCCTTTGTGTGAAGATCACAGCGGAATGTGCTCAGAAACAAATAGATTACATCCAGCAGAACTCCATAAATATCATTCTGTTTCTGATTGAACGCGGCATTGCCCACCCGTACAGGTGTAGAATTTTCGTATCCGCTCAAATGTGTCAGCAGCCGTTCAGCAAGATTCTTCTCTCCTCTAATGCCATACATAATCTGTATTTTATCATCCTTGAACGGCACCACTTTCAGTATGAACTCCATATAGCGTTTGGCAGCGTTTATATGCCCCATACGTACCAGGACAGAAATCGCCATCGATGCATCCCTGATCCAGCAGTATCTGTAATCCCAGTTGCGCTCAGAACCCGCAGTTTCAGGAAGAGAGGTCGTAACTGCAGCCAGAAGAGCCCCTGTAGGCTGAAAAGAAAGCAGCTTAAGCGCAAGTAAACTTCGTAATATTTCGTCGCAGTAGGCTGATACAGAAAATGTGGATCTAGCCACCCAGCTCATCCAGTAAGCACGTGTAAGCTGATATTCCAGATTCACATATTCTATATCAATCCCTGGAATTTTCTCATTATAGCTCAAAAGAAAATATGAGTCCTTTTCAAGTCGGAAACTACCGCCTTCGATTACCTCTTTTAATGACAGATTCGAGTAAAGATAAATCGACTCATAATTACCGCTCCTGGAAGTGGTCTTGGCATAATGATTCTTGATTTCGGTAACAGTCCGAGAAAGACCATAGTTCAGCGCAGGATTAAAATCCACCATGATCACCGGCTCACCCTCTCGCACTTTTATGTATCTGATTATATCCGGGGGGCAATGGTATCCACTACCATCATATTTATACCTGGGCATGAAATCAATCAGATCAAATGCCCCGTCCACTGTTCGAAAAGAAGTAACAAGGATATTTGTATTTGGAAGATAGCGCTGCGTAGATGAAAGAAGGTTTTCAGGCGCTATGGAAAATTCCCCGCCTTTGTTTTTGTCAAGAATAGAGGCAAAGATTGACGGTGAGTCGAAGTGAGGAAGACACAGCCACTCCAGACTCCCCTTTTCAGAGATTAAAGCCGCACTTGAACAGTTACCGATAACACCATAGTTCATGTTTTTCATGTTAACACCTGATTAATTGAAAATTTTCTAATTCAGTAGCGCCCTGCTTAATAGATCTCCTCGGATTATCATGTAATCATATACTATAGATATGAAACGTCAGAAAGAAACCAGAAAAAATCAGGTTTGTATTTATATGAGAAATTTGGATTATTTGCATTCATTGTATAAAGCTCCCCTTTACAATCAGAGCTCGGCATTCAAAAGATCACAATATTATTCTACCAGAACACTACTGATTCAAACAGCCAAAAACATCTCACCAGTTTTCAATCTCTTCCTCCACTTCCGTCTCTACTCCCGTTTCGCAAAGCATCTCCAGAAATCTCCTCACTTCTTCGACAGATTCCACATTGAAGTCTGCCTTGGAGGAGCCTATACCCACTTTAATCGAGAAGCTGTTTTTCGGCAGACTTGAAAACAGATCCTCATCTGTAACATCATCACCAGCTGCCAAAACCATATCCCATGAGCCTTTTTCCACAATCTTCATCGCGGCAGTCCCCTTGTTGATTCCAGCATTTTTGATTTCTATCACCCGATTTCCCTGCATTACCCCCAGATTGAGATTTGACACAAGGTGAATGAGCGCATCCATCAGTTCCCTTACTCTCAGAAAAGCCAGTTCAGGATCAGCATTTCTGTAATGGAAAGCAAGAGAATACTCTTTTTCCTCAAGCAGCGCTCCCGGGGTCCTGTCTGCAAAGAGCTCAAGTATTGGCCACAATTCATCTTTCCATTTATTCTGCTGGGACACTGTGGTACTCCAGTCGTCCCCGGGTTCTTTTATCCATACCCCGTGTTCTGCACAAAGTGTAATACCGGTTTCTGCAAACCAGCGATCAAGTGAACGTCTATCTCTCCCGCTTACAATTGCCACTTTCCGTCCCTTTATGGAATTAAGTCTTCGGAGCAGATCAATCAGCCCTGGATCAGGAACTGCCTTTTCCGGTTTATCGGCAAAGGGAACCAATGTCCCATCATAATCAAGCAGGAAAAGGACACTGAGGGCCCGGCTGTATTTTGATCTGATTGTTCTACAGTCCGATTCTGTCAATTTTTTACACTGCAGGTTCTCCCTTAACGCCCGTGCCTGTTCAAGTTTATCGATAAAATCGTATGCCCACCGATGCACATCATAGCGGATCAGACGCCTTTGCATGCACATTATTCTATATTTCTGCTCATCTACGGGCATTTCAAGTGCGACCCTAAGGGCCTCAGCAATCTCCTCTTTGTTGTTTGGATTCACAATGATTGCCTCTCCCATTTCCTTTGCCGCACCAGCCATTTCACTAAGGATCAACACACCGGTTTTATCCTGCTTTGTTGCTATATATTCTTTTGCCACCAGATTCATTCCATCACGTAGCGGAGTCACAAGGGCAACGTCACAGGAATGGTAAAGTGCTGCAAGAGTCGGGAACGGAAGAGACCTGTAGAGATTAAGCACCGGCGCCCAGCCAATTGTTCCGTGCCGCCCGTTAATGCTTCCGATCATCTCGTTCATATCTTTTTTAAGCTGTTTATAAGAGTCAACAGATGTCCTTGACGGAACCGCAACAAGTATGAGTGTCACTTTTTCCTTCATACTAGGATTTTGGCTAAGAAAGAGGTCAAATGCCTCCAGCCTCTGAATGATCCCTTTGGTATAATCAAGTCTCTCGATTGCGATTATAAGAGAGCGGTTGCCTGTTTTACGCCTGATAGATTTCTCCTCTTTCTGCACCTCAGGCATCAGGCCTACTTCGGAAAATCTCTTGTAATCTATTCCCATAGGGAATACATCAGCCTTTAAAATTCGGTTATGGCAACTTATCTGGCTGAAAGTATTATCATACCCCAGCAATCTTCTTACGCTGTTAAGGAAATGGCGGATATAGTCATATGTATGAAAACCTATCAGATCTGCCCCCAGAAGCCCCTCCAGTACCTCTTTACGCCATGGCAGAAGACGAAATATCTCCAGGGAAGGAAAAGGTATGTGAAGAAAGAAGCCGATGCCAGAATCTGGTAATTGCTTTCTAAGAATAGCCGGAAGAAGCATCAACTGGTAATCATGAACCCAGATAAGATCATTTTTAGTGGCTATAGACAGAACCGCTTCTGCAAAAAGTGTATTAACATGCACATAAGAAGACCAGAAATCGGGCTGAAAAAAGGTATGCTGGGGAAAATAGTGGAAAAGCGGCCAGATTGTCTTGTTTGAAAAACCATAGTAGAACTTCTCAACATCACTGCGGGTTATATAAACCGGCACACAGTTTTTTTCTGACAGATTCTGACGAATCTCTGCTTTTTCAGACTGATTCATGTGCTCACTGCTCAGTCCGGGCCAGCCGATCCAGAGACATTCATTGTCCTGATGAAAAGCATCAAGTCCGGTGGCAAGTCCACCGGTACTGTTGATGTAATGAATCCCACCTTTTTTCTTTTCCACAGTCGTGGGCAAACGGTTTGAAACGAGAATTATCCGTTGCATAATATACCACCACAGGATTTTTAGATGAATAAACTAAGAGGAAATAGATCCCGCTATTACAGGTAAAGAAATAAAGACTTTTGCCGTAGTATTATTAATATATTAATTATACAACTGAGGATCAACCCAAAGTTTGATGGATCTCTCACCATAACATTTGTTATTCTTTATTATTTTATTTGGTATAAATGATTTATCAGAAATCATAGAACTCCTGAATGCCAAACCACAATGTTAAAAAGGATATAAAGCAGAATGAAAACCCGCCTGTATCAAAAACCACTCATACTGAGTATCGAAGTTTAGCAATGAAAGTTTTCACCCTTCGTCTTTAAACTCAGAATGAGTGGGAGGAATCATATAAAGGTACCTCATAAAATTCATTTCCCGCTACGGCCAGCCTCCCTTGAAAACTGAACATTTAGAGGTACCATTAATCGGTTCCATCCAGTTTGTAAAACGCCGGCTGTTTAATCATTTTTTCTTTTACAACTCTTACCAACTATATTATAATAGACAAAAGGCAAGTTGACCATAAATAGGAATCTATCATTCTCTACTTTGTTTTTAACACTAATTCAGCTTTTGAATATTATCTTCAGACAGCAGACTGCCTTATTAGACATGCATTCAGGAGATTTATTCATACGGCTGAAAGACCGAATATGAAAAAATATACGTCGCCGGGAAAATCAGGGTGCAGGAATCAATTGAGAGCCATGAAACGCTTCAACCGGAAAGCAGATATCGCCTATTTTCCTCTTTAACTTTGAAGTTTATCGTTATTCTATCTGCCTTTTTTGTGTACAGCAATTCAATCCACCTCCCATTCATATTCGACGACGAATTCTCGATTATAAAAAACGTTTCCATACGGGAGCCGTAGTCTCTCAAGAGCATCTTTGATACACCCGGTCAGGGAAATCCGGTACAGGGGAGGCCACTATTAAACCTCTCTTTTGCACTCAATTACGCAATAGGAAAACTAAATCCCTCCGGATATCATATTGTCAATATCTTGACACATCTTATTACAGCTATACTGGTTTTCAGTATCTTAGACAGGACATTCAATTCCGGCTCATCAGGTATTCGGTTAAAACGTGATTCCGTATTTATCGCTTTTTCAGTTTCTCTCCTCTGGGCGGTTCACCCCCTGACAACTTCTGCGGTTTCCTATATAACACAGAGAGCCGAGTCTCTTGTCTCGATGTTTTATCTGCTGACGATATACTGTGTAATCAGATCATCCTCGGCGACCGGAAAAATGTTTTCAACAATCTGGTGTATTGCCGCCGTGGCCGCATGCAGTTTTGGAATGGCATCTAAAGAGGTAATGATCTCTGCTCCGTTTATCATCTTCATTTACGATTCTCTTTTTCTATCATCGGGGATGAAAGATGCCCTGAAGCGCAGGGGGCCACTTTACGGAATGCTTGTGCTTACCTGCGGCATTCTTATTTGTAATGCTATCGATGCCGGGGGGAGAGGCGGAACTGCTGGATTTGATACTGACATTACCAGAGAAGCGGGTTATATCCTTACTCAATCCAGGGCTTTTATCCGGTATCTATTGCTTAGTTACTGGCCCTCAGATTTGGTATTTGACTACGGGACAAGCCTGAACAGAACCGTCAGTGAAATCTGGCCTTTTCTAATATTGTCTATTGCTATTGTGGTCAATGAAATTGGCGTGCTTTTTTACAAACCCCGGGTCGCATTCGTCGGTTTGTTTGTTTTTGCTGTTCTTGCACCCAGCTCCAGCATTATCCCTGTAAAGACACAGACAATCGCTGAACACCGGATTTACCTTTCCCTTTCAGCTGTAATTTTGTTTACAGTTCTGGCCTTACACCATGCATGGGAACCGATCGAAAAGAGAATAAAAAAATCCTATCAAATTACAGGAGCCCTGCTCCTTATCCTCATTACTGCGACAATACTGGGCTACATGACAATCCTGCGGAACAGAGATTACAGAAGCGAGCTTGCTATCTGGACCGATACCACAAAGAAATTACCGGAAAATGCCCGCGCCTGGATGTATACAGGTACAGCTCTTCTTAATCAAAATCAGGGTAACCCTTCAGAAAAAGAGGTTCTCGAGGCGATAGCGATGCTTAATCAGGCAGTCGCACGGGACCCTTCTTATGTGTTATCTTACGCCAATAGAGGGCTTGCCTTTTACAAGGCAAAACGATATGAAGAGGCTCTCAGGGACTACGACAAAGCAGTATCGATGAACCTTAACAAGGCTGAGTTATTCAATAACCGTGGCATACTTCATGGTGAGACAGGAAATACTCTTAATGCGCTGAAAGACTTTACAGCCGCCGTAAAAATCGATCCACAGTTCGCACTTGCCCATAGTAATCTTGGATCAGCCTCTGCAGCACTGGCAAATGATTATATGAACCGTGGTGAAGAAGAGAATGCGGTACGGGAATTTAAAAATGCAATCCACAATTTTTCAAATGCGCTCAAATTTGATTCCTCTATGGTAAAGGCATTCAAAGGAAGAGCCGCGGCGTATTCCATGGTGGGAATGCATAAGGAAGCCGCGGATGACTGCTCGAGGATAATAAGTATCAGCCCCTCCAGTTCCGATGCATTTCTGGACCGCGCAATATGTCATTATAATCTCGGTAAATACCATGAGGCGTGGCAGGACATCGAGAACGGAAAAAAACTGGGAGGCCTGCCAAACCCGGAGTTTATCATGATGGTTGCAAAAGAGGCGGGTCTGGCAGGAAACGGTATCGAGAATAGATAAAAGCTACACTCTGAGCTGTGCAATTGAAATATCGGTGTACGATGACTGGCGCGCCTTATCCATTACCTGCACGAGCTTATCATATAGTACCTTGTCTTCTGCTGCGATAGTAATCCTGTTTATGTCTTCTGCACCTTTATACATCTCTTTAACTTTAAACAGGTACTTCTGAAGATCATCGTAGGCAGAAAGCGGCCTGAGCTGAAACTGAGAATTGTTTTTTACAACAATCATCCTTGACGGCTCTGAAACGGTGAATAAAGTGTCGCCCTTTTTCACCTTTTCTACGGATTCATTCTTATTGTTGACCAAAAGCTCATTATGCTCAGTATAGAGTCGATTCAGGATTCTACGGTTTTCATCACAGACGTAAAGTAGTATCTCGTGTCGTTCACCGATCTCAAGGGGTCTTCTGTTTCCGGGGTGAATTGGTTGTTTATCCTTTGTGAATTCAACCGTTACTTCAGACCTGTCATCACGGGTTATATAATTGTGAAATTCCCGGTAATAAATCGATGGCAGGAATCCTCCGCTGCTTCCAAGTGTCAAAACAGAATCGGTCAGAATGACTGTAAGCTGAAGCTTCCTGGTTTCATCCTGCAGGCCTTTTTCTTTTACAGGTGAAGTATTGACCCCGCCCTCGGGCAAACTGATATCTATAACAGATATTCTGGCAAATTCTGAAGAAACAAGAAGGACAGGAATAAGTACCACCATGAGATTCATGACCGGCTTGAGGTCCAGGTCTATTCCAGCAGAGAGTTTTTTCTTTAAACGCATAGCTCCTCCTCAGCTTTTGGGTTTCAGGCATGTTCTCATAGGGAAAACGAATGCGGGAATAAAATTGTTACACGATGAGTAATTTTAGTGTCAACACATCTACTGATCAGTTCTTCATCGCAAGCCAACCTGCAAAAATCCCGACAGATACACCCGTTCTATTCAACAAATTTTCTTCCGGTCTTACTCAACCTTACTTATCTTGTAATACATGGACAATAACAAGCTGATTCATCCGCACGATAAGTTTTTCAAAGATGCATTCAGCCGCATAAATGTGATACGAAGCTTTGTTGAGTACTACCTATTCCCGGAAGACAAAGCGATTATTGATCCTTTAACCCTGGAAGCAGTGAGGGACACCCACATCAATCCTGAACTGCAGGAATTATTCTCTGATATGGTGTATGCGGGTTTAACGCCCGATGGATCAGAACGTGTCTATCTTCTATTTGAGCATAAAAGCTATCCTGATCGCAGAGTCGGAGTACAGCTGCAGGAAAATATTGCTATGGTACTCCAGTATCATCAGAGACAACACGGCAGAGAAAGTATCCCGATCGTTTTATCCATAGTAATAGGGCTGGGTCAATCAGTATGGGATACAGGAATCCAGCCAGTCTACCACTTTGTCCCTTACGAAAAGCATAGGCGTATTTTTCCTGATCTTCAATTTACCGTTATCGACCTCTCCGCAATTACAAATGACCAGATCAGGGGGGTTGCTTATCTCAGGATTCTTTTTCTTACCCTCAAATATATCCATAATCCCGGATTGCCTGAGAAAATCAAGGATATAATCGTAATATTTAAGGAGCTCAATGATGATCCTGAGGCCCCCGAGTATTTTAAAGTACTAATGAAATACCTGGAGGGGACTACAAAGGAGAACCTGTTTCTTAAGTTACAGGATAAGATAAAGAGAACCCTGAATGAAGGGGGCGACCAGATGTCCAGGTTACTTGAAGGCGTTTTAGAGGATATCATTAAAAAACGATTAGAGGAAACTGCTGCTAAAAGCAGGCAGGAAGGTTGGCGGGAGGGACTGAAAATAGGAGAAGAAAGAGGAATTAAACAGGGCATAGAGAAGGAAAAGAGAATCAGCACTTTGGAAATTGCAGGCAGGATGATTTCTAATGGTTTGAATGATGAAATTACCAGTAAGGTTACCGGTCTTACTCTGCAACAAGTACAAAAGCTGCGAAATGGTGGGGGGGCACAAGGAATGTGACCCAAAGAGATGTTGAGGTTATCAGGCATCTGCTTCTGTTTTCTCTGCATCTCCGGCGATAACGTCACTTCGCGGAATGAATCGTTTGTCGGAACGGATCAGAGGCATACTATTAAAGATATAATCGTAATACTAAGGGAGCTCGATGATGATCCTGAAGCCCCCGAGTATTTTGAAGTACTGATAAACTACCTGCAGGGGGAGACTTTTTTCAGCCAAAACACTTTTTCCCGTAAAGAAAAAGCAAACGCCCCGTGGGTGAGTCGCAAAATGTATTCAGTCAAACGATTCAACGGATTAGAAACCTGAATTCGTAAATGCCCGTAACTTTGGTATCAATTCCCTGATATACATAGGAATGTATTCTTTGCAAAGGGCACTTCCGTGGGGCATTATCAGAACATCGGCTCTATCCCACAGAGGTGATGTATCCGGGAGTGGTTCCTCATTGAATACATCCAGACCTGCACCGGCAAGAATTTTTTGATCAAGTGCCCACAAAAGATCTGATTCTCTGTAACAGTTTCCTCTGCCGATATTATAAAAATACGCCCCTTTTTTCATTACTGAAAACAAATCTCTGGAGAGCAGGTCCCTGTTTTCGTTTGTTCCGGGGAGCACTGTTACTATATGATCAGCTTTAGCAAGAACCTCCACAAGCTCTTCCGGCTGATGTATCGCGTCTGCATCCTTGTCAAGAAATGCATCATATGGGGAATGCTTTACACCAATTACCCGGCAGCCAAATTCTTTAAGCACATGGGCGCATTCTCTTGCAATGTTCCCATAACCGATTAAAACAACTGATTGTGAACCTAAACGGTTTGTGTTGCTGAGAACGTCACGATCCCAGATATGTTGCTTCTGGTTTGACAAAAGAGCTGGAATTTTACGATTGAAGAATAGTATCATTCCAAGAAGTGATTCTGCCATAACCGGTCCATGAAATGAACCGAAAAAGACCGGTATAGAATAAGCTGCGTTTTTCTCTATCCAGTCATGGCCGGCAGATGGAGTAAATATCGCCTTAAGAAGTGGTGCCTTCCGGTACCACCCGGATAGAAATTTCCAGGTAATGCAGAGATGACAATCGTGAAGCTTTTCCTGTAGCTCTTCTGTTGTTTCACAGGTGTAAAATTTCCACTCCGGAAAAGTTTTTTCAAGCGTTAAGACCTGTTCCTTTTTGATACTGAAACCGGAAATGTCGTTATACAGGTAAATTGCAACGTTCATCTTTACTAACAGTTTTCTGCAATGTCATTAACTAAAACCACAGAGTCATCCCATCCGATACAAGGATCAGTGATTGATTTACCATAAATATTTGCATCCGATTTCTGATTACCTTCCTCGATAAAACTCTCGATGAGGAATCCCTTTACAATAGTATTAAGCTGAGGAGCATATTTTCTGCTGCGAAGCACTTCCATACAGATACGGTGTTGTTCTTTGTAACGTCTTCCGGAATTATCGTGGTTTGAATCTATGAGTATCGCAGGATTTACAAGTTTTCTCCCCAGGTATTCATCTGCAATTGATATAAGGTCTTCGTGATGATAATTGGGGATTGTTCGTCCATAGGGATCGATTGCTCCACGCAATATAAGATGAGCACAGGGGTTACCATCTGTTTTCACTTCCCAGCCGTTGTAGGAAAAAACATGAGGGCTTTGGGCTGCCATAATGGAATTAAGAGCTACCTTCATGTCTCCGCCAGTAGGATTTTTCATGCCAACAGGAATATCGAAACCGCTTGAAGTTAAGCGATGGGATTGATTTTCCACTGATCTGGCTCCTACTGCTACATAACTTATAACATCATCAAGATAGGGGTACATGTCAGGGTATAGCATCTCATCGGCTGCCGTAAGACCCGATTCTGCGATCGCACGAATATGCATCCTGCGTATCGCCCGGATACCTTCTGCAATATTGGGACTCTTATGAGGATCTGGTTGATGTGCCATTCCCTTATAGCCTTGTCCGGTTGTTCTTGGCTTATTGGTATAAATTCTAGGTATGAGAATAATTTTCTCTTTTACTTTTTCCTGAAGAGAGGATAGTCTTGAGACGTAATCACAGACCGCATTTTCATCATGGGCACTGCATGGACCAATAATCAACAAAATACGGTTATCCTTATTCTCAAAAACAGAACGGATTTGGTTATCCCGTTCTGTTTTAATGAGTTTGAGCCTGTCTGAAAATGGCTCACTAAGTTTTACCTCCTCAGAGGAGGGCAATTTTCGAATTTGTGTGAAAGACATAAAAAATCCTGTAATAAGCCGTTTAAATTTGCCTGCTTCAACTTTCCCAAAGCGTTTTGCCAAAGAAATTTGGTAAAAAATAGTAATCCGGTCTATAAAATACTAGTATAAAGGGGATTTATTCAAACTCAGGTGAAAAATATTTATCTAAATAAAACCTAAAAGTCGCAGTTGGGGAGAACAAAAAACCGTAAGATGTTGAGATGATAAGGCTTGAAGGCTTCGCAGGTCTTATCGACAAGGTGATAAGGCCAGGACGCCTGAATGGCTTAGCAATCAACAGGTTGCGCTAATACGCCGCATCCAGCTGCGGAATTTAGGTTTAAGGCGATCAGGCATATGCTTCTGTTTTCTCTGCATCTCCGGCGACAACGCCACTTCGCGGAATGAATCGTTTGTCGGACCAGATCAGAGGCATACTGTTAAGAAGAAATTTAAATCAGCCCGGAATTTCCCTCAACAGGCTGTACCGGCTCTCATTCTGGAGCAGGTCCGCATTCGCCAGTCTGCCGGCAGGATCAAGTATGCAAACCCGGTCTTTTGCCCGGGTGACTGCAGTGTAGATAAGTTGTCTTGTCACCGGCATTGCGGAACTATCCGGAACAAGGAGCATTATTTCTCTGAACTCTGACCCCTGGGATTTGTGGACGCTTATGGCATAGGCTTCATCCAGACCGCTTATCCTCTCTACCTGTACTTTGATGATCCCTCCCCTTACCGGAAAGCAGCCGTAAACATTGTCACCGTCTTCAAGAATAACCCCCAGATCTCCATTGTAAAGCTCTAAGCCGCCCCCCTGGTTGCGATTGACAATAACAGGCTGCCCGTCATGCCACATTCTGTTTTTTGGAACACCCTTGTGGCTGCGGAATAGAAGATCACAGATAGAGTTAGCCCTGTTACGCCCGAATCTGCCTTCATGAACGCAGCAGAGGATTCTCCTGCTCTCGATCACACTTCTTAACTTAACAGATAACAGAGAATCTGACACTTCAGAATCTGTCAACTCCGGGCGTATCTCATTTTTCCAGACTTCATAACTGTCCTTCACAAACCTTCCCATCCACTCGCCTGTCATCTTTTTAAGCTCAGCTTCCGCATCCCCGCTCTTATTCAGCTCAATACCCCTGTACTCAACAGAATCACTGCTCTCAATATTGCTCATACTGCCATCGTCTTTGCTTCTCTGGAGTATCTGCTCCCACCATTTTAGAATCCGCTTGTCGGAACGGTAATTTTCAGTAAGAAAAACAACATGATCGACCATAAGGCTCGAAGATGTCGTAAGGGTTGACAGAAGATTTTTTTTGGTGTCAGACTGTTCAAGTCCTGAGATGATTTTTTCCGCTACGGTGAGAAAGTTATTCGACAATGATGCCTTTTCTGCTGATGCCGCCAGTCCGGAGGTGAGATCACCCAGAACCGCACCGGCATCGACTGGAGGAAGCTGATCCATGTCACCCACAAGCACCAGACGACTCTCAGGAGAGAGGGAATTCACCAGCCATGCAAATAGACGCATATCGACCATACTCACTTCATCAACGACTATGAGCCGGTATGGAAGATGATTATCGTTAGTATAACGAGGCCTTCCGCTTTCGCTTATACCCAGTAATGAGTGAAGTGTGCGGGCTTGAACAGATGAAAACGGATCATCATCCGCAAGATCACGTGTAACCGCTTCATGCAGCCTCGCCTTGGCCCGTCCGGTAGGCGCACATAAAACCACAGAATCTGATGGTATATGGTAGTATTCACAGATAGCCCTGATGACAAGGTGAACAACCGTGCTTTTTCCTGTACCCGGGCCGCCGGATATGATCGAAAACCGGCTCTTTAAAGATACTGCCGCGGCAAGAATCTGACGAATATGAGCTTTACGTCCGGCAAATGCTTTTTTCAGGGCATTTGAAATTGCACACTGTGCCTCTGGAATATCGATCTCAGTGTTTCCAGTCTTCAGCATATGTGGAAGAACTTCCGACAAAAGACTCTCTGCATTAAAGTACGCCTGAAAACTGAATGCCCGGCGTGCACTATCGTAAATGACAAGTGGTTGACTGTAACTTTCCTTATTCAGGTCTTTTTTTACAAGGGGGGCCAGTCCGGAAATAAGCTTTTCATCTGTTACACCGCGGTACCACTCTTTTACTGCTTCAGGAAGGCCTGACAGTTCTTCAAGCGTAATTTCCTCAGGGAGCTCTGCACCTGTAAAAGGAACGCTTTCGATCTCAACACACCGCACCATCTCTTCTTCCCGTGCGCGCGGGTACCCCCTCCAGAGAGTGGCCAGAAGAAGCAGCAAAAGAGTGTGGAAGTCCTCTCTGAGGTTTTCCTCCGGCAGACGGGATGAGAAGAAACGGGCCTGACGGATCTCAAAGCTGCTTATGCGGCGCATGGCCTTGAGTATCGAGCCCAGGACATCGGGACTTATTGTTCTGTTGTTGAGTTTAAGAGCCATTTTCTATCTATGTCTTTTCCGGGGTTTTTATTTTATCACCCCTCTGTCGGTCGTACCTTCCCCTGTCACTCATAAGAAAAGTTTGGTGCCGACAATCGTCCCATTCTAATAAGATTTGATTCGGGACACCCTTAAAAAATATTCCCGAAACAAGTACATTGGTATCGAGAATTACTTTCATTTTCTTTTCCTGACCTTCTCAATCGCTTTCTGGATATCCGATCTCTTTAATCCTGCTTTTTTTGCCTGTTTTTGAGCTTCTTTTAATAATTCTTCAAAACCTTCTAGTGCTGGTTGAGTAATTGTTTTAAGGATAACAGCATCACCTTTCCCAATTACCACAAATTGATCGCCTTCTTTAAGCCCTAAAGACTTTCTAACCTCTTCAGGTATTACAACTTGCCCTTTGGATGAAAGCCGGGTTGTAGCAAAATTTCCACTCATGATTCTATCTCCTTAATGGTTTAAATCTTACCAGTAAGAACATACATTATGTTTCTCCTTTTTTTGCCTTTATTTCTTTTTCCTCGCCCGCCTCTTTGAGCCGCTTGGCAATTGCACACAACATTCCTGCCCACATATGCTGTTTGTGAAGCCTTAGCTGAACAAATGGCATATTGGGTGTGTTATGCGTCTGTAAACTTTCGCGATCTTATTTCCCCGCCAACTCCTATTTCTTTTTTCCGGCTATATTTTTTCACTTAATGTATAATGTTTAATATTGAGGAATTGTCGTATCAATTTCACAATCATTACCAAGGATTAATAATAACCCTCCACCAAATCGTAATTTATTTTTCCAAAACTCATATTCTTTTTTTCCTTCAACTAAAACGATTCTACCATACTTTTTTGACGTGCTATCGCATTTAAGAATTACATATTCTTCTTTGTATTTATCCTGCAATTCTTCCAATATATTAGATTGACAAATTGAATCAAGAGTAATAGGCGTTATTAAGCCAGGATCATCTTCGATTTCAGTTTGGTTAGATTTTATTCCTCCTGCAAACATACAACAACATACCAATAAAGTCATTATTGTAATTGTCAGTATTTTTACTAAATTCATAAATACTTTCCGTTTTCCGTTAGTCATGCCGGCGGCTTCCCATGCTCTTGTTCTTATTTCGTTGGCGGTCTTGTTCCTCGCGAAAGTTTACTGCGTATAACTACCTGCATACCGCTCTATCTCATGCTTTACAAACGTTGTATCTTCTTCCGGATCTGCTTTGTAGAACCATACCGGGTCGCACGGGTCCTTCTCCAGGGCACGAAGATAAACGTAAACCGCTCCGCCCAGATTACACGAAGGGTCATACTCCGGGCCAAGAAGCCCTGAAAGCCAGGTGTGAAGACCATGACAGTAAACTTTCGCCTGAAGGTCATACCTGCTGATCATAATACTGTCGCGGATACTCTCTTTGTCATAAGATGAAAGCCAGTTGCTCTTCCAGTCAAGCACAAAATACCTGAAGCTTCCATCACCATTTTTCATTCTGAATACAAGATCCATATATCCCAGGACCCAGTGAGGGTCCGCTCCCAGGTGAAACTCCGCCTCTGCACGTAAATCATTCAGGCCAAGGCCCGACAGCCTTATTTCACCACTCTCAGGAATGCTGTAAGAGATGCTCAGAGCTTTTTTAACAATAGCTAAAGTGTTCTGAGTCATCCTGTCCACTTCCTCTGTGGTTTTTCCTGCAGTCAAACCATGCTTTTTGATAATACCTGATGTTTTACCCTTAAGAAACTCGGGTATCTCTCCCCCATCTGCCCAGCCGATTCCTTCCTCGTGCGATACCGCGCATTCCAGTATCTCATGAAGCGCGTTGCCGGTGTGCTTTCCCGCAGGAAGAGTGAGCCTGGAGAGGGCGGCTTCACTTTTGTCGGGTGATGAAAATCCGGAATCGTGGTCAGGGGCACGGCGCCCGCCAAGGTCGGCGGGTTCTTGCTGATTGTGAGCAAGGGCCGAATAGCTTGTCTGGATACGTCTGCGGCCCGGAAGTCCTATCTGCCGTAGCGCATCGTACACCCGGTTCTGGGCTTTTGAGAGACTTTCAGTAAGATCAGAATCAGTTTCAGGCCCCTTGTTTTTATCACCGGCAGGTACGGAATCGACAGGAGTATCTGTGCGCGCACTGCAGATGCAAACAGGATGTTTCTCATCAGTAAGGGAGATGTCGGCGATCTCCTGAAGAATCGGGGTAAGATCCTTTTCCGGTGCCCATGAAGGCAGTTCGCAATGAGCCCACGGAGTTTCACTGTTCGCCGGATTTTTCAGATGCATCGGAACGTAAAGGAGCGCTTTGGGGCGGGTGAGTGCGACATAAAGAAGCCGCCTGCGTTCCTGCATCCGCTGCTCAGCGGCAAACTTCTCTTTTTCTGATGCTTCCGGTGTTCTTGCCAGAGATTTTTCCGAAAGCACCGGCATTACATGGCGAATATTCTTTTCTGTTACTGACGGGTCATCAGCGGTCCCGGTCCATCGCCTGAAACAACCCTTATTCCCTCCTGAACCCCCTGTGACAATAAAACAGACCGGAAACTCGAGCCCTTTAGCGGCATGCATGGTCATGACCTGAACTTTGCGCCTGTCACTCTCTTTAGCGTGAAGATTCTGATCCCCGGCCGGCTTTTCCAGGCCGCTCTCCAGATTGGCAAGGTGTTCTATCAGATTGTCAAGAGATCCCTGTTTTCTTACCAGGTACTCAAGCGCATGATCCATAACCTGTCTGAGATCGCAGAGTTTTCTGTCTCCGTCAACAAGCCTTATAAGCCTCTCCTGGACCCGTGTACCTGTGAGGATACTTCTGAAAAGCCGGGCCCATGCTTTCCTGTCAACAAGAATTTTCCATTCCAGAAACAATCTGTTAAGAGGCCCGCCGGCACTCAGCTCTCTGTCAGGATCTATCTCTTCGGGACCGTAATTAAAAAATGATGTAAGCAGTGCCTTAAGTCTGTTTGACACGCTGCTGTCTTCTGTGATCGCAGAAAGAAGCGCCCTGAACTCTGCCGCCATCGATGACTTAAACACACCTTCCTGCTTATACTTTGATGCAGGGATACCGTAATCAAGCAGAGTGCCCAGAAACATGTCGGCAAGACCGTGATTTTCCGCAATTACGGCAAAATGGTGGTAGTCAAGCGATGTTTCCATCCAGCTGTCACCTTGCGGAAGGATAACCGTGCGTCCCTTCAGCTCCGATATTACAGAGCTTACATACCGGGCATATCTCTGTTTGCGCTGAGGAGATGATCCCCAGAGCGGGACAATGCGAACAGGCCTGGACAGTTCTTCGGGCTGCCCGGAAAACGCGGCTTTACGTTCCGGTATTCCCACCTGATTCTCAACGGTATAACTTATACGGTCAGACAGGAAAAAACCGTTTTCCTGGCCATATGTAAAGATACTGTTATACCCGTCGATTACCCCCGGAAGGGAACGGTAATTATCTTTAAGCAGGACATTATCTCCTGAACCGCACCCCGGATCGAGAATCGAATCCCTGGCATCAAGGTAACTCTCCACCACTGCATTCTGGAAACTGTAAATTGACTGTTTAGGATCCCCTACTATGAAAATACTGGGTGAGAAGCCATCCTTTGCATCAACGACAAATAGTTGCCTGAAAATTTCCCACTGAAGCGCGCTTGTGTCCTGGAATTCATCAATTATTGCAAAACGGATCTTTGACCTCAGAAGAGTCCGGAACTGCTGGTTCTCCCGCACTGCATTATTTGTCAAACTGAGCATGTCCTGAAAAGAGATGAGCCCCTCACGGCTCTTCTTCTCCCTCCAGCGCCTGCAGACCTCAGGAACCGCTTTAATAATCAAGGCAAGACTCAGTTCAGCTTCAGGGTTCTGTAACCCAATCCACTCCTCCAACTCCTGCGATCCGCAAACATCTCTGTATGCCCCGCACGCCTCATTGATCAGCGGATTCTGCTTTACCCCCTCGCTATTGCCTTTTACAAGTTTATTTGCAAGGTAATCCTGACCCCCTCTGCCCATGATCTCGCTTTTTGAGCTGAATGTGCCTTTTGCCAGAACCCCGCTCCACCTCTTGAGAACTTTTGTCAGCTCTTCAATGTGGCCCTCTTTCAGGCCCAGGGGGTTCTCATTGAGCCTCTGGATCGTAAGGATATTTTCCCGAAGCTTCCGTACAATTATCTCTGTCAGTTCTTTTTTTCTGCGTATATCGCTTTCTATGGAACCGAGGTCCCTTCCGGGAGCCAGACTGTCGGTGCAAAGCTTTGTATCCGGGTCAAGGCACTCTTTAGCGACTTCAATTATCCGGGAGACAAGGCCCGAATCTCCTTCGATTCTGGTCGACTCCGCAAGCAAAGAAAGATCAACACCCCATTGCGGCCAATCTTTCCGGATCGATTCCCGAAGGCAGGCCAGAAGCCCCGCCGAGTCATCAGCCATCTCACTGGTGAACTGCATTCCGGTCTCAAAAGGGTAGCTTTGAAGAAGTCTCAGGCAGACACCATGAATTGTCCCGATTAGTGCCTCATGAAGATCATTCAGACACCTCTGAAGATGAGAGTGCAGCCCGGCCTGCTCCGGCTGATTTCCAATCTCAGCGATCCTCTTTTCCAGCCCCTCACGAATCCGCTTTTTTAGCTCTCCGGCGGCTTTTTCGGTATAGGTGACAAGAAGGATTTCACCGATTGATGCCCGCGGGCAACCCTGCCCCTGAAGAATAGGGAGAACAAGCTGATTGATGATAGTCCAGGTTTTCCCGGTCCCGGCATGTGCCTCTATCACCCCATGTCTGGTCAGGTCTACTCTACTCATTGAAAGATCCCTCCAGAATCCGGTCCGATGATTCCCTCTCAGAATCAGCCTCTCCCTGCTCAGCGAAACTTGCTCTGATGATCGGGCTCAGCCTGTAAAAAATCTGCTTTATTTTTTCGTCGTCCTCAGGAAATTGTGCCTCGGTAAGCTTGAAGGCATCTATGGATGGATAGTAGAGGGGGTGTTCATTGTCCCTGTCTGACTCATCCTCGGCTATTTCTTTTATAAGCCTGATGAATCCAGAAAGATCAAACTCTCCATGCTTATCCATTTCTTTTGATACCTTCTCAAACCAGACAGCCGGGGCATGTTCACAGGTATTGTTCCGGGTCATATCAAAAAGGATACGGGAGAGCCACTGACTTGCTGTTTTTCCATCGGTCCAGGGTTGGGGTAGAGCCCACTCTACCTGGCCTATCGTCCCATCATCGTTATTTATCAATATGTTAGAAATTTTTTTGTGCCCCTTGAGCGCGAAGAAAAGAGAGTAAAGCCATAAATCGATATTATTAAAGATCTCTCCGATATCGCTGCCAATTTTTATCAAGACAAGGTGCTCAACGGGATTTTTATGACAAAGCACAACCGGAACATTAATCTTTATTCTGTAGCTGCAGTCGCCATCCTGAAGTTCAAAATCAGATAATGCATTGTCATTACGGAGGTTATGGTCTGTGTCAGTATGCAGATTATAGCTGCTGTACAATCCTGAGATTTCAGCAATACCGGCGGCTGCACACGCGGCCCATCTCTGAAGAGTCAGCAGGTCTTTTTGCGCGAACCCTCCCTCAGAAGCCAGCCCGGAGGAGCAAACCTTTGTAAAAAGCTGATGGACCAGTTCGGATGACGCACAAGCCAAATCTTCGGGTGTCCGGCATGGTTCTCCGCTTACGGGATATGCCCGATGAATTATCTGCTTAACAAGCTGATTTTTTAGACTATGCAATGAAAAATAGTCACTCTCAAGCGGCTCGTCGGTAGCCGCTGATATCTCATCAACCAGTTCATTTCGAAGTCCAAGCGATCTCTTTAGCCGGTATTCAAGCGGATTCTTAATAAAAACTGCGATATCATCCAGTGAAACCCTTGGTTTATCTTGAGTTACAGTAATTTTACCACCTGTATCTTTTTGTTCTCCCAACCTGAATTTCCGTCGCTTTTTATCAGTGTAACTCATTGCCACTACAGAAAGTCTGGAAACGGAAGGATCCCAGCAGAACTGCTCCTCATTTTTCATCACCGCCTCATGCGCAACCAGAGGAATAACCCCCGGATCATCAATACCTTTTTCAGGGTCGGGGAGGTGAATTCCGGCTGCAGAGGCCAACTCGATCACTACACTTGAGGGCTGCAGAATTCTGTCCTTCTGAATGTCCTGACCTGGAAAAGAGATAAAAAGATTCTCCCCGGCAGAACAGATAAGTTCAAGGAAAATATAGCGGTTATCGCATACCTGATCAGGATCTCCGGCAATCCGGTCATTAGAAAGCAGATTAAAGACACTGCGGTTATTTATTCCCGGGAACGCATCTGCACCCATGCCTGCAACAAATACCGCCTTGTGGGGCAGCACAAATCCAGAACGGAGCGGAGCGAATGTGAGACTCCCTGTCCAGGCCTGCGCACTTCCGGGAAGCTCCAGTGTCAGACAGGACAGCACACTTGCTTTTAACTCCTCAAAATCCAATGTGTTACGGCCGCAGAGACTTTCCTGGAGTTTCAGCTCCTGAAGAGCACCCCTGAACTCATTCCTGCAGTAGATCTCATCGGTTTGAGTTGCATAAATCCATGAATCTGCAAGACTTATAAAAGAATCTACAAGCTTTGAAATGCTCTCTTTTCCACACTCTTTTTTAAATCTTCTACATGAATTCGCCAGCTCTTCAATGGTTGAGCAGTAGTGTTCTGCCATCTCTTTATCAGAGGTTTCGAAATCACGAAATGGTGATGGTTCAGCATCTTCAAAACTTAAGTTGAAACCAAGCTGAACAGGTTCATCAGCCAGCGCCCCCATCAGGATCCTGGCAATCCCGAGCCCAAACGTATGGGCATCAGAGGCACACTCCTCATGGTCGCCCATCTCTTTTCGGTGCTGAGCATCGAAACCCCTGAATGTATTTAGTTGTGTCGTCCAGCTCTCCCAGACCTCCAGCTCTTCAATGCTTATATCCCTGGACGCCATTACGGTTTCATTCCTCAGAAGAGAGAACACCCGGGCACGGGTAAAATCACCACCGCATAGCGCAACCAGATCTTCTATTGCCGCCGCGAACCTGCTCTGTCCTGAGTCAACACCCAGAACGGTATAGGGAATAAAGCCCGGATCATTATGGCTGTATGCCCCGAACACCTTTTCTATATAGGGAAGATATTCTGCAGGATCAGGCAGATAGATAACCATATCATCAAGCCTGAGACCACTGTCGTTGCGCAGCAGGTTCAGGATATTTTCGCGCATTACTTCAATTTCACGGCCGGGCTCCGGTGCAGCCAGTATCTTGATAGAACTGTCACCTGGCTCAAGCGGTGCCATCGGGGACCCATCGCGCATCAGAAGCGCATTTTGAAGTTCCTGAAGTCTGTTTTTAGGCTGTAAATCGTTGTCAGGAAACGAATAATCGAAATTATACTGAGCAGCCTGACACCAGAGGGTGATATTTTCCTTCCCGCTCTTTCCCCAGAGTTCAAGAAGAGGATGATCGGGCGTGCTGGTCTTGAATTTAAGGCGATCTGAGTTATAATCGTCACTTTGGAGCTTACCGATTGGGGGATTAGAGCCTTTATCGGGAAAAGTCCACCTCCTTTTCCCCTTTTTTCCCCGCGTCGTATTAACATCCTCCCAGAACTCCGAGCAGGGATTCAGAAGATATACGTTGATGTCGCGGGTCTGAGACATCTCAAGCAGCATATTTCGATGGAAGTGGCTGATTTTACTCAACATAAAGATAAAAATAGAGTCACCGCAGAAAGATCCGCCGTTTCCCTTCTGCCCCGGTTCATGGCGAAGCCGATAAAGCTGGGGAAGTGTAAGAAGCCGGGGGGTTTCGGGATTATTTCCGCTTCTCAGGAGCCCCTCTTTGCAGAAAAGCAACCTGTAGATCTCCTGCTGCCATGCTTCGCTCTCCCTTATCCAGGACTCGCTTTTCCCGGCTTTATCTGCGAAATAGAGTTTGCAGCTGGTGATCCAGGTATCCTCTATCCCTTTCACTTTCCATCCGCCGGACGGGGGCAGATCAGGGTCCCACACTCCCGGGCGGTTGTACTCATACTCTAACAGAAGACGGGCAATTTCTGATGATAACTGCACCCGTTTGACCGGATCGACAGCGCCCTGGTTTCTGAGGTAACTTTTTAGGGGCCTGAAAACCTCTTTTTCAAGCAGAGTATCGCTTAAGAGGGCGCAGATAACCTGCTGAAATTTTTCCTTGTGTAGAAAGACCATGTCCGGTTCGGGGCACAGGGCATTCCAGAGAACCGATTCAAACGATCTGATCTGCGGATTGACCACACACCCCATATTCTCCGCCAGCCGGAGTTTCAGCCACTTGCCCGTAGCCGGGTTGGGAACTACAAACAAGGGGGAAAGAAAAGGGTCTTTCCACACTGATCGGATATCATCGATGAGTGAGGGAAGGAGCAGGTGGGCGCTGGGAGCGAATTTCAGGTTTAGCATTTTTTTATCCGGTCAGGGTAAAAATTTAATATAGCACTGGAACAAAGCGGATAGTTTAAAATTAAAAAAATATTTGAGAGAGGTACGGGGCGGCGACTGGGAGGTTCAGAAGGCAGAGGGCACATTATGCCCCAGAGATGACTTTAGGAATTTTTCGACGACACAAATTCACCCCAGAGATGAAATAACGACTTTGTTTTTTTTCACTAATTCACCTCGGGGGTGAAACAGTGACTTAACACGTTAAATCAAAAAGTCACCCTGGGAAATACATAACTCTGGGGAACCTCTTGCCTACTCTCAGGGGAATCCCACCCCAGAGATGATTTAGTGCCTGATATTCAAAGTTCCTATTTCCTCTCTGGGATGGAAAAGTGTCAATGCCAAATTCCCAAAGTCATCTCTGGGGTGACATAGTGCCCCAACTCCTCAGGCTCCCAAAGTCATCTCTGGGGTGACATAGCGCCCCAACTCCTCAGGATCCCAAATTCATCTCTGGGGTGACATAGCGCCCCAACTCCTCAGGATCCCAAAGTCATCTCTGGGGTGACACAGCGCCCCAACTCCTCAGG
>Ga0123335_1002125_pt1 | contig 30479 bp, 24 predicted proteins | sample BiotimSIPDNA_2_FD_89707 | JGI IMG/M metagenome (GOLD analysis project Ga0123335, IMG submission 89707) | Anaerobic biogas reactor microbial communites from Washington, USA - Biogas_R2 time_0 SIP DNA | ecosystem: Engineered > Bioreactor > Anaerobic > Unclassified | place: Washington, USA... | reverse complement strand
TTATTGAGTGCCGGGGACGCGGCAATCTTCCCCGGGGGTTTATAGCTTAAAGATTGCTTCGCTGCGCTCGCAATGACAGGACGGGGGCCTTCAAATCTCATCTGTGTGAATCTGTGTTAATCTGTGGCAATAAATCGTATTCCTGACCCAGCCCTGTGTCGCATCATACGTCTACTGAGACAGATTATTAGATTCCTATTGCGGCGTATATATCTTGATCTGCGCGGACATGCCCGGTTTAAGCACCAGTTTGCGGTCCAGCGGTTTTATCTTAACGGTTAAGCGCTGGGTGACCTTGGTAAAGTTGCCGGAGACGCTCTCCGAGGATATCAGAGAAAATACTGATTGAGCAGCATTGCCTACTGCTTCAACCTGGCCAGGGATAACTTTACCGGGATAACTGTCTATACGGATTTCGACCTTCTGCCCGGCTTTGACCCGGGCGATCTTTTTCTCTTCTATATTGGCGTTGATCCAGGTATTACCCAGGTCACAGATGCTGATTGCTGTCTGCCCGGCGGTAACATTTTCACCCGGTTGGACTACTATACGAAGTACTATGCCGTCACTGGGGGCCTTGATTTCACTATTTTTTAAGTTGTAGCGGGCGTTATCCACCCCGGCCTTGGCCGATTTCAATTGGGCGAGATAGAGAGCGCCCGAGGTTCGATTGGCGGCATCATTTTTGGCGGCGGCATCTGCAACCGCTGCCTGGGCTACCCGCATATTGGCCTGCTCGGCATCCAGCAAAGCCTTAGCCGATTGCACTTTGGATCTGGTTGCATCAAGGGTCTCCCGGGACAGGGCGCCGGCTTCAAATAGTTGCTGATTCTCGTCCATTAACCGCTCGGCATCATCCAGGGAGGTCTGGTAGTATTGGACCTTGCTCTCCTGGGCACTTACTCCTTCTTGTGCCTTGTTGAGCGCGGCGAATGAAGCCTTGAGGTCGTCGGGCAGTTTGTCGTAATTAGCCTGGCACTGAGCCAACGCGCCCTCGGCTTGGGCCAGGGCGATTTCCAATGGTTCACTGTCCAGACGCGCCAGCACCTGACCCTTTTTTACTGCCTGCTGTTCCTTGACCAGAATAGCATCCAAACGCCCGCTTACTTTGGGGCTGATGTCGACAATATCTCCAGCTACCTTGGCATTATCTGTTTTAATGGTAGTGCGCAGAACATGATTCCATGCCAGGGTCCCTCCTATGGCTATCACTGCGATGATGGCCACGATAATCAGGCCCGCCTGTTTACGTTTATTTTCCTTTACAGTACCTATTTCCTGATGGCTGGTTTCAACCTCACCCATTCTATTAACCCCCTCGACTGTAATGAATACTGTGGTTCAATGTTGGCTCTTTTACCCCGAATCATTTTTGCGCATGATACCAGCAAAGATGACGGCTTTAATCAGTTCAATATCGTTGGTATTTTTAGTCGCTTTCTTTTGTAATTCCAGTTGTTCCATAGTGAAACCACGAACTACATTTTTTAAGGCTCTAGCCAACTGAAGGCTGTCTGCCTCGATAAAGACTCCATCTGCCTGTCCTCGAGCTATGATGCCGGCCACAAATTCCAGCTTCTGCTCACGGATGATCCCGGTAGCGTTTATCCATTCCGGTTTAAGATTACCTTCCAACATCAAGCGGAGAAAAGAGAGGAAAAGGCGGTTTCCCCGCATATACAGATCATATTGGTTGGAAATATAAATGTTTAAGCATTCGCAGGCATCGGGCTCAGAGCAATCTCTCCGCAGGTTTTCCATAGACTCTGCCATGTCCTGATATATAAGATAATAGAGGATTTCCTCCTTGCTGGAGAAGTATTGATAGATAGTGCCCTTGCCGAACTCGGCCGCCGATGCGATATCCTGAACCGTGACCTCTTCATAGCTTTTGGCCAGGAACAGGTCCCGGGCTGACCGGGCGATCAGCTGGCGTTTGAATTCGCGTTCGATTTCTTTTCGTGACATGGATGCACTCCTTGACTAATGAGTTCTGAAATTGACCGGATGGTCTCATGTTAGTGTTCTGGGTCACTTATGTCAACAGATAATCGGAAGTATACAGGTTAGAATAATAATAAAAAGTGGTAAGATAAGTAACAGATAAGTCGAAGGAGGCTCTATATGCAGCTCGACCTTAATGCTTTCAAACAGCAACTGGCATTGCGCAAGCAGTTGGTGGATGACCTTCTGCAGGAGTGTTTAAAAGAGATAGATGGTTATCCGCCGGTCATTCACGAGGCTATGCGTTATGCGGTGATGAACGGCGGGAAAAGGCTTCGTCCCATTCTGGTTTTGGAAGGGGCCGCTCTGGCAGGCGGAAACGTGCAGAGCGCACATCATTTGGCCTGTGCCGTGGAAATGATCCATTGCTATTCCCTGGTCCATGATGATCTGCCGGCCATGGACGATGATGAGCTGCGCCGCGGCAAACCCACCTGTCATATCGTATTTGGCGAAGCTAACGCTATCCTGACCGGGGATGCGCTGCTCACCGGGGCTTTTGAGGTTATGGCGGCAATGGCGGAAAAACCCGGAGTGGTGGCAGCGCGTTTGCTGCGGGTGATCAGGGAAATTGCCGCAGCCGTCGGCAGTCGTGGCATGATCGGCGGGCAGGTGATCGACCTGGAGTCCGAGGACCAGGAGATAGATTATCCCACCCTGCAGAGGCTGCACAGCATGAAGACCGGCGAATTGTTCCGGGCATCGTTGAAAGCAGGGGCAATACTTTGCGGAATGGCTAAGCCGGGGATCGATGCCCTGGACGCTTATGCGCAAAGCTTTGGCCTGGCCTTCCAGATCACTGATGATATCCTGGATGTGCAGGGAGCTGAAGAGATCATCGGCAAGCCGGTGGGCAGTGATGAGAAGAACCTTAAAACAACATATCCCAGCCTGTTTGGCCTGGATCGTTCCTTACAGCTGGCCAGTGACAGCGTACAGGCTTGCCTGGACAGCCTGGCCCGTTTCGGAACGGAGGCGGATTTTTTGAGACAGCTGGCTTTGTTTACTCTGCAGCGGGAGAGTTAGGGTTAGAAATTGGTGTTTAACCCTCCCCTCATTGACAATACTAAGAAAGAAAGACTATAATGTTCCTGGTGTTTTTATAGGGGGATAGTATGAAAATTGACCTGAAAACACTTAAACGCCATCCCCATGAAAGCCAGGCTTTCCATTTGGAAACGGCAGGCCGCAAGGAACTGCTGCGAGATATGGGGGCGGCTTTTCTGGAACCGATCAAGGTTGATTTGGTGGTGCGCAATAATGGCAATATGTTTGTCGCGCACGGGGAGCTTCATACCTGTATAAGCTTGCTTTGTTCACGTTGTCTGGAGCCGTTGACCCATCCTATAGATGGGATCCTGGACTTTACCATTATGGAGGCCGATCAGGCCGGGGAACAGGAAGCGTCCGAGGATGTGCTGATACTGGACCAGGACGAGGTGGATGTGCAGCCTTTAGTCGAGGAAATAATGATCACGGAAATACCATTGATAACTCTGTGCGATGCTGAATGCAGTGGTTTATGTCCGATCTGCGGGATCAATCGCAATAACGGAAGCTGTAGTTGCGCCAGAGATAACATTGACCCTCGTTGGGAGAAGCTGAAGAATCTAACATAGGAAGGAGGATCAACGATGGGTGTTCCTAAAAGAAGACAATCTCATTCCCGTAAGAACAAACGCCGGGCTGAATGGAGGAAAATCGACAAACCGGGTCTGGTGGAATGTCCCCAGTGCCACGAGTTTAAGATGCCTCACCGGGCTTGTCTGGCTTGCGGATATTATAAAGGCAAGAACGTTATGTAACTATGAACATATACCAGGGCATCAAAGAGTAAGGTATGGAGTCCAAACACGGGCTGATAGCTTACTTTTTGTTTTATATAGGAGGTGTTGATTACGAAAGCAGCTGTTGATGCAATGGGTGGGGATCACGCTCCCGCTGAAGTCGTCGCCGGAGCTCTTGCCTGGGCCGCTGATAATGCTGACAATCATTTGCTCCTGGTCGGCAAACAGGAGGTTATTGAAGCGGAGATAGCAAGTATCAAGGAAGCGGGTGGTTTCGCCTGCTCACCGGAACAGGTCGTTATTGTCAATGCCAATGAGGTGATCGGCTGTGATGAATCGCCGGCCACAGCTTTGCGACGCAAGAAGGATGCTTCTATCGTAGTAGCCAGCGCGCTGGTCAAAGAGGGTAAGGCTGACGCGGTGATATCTTGTGGCAGTACCGGTGCGCAGATGGCTGCAGCAATTTTTATTCTGGGCCGGATGGAAGGAATCGACCGGCCTCCTATTATTGCCTCATTGCCTGGAGAGGGTGGCCATCGGACCTTGCTGGTCGATGTCGGAGCCAATGTTGATTGTAAACCCGCGCAATTGCTGCAGTTCGCTCTGCTGGGTTCGGTATATGCGCGCAGCGTGCTGGGCATAGCCTCGCCCCGGATAGGATTGCTCAACAACGGAAGCGAAGAAACCAAGGGCAATGCCTTGGCGCAGCAGGTTTATAGCCTGCTCAAGGAGCAGGAAGACATCAACTTTATTGGCAATGTTGAGGGCAGGGACCTGTTTTCCCCTATCGCCGATATTGTGGTTTGCGATGGATTTACCGGCAATATTCTGCTTAAAGCCCTGGAGGGATTGGGCTTATTTTTTGCCAGTAGTATAATGAAAGAAATAGATAAGCCTCCAAGCATATTGGAGAGTTTTGACTACTCTCGGGTGGGCGGTGCACCTTTGTTAGGAGTCAATGGAGTAAGTATCGTTTGTCACGGCAGTTCACACCGTGAGGCAGTCGCCAATGGACTAAGGATAGCCGAGGAGTGTTTTCGTAACGGGATAGTAGCCCGGCAGGCAGAAGAATTGGCGAAATGCGAATTATGATGGGGGGATATCATGCAGGAGTTCTTTGAACTGGCCAGAAAGTTATTGGCCGAACAATTGGATGTGGAAATCGACAGCATATTGATGGAGACCACCTTTGAAGCATTAGAGGCGGATTCCATCGATATCGTGGAAATGATCATGGGCTTGGAGGATATCTATCATGTAGAGTTCCCGGAGGAAGAACTGGAGGATTTTCCTACGGTTGGCTCTCTCATCACCGCTTTGTACCAGTATTTGCAAGAGGTAGGGAAATGAAACGGGCTAAAGAATTTACCAGGCGTTTTCTTCGGGACCATGGCCTGGTCTTCCGCAACGAAGACTTGTTGAGCACGGCTTTGACGCACCCCTCTTATGCCCAGGAGAAAAACAGCATTGTCAATAATCAGCGTCTGGAGTTTCTGGGAGACGGGGTCTTAAATTTGTTAGTTGCTGAGTACCTTTATAACAACTATCAGACCAAAGCGGAAGGTGAGCTTACCAAGATCCGGGCTCGGGTGGTCTGTGAAAAGGCGCTGTTAGGTGTTGCCGATGGTATTAATATGGGCGAATACTTATTGCTGGGGCGGGGCGAAGAGATGTCCGGCGGGCGCAAGCGCAAATCGATTCTGGCTGATGCAGTGGAGTCGATTATTGGGGCAATCTATCTCGATCAGGGGATAGATGCCGCCCGGGGCTTTGTCCTGAAGCATCTGGAAAAGGAGATCATCGAGGCGGCACAAGGTGATTTCTATGATTACAAGTCTCGGCTCCAGGAGATGGTTCAGGGGAAAACCAAGGAAAACGTAAGCTATGCCATTATTGAGGAAAACGGGCCGGCTCATGCCCGGTTTTTTAAGGCTGGCGTATATTTTCAGGATCGCTTGCTGGCAGTTGGTGAAGGCAACAGCAAGAAGGAAGCTGAACAGAAGGCTGCAGAAAGAGTACTGCAGGATACCAGTGTATTGGCTGATTTGGATCAATGGGAATAAAGGCGTATGAGGCACTATAATATACCGATATTCATACCTCATCAGGGCTGTCCCTTTCAATGTGTTTACTGTGACCAGAAAATCATTGCTTCAAAACATGAGGCGCCAACGCTCCTGGAAGTCAGTGAGACTATTGAAAGGCACCTGGCCACCATACCAAGCGAAGATACCGAGGTGGAGATCGCCTATTTTGGCGGCAGTTTTACCGCCATTGCCAGCGAGGTGCAGGAAACTTATCTGCAGGCGGCAGCTCCGTATCTGGAGGATGAACGGGTGGTGGGGATTCGCCTTTCGACCCGGCCGGATTGTATTGACCGGGATATTCTTGGCCGGTTGGACCGATATGGTGTGAAAACGATCGAACTGGGTGTTCAGTCTCTGGATGATCAGGTTTTAAAAATGTCAGGCCGCGGTTATACCTCAGATGATGTTTTTAAGGCCTGTCAAGTGATCAAAGACCAGGGTTTTAAACTGGGTATTCAGTTAATGATTGGTCTGCCCGGTGACGACCGCGCCCGTGATATGCAGACTACCAAGCTGGCAATAGGTCTGAATCCCGATATGGTTAGGATCTATCCGACGGTGGTTATTGCCGGGACCGTCTTGGAACGGGCCCTGAACCGTGGAGACTATGTACCGCTGGAATTAAATGAAGCAGTGGGGATATGCAAAGACATGTACCTGCGCTTTGCGGCGGCGGAGATACCGGTCATCCGTATGGGACTGCAGACGGGGGAAGAACTGCGCCGCGAAGGCAGCGTACTGGCCGGTCCTTTCCATCCCAGCTTTGGCGAACTGGTGCAGCAGGAAATTTTCTGTGATCAGGCACGAAGTCTGCTCGGAGACTATATGAGAAGGAACGGACTGCAGGCTGAATTACAGCTATGGGTTAACCCGCGGGATCTTTCCCTGCTAACGGGTCAGCAGCGGAGAAATGTTTTGTTTTTGACTGAGCACTTCGGCATGAGATCCATACTCATAAAAACCCGGTCCGATATAGAGAGACTGACGATTGGGATATCTCAACCGCATGGTCTGGAAGTAGACACTTTCTTGAAGCGCCAAGAAATGCTGGAGAGAATCCAAGATGAACCGTAATAAGGTACTGGCAGAATTAACTGCTCATCAGGACAATTATATCTCCGGCCAGGAACTGGCAGACCGGCTCTCTATCAGCCGGGTAGCCATTTGGAAGCACATTGCAGCTCTGAAGGAACAGGGCTATGATATACGGGCTGTGTCTGGTCGGGGATACCAACTGACACGGGGTGGCCCGATTGATCCGCAAGTGGTGCAGGATGCGCTGGCCGATGCCTTGATCGGTAACCGGATTATCTTTTTACCCAGAGTGGATTCCACTAATGAAACCTTAAAACGCATGCACCTGGAGCCCGGATTGGCAGAGGGGACCGTTTTAGTGGCAGGGACTCAGGAACGGGGCAAGGGACGCATAGGCCGTCGCTGGGAATCACCGTTGGGCGGCTTATGGTTTTCTGTTTATCTTCAGCCCAGGACCCCGCTGGAGAGTATAGCCTTGCTGTCCCTGATTTTTTCGCTTGCGATCTCCAGAGTACTGGAAGGCTACACTCCGGTGGCTATAAAATGGCCTAATGATGTCTATGCATCGGGGAAAAAGCTATCCGGCATCCTGCTGGAAACCAGCGGTGAATTAGATGCTCCGGAATACCTGATTAGTGGCATTGGCATCAACACCAATCTGCCAATAAATGATTTCCCCATCGAAATGCGGGAGATTTCCACCTCTTTGCTGGAACAGGTAGGGATAACGCTTGATCATAATGACTTATTAATAGAGATTTTACATAGCATGGACCAATACTATCGGCGCTTCTTGCAGGAAGGCTTTTTAGGGATACTTCCAGAATATAAGGAAAGATGTTTTCACCTGGGTAAGCCGCTTGAAATCCGACAGGGAACCCGGATGATTAGAGGGATTAATACCGATGTCAATGAACACGGCCATTTGCTGCTTGACACCGGAAAAGAAATAGTTGAGATTACCACTGGTGATGTACAATTATTGAGCTAATAATTCATAAATCATAAGAATATCTGCATTAATCTGCGTCTATTAACATATCTGGAGGAAAGCTGTGTTTCTTAAACGCCTGGATATTAAAGGTTTCAAGTCCTTCGCTGATAAGACGGAGATCGCCTTGGAACCGGGGATCAATATCATAGTAGGCCCCAACGGCTGTGGCAAGAGCAATGTAGTCGATGCTGTCCGCTGGGTGCTGGGCGAGGGCAATGTGCGCCATCTGCGCGGTCATAAAAGTGAGGACATTATCTTCAATGGTACGGATAAGGAGAAGGGCCAGGGGATGGCCTGGGTAGAAATGACTCTTGAAAACAGTGACGGTTTACTGCCGGTGGCTTACCATGAAGTAACTGTATCTCGCAAGGCTTTCCGCAATGGGGAGAGTGAGTTCTATCTTAACAAGACACGGGTGCGCATGAAGGATATTGGCGAACTCTTTACCGGTACTGGTTTGGGCAAGAAAGGCTACTCCATAATCAATCAGGGTGAATTGGAACAGGTGCTCAATGCCCAGCCGCTGGAGCGTCGCCTTATGCTGGAGGAAGCCGCCGGGATCATAAAATATCGCCAGCAAAGGGACGAGGTCAACCGCCGTATTGAAAAAACCGGGCAGGATCTGCTGCGTCTGGGAGACATCATTAATGAACTAGAACAACGTCGGCAGGAGCTTCAGATCAAGGCGGCGAAAGCCGGTCAATATCGGCTATGGGCTGATGAACTGGGGGATAAGGAACGCTTTGTCTATCAATATGAAGGAGGACGCCTGCGCCGTGATCTGGCCAAAAAGCAGGAGGATTTCGTACATAGGAACCATGAAGTCGAGCGTTATCGCCAGGAAATAGCGGAGGGTGAAGAAAATCTTTTACAGGAAGAACTTAACCTGCGTGAAGTGGAAACCATTCTAAATGATCTGAAGGAAGAACGCCGCCAACTGGAAGGCACACTATCTGCGTTGACCAGTGATCACCGGATTGCCGGAGAGAGACTTAAGAATAATCAGGAAAGAATCGTAGCTGCCAGTTCTGATGCTGCCAGGTATGCAGGTATGCTCCAGTCATTACAGAATGATCTGGAACGTCAGCAGTTGGATTGGGAAGGTGAGTCCAGGGGCTATCAGGCCCGGGTGGCGGAATATTCCGAGCTGGAGCAGGAACTGCTGGATCTGGAAGATAAACTTGAGTCAGAACGCTCACGTTTTGAGGTGCAGAAGTCAGATTTTTTTACTCGTATGCAGGGTGAGGCTGAAGTAAAGAATGAGATTTTATCCAATGCAGAACAATTAAAGAGATTACACGACAAACATGAACGTCTGCTGGTAAGAGTAGATGAGATAAGAAACAAACTCAGCGGTATAAACCTTGATTTGGATCAAATGCAAAATGAGAAATGCGAGAATGAGGAGCAATTGTCACTTTGCACCGGCGAAAGGACTCGCCTGGATCAGGAATATAACAATCTATTGGGAGTAAACCGGCAGTATGAGGATAAACTTACCTCCCTGGCCCGGCAGGCTCAGGAGATCAAAGCGCAAATAATCCATCTGCAGGAAATGCAAAGAAATATGGTCGGGTATTCACCGGCTGCCCGGGCGATTCTCACGGCAGGTCAGAAGGGTGGCCTGACGGGCATAATGGGACTGGCTGGAGAAGTCATCGATGTTCCGCCGGGAATGGAGTTAGCCGTAGAGATGGCGGCCGGTCGGGGCCTGGAGAACATAATTGTTGAGAAATCCGGACACGCTGAAAAGGCTATTGAGCATCTGAAAAAGAGCGGTGCGGGACGAGTTACTTTTCTCCCCCTGGATTTGTTGAAGGTAACGGATGTACCGGAAAAAGTCCTGAGGGAACTGGCAGCCTATCCGGGAGTACGTGGTCTGGCTTCGCGCTTGATTGGATGCGAGGAAAAATACCGGCGGGCTATCGATTATCTACTGGGGAGAGTGCTCATAGTTGATGATCTGCCTATTGGTATCACCATATTCAAAAAAATAGCTTATCCATTTAAGATTGTGACCCTGGAAGGCGAGTTGATCAATCCAGGTGGGGCAGTAAGCGGAGGGAGTAAGGCCAGAGCTGATGCGAGCAGTCCATTGCAGCGCAAAGGAGAAGAGAAAAAGCTGCAGAAGAACCTGGGTGAAATTCAAGCCCTGCAGGCAGAGCAGCAGACCCGTTTAAATGAAAGTCGGGAAAACCTGCGCAAGTTGGAAGAAACGCGGGAGAGCATCAGGAAGTCCATTATGGAATTGGAATACCACCTGCAGCTATTATGTAAAGGCATTGACAGCAACAAAACCAATGCAGCCGCTGCTAGAAGAGATATAGAAGAAAACCTTTCGGAAATTGAAAGAATAGACGCTGAAATCGATAGCGTTTGTCAGCGGCTACAGGATATTGAAGAACGTCAACAGCAGGTGGAAGAGGAAAACCAGAAGCTTGCTGCCGAGATGGAAAGGGCCCGGGAGGAGTTGACTGCCCGCCATAGTGAGCTAGAGTTGCGGAGAGAACGCTTGACCTCCTGGCAGGAACAACTGGCAATGAAGAAAAACGAATTGGACCATTATGCGGCCAATATAGAACAGTTCAAACAGGTAGGCGCCTCATATGCCAGTTCCCATCAGGAGGCCTGCAGTTTACAGGAGCGACTGGAACAAGAATCTAAAAAGGAAAGCGATAAAAGCCAACAGCTCGAAGAGAAAATTGCCGGGCATAAGCAAAAACTAGCCGAGATTGCTGATAAGCTGGAGGAAGTTCAGGCGGGACATCTGGCGGCTCAATTGCGGCTCGATGAGTTGCGGGGGGCTCTCCACCCTGGCCGTAATCGTATAGTTGAGCTGGAGGCTCAGACGAGAAACCTGGAGATGGCGATAACCCGCAGCGGAGTGGAACTGGAATCTCTGCAGGAGAGGTGGCGGGAAAGATTCCATACGGAATGGATAGAAGAAGAGTTACCAACCGCAACCGCTGCCGAGATTCGTGAATACAAGGCCCGTATCGAGTATTTGCAGATGCAGATAGAAGAGCTGGGGCCGGTCGACCTTGAGACGATAAAGGAATACGAAGAGATCAATGAGCGGTTTACCTTTCTGACCGGTCAATACCAGGATCTTACAAACGCTCGAGATTCTCTGCATGAACTGCTCCAGGAGACGGAAAAACTATTGATCAAGAATTTCGGTCAATTTATTCAATTGGCAAACCAGAGTTTTAATCAGACTTTTCAGGAGATCTTCGAGGGTGGTGAAGCCACCTTGATCCTGGAGTTAAACAAGGATCGCCTGGAAGCCGGCGTCGATATCGAGGTCAAGCTGCCCGGCAAAAAGAGTCAGCTCTTAGGACTTCTTTCCGGTGGCGAGAGAGCACTGACCTGCATTGCTTTTGTATTTTCACTGTTGCGCTTAAAACCCGCGCCATTCTGTTTATTGGACGAGATCGACGCGGCGCTAGACGAGGTAAACCTCAATCGTTTTTCTCGTTTCCTCAGGAGCATGGCGGAAGTTATGCAGTTTATTGTGATTACCCATCGCCAGGGTACGATTGAGGCCGGCAGCAAGATCCATGGGGTGACCATGCCGGAAAAGGGTATCTCTTCAGTATTTACCCTGGACATCAGCCAGACCGAAAACCTGGCCGGGTAAACGGGGAAACCGGGGAGCGAAATAGACGCAGAGTTTTTTGTTTTGAGTGAAGGTTTTTTATTGCCTTAGAGTCTGCAGAGATTTAGGAATCCTTCATAGAATGCTTAGAACATGATACTATATTCGCGACCTGATGGCTGTGCGGTGGAAGTTGTATGATAAGAATTCTGCGTTAAACCTGCGCCCGGAGGGTCAGCGTGCGGCGTAAGCCGCCTGCGTCTATTCACTTAGTATTTACTTTTTTATAGTGGGGGATAGTAAAATGGCGTTTTTTGACCGTTTAAGGCGGAAAAAACAAGATACAAAAATCCAACCGGTTGAAGAGTTGGTGTGCGAGGAAAGCTTGCTGGAGGAAGCGATTGTGCCAGCGGTAGACCTATCAGGACCTGAGGAAACGATTTGCGAGCCAGTGGATGCTATGGCGAGTGAGCCATTTGACGAGGACTCTATGTCAGGACAGGATGAAGCAGATGAGGAAGATGATCAACAGGTAGAGGGCAAAAAGGGATTTTTCAGCCGTTTAAAACTCGGCTTGACTAAAACCCGCAAAAATATCGGTGAGAAAATCACCAATCTGGTCAAAAGCAACCGCAAGCTGGATGATGAGTTCTGGGAAGAGTTGGAGGAGATCCTGATCGAAGCTGACGTAGGGGTTAATACCTCTTTGGAGTTGGTAAAATCAGTCCGGGACAATGCCCGTCGTCAAAAGATGAACGAATCTTCCCAGGTAATGGCCTTGATCCAGGAGGAGGTACGCAAGCTGCTGGATTCGTCCGGCGATCTGTCCCTGCGCTCAGCGGATGACAAGCTTACCGTAATTCTGGTGGTAGGAGTCAACGGAGCCGGCAAAACGACTTCCATAGCCAAGATGGCATATCGCTTCAAGAACTATGACCAAAAGGTTATAATTGCGGCTGCCGATACCTTTAGAGCCGCAGCGATCGATCAGCTGCAGATCTGGGCCGACCGGGTCGGAGTGGAATTGATCAAACATCAGGAAGGTTCCGATCCGGGGGCAGTAGTCTATGATGCCATTAATGCCGCTCGTGCTCGCAAGGCGGATATTCTAATAATAGATACCGCGGGCCGTTTGCAAAATAAGAATAATCTCATGAAGGAAATCAGTAAAATCAGGAAGGTCATCGAAAAAGAGATACCTGGTGCTCCCCATGAGGTGTTGCTGGTCCTTGATGCTTGTACCGGGCAGAATGCTATCAGCCAGGCCCGATTATTTGAAGAAGCAACCGGGGTCACCGGTATAATCCTGACCAAACTCGACGGCACTGCCAAGGGTGGTATCGTACTGGCTATCGCCCGGGAATTGGAGATGCCGGTTAAACTGGTAGGGATCGGTGAGAAAATGAACGATCTGCGTGATTTCGATCCAGCTGCGTTTGCTGCTGCATTGTTTGATGAAGAGGAATAACGAGAGGAGTGGAGAATTTTGATCAAGAATGCGATTATTGGTGGAACTGGAGTTTACGATCCATACCTGCTCGACGATATGCAGGAACGGGTTATGAATACTCCTTACGGTGATGCTAAGGTGATCACCGGCAAATATCAGGGCACGGAAGTAGCCTTCCTGGCTCGCCACGGAGAAAAACACAGCGTACCACCACATCTTATCAACTACCGGGCCAATATTATGGCCTTGAAGATGTTGGGGGTCAAGAACATAATCGCGACTGCGGCGGTAGGGTCACTGCATTTTGAATATAAACCGGGAAGCTTCGTTTTAGCAGATCAATTTATTGATTTTACTCGCTGTCGTCCCAGTACCTTTTATGAGGGCGGAGAAGCCGGAGTGGTTCACTGCGACATGACAGTGCCTTATTGTTCCGAGTTGAGGCAGGCCCTGGTAAAGGCCGGCGCAGCCAACGGTATCGAGATCTGCAATGGTGGAGTCTACGTCTGTAATGAAGGGCCGCGTTTCGAAACTGCCGCTGAGATCGCAGTTTTCAAGCAGATGGGCGGTCATCTGGTGGGTATGACCAGTGTACCGGAGGTTTGCCTGGCTCGGGAGTTGGGAATATGCTACGCCAATATATCTATTATCACCAATTTCGCGGCAGGAATATCACCCGGAGTCTTGACCCATAGTGAGGTCCTGGACATGATGAAGAACAGTTTGGGCGGCATTAGAAAAATCTTAACCGGAAGCTTGAAATATATCGATGAAAAGGCGCCCTGTGACTGCGGAAACATTCTAAATGAACCCGGGGTTATGAAATGATAAAAACCATCGCCTATGAAGCGCCTTATGTGGTGATTTTGGATCAGAACCAGCTACCTCAACGGGTAGTTTATGAGTCCTGTGCCACCGCTGAACAGGTAGCTGGGGCTATCAGAGAACTCAAGGTAAGAGGAGCTCCGCTGATTGGGGTTGCGGCAGCCTTCGGACTCGCCCTGGCCATGCAGCAATACCAGGGCAGTGTCGCAGATCTTCATAGCTACTATCAGGGAAAACGGGATCTGCTGGCGGCTACCCGACCTACCGCGGTAAACTTGTTTTGGGCTCTGCAGCGTATGGATGAGGTCTTACAGAGCAGCCAGGGTTGTGCCCCCGGCGCTGTTGGAGAAAGATTGCTGCAGGCGGCCCAGGATCTTCTAGAGGATGATATCAGGGTCAATGAGGCCATGGGAGAAAAAGGGCAGGAACTGCTTGGCGGCAGTGTGCGGGTGATGACTATCTGTAACGCCGGAGCTCTGGCGACTTGCGGCTATGGAACCGCCCTGGGGGTTATCCGTTCTGCTGCGCGTCGGAACAAGATAGAGCAGGTATGGGCCTGTGAGACCCGCCCGGTGCTGCAGGGAGCACGTCTTACCGTTTGGGAGCTAATGCATGACGGCATTCCGGTTACCTTGATCAGCGATAACATGGCGGCATCAGTGATGCGCCGGGGAGAAGTGGACGCTGTCCTGGTGGGAGCGGATCGCATTGCTGCCAATGGTGACACTGCCAACAAGATTGGCACTTATGGTCTGGCTGTTTTAGCGGCCTATCATCGGATACCTTTTTATGTAGTGGCTCCATCCTCGACAATCGATCTATCCCTTGCTTCCGGCGAGGAGATACCCATAGAAGAGCGGCATGGCGATGAGATCCGTCAGTTCCGGGGAGTATACTTTACAGTACCTGAGGCGCCGGTTTTCAACCCGGCATTTGATGTAACTCCACATGAACTTATAACTGCCATTGTTACGGAAAAGGGCATAATCCAGCCGCCATTTGCCGATAGTATGGCAGCGGCTTTCAAAACAGGTTAGTAAAAAAACAATTCGGCAAGGACAGTGATGACATGGATTACATGAATGAGCGGCAAGAGGTAATGCACGCGGTAAGAGAGATTTGTTTGGCCCATCTGGTCAGCGGTACTTGGGGTAATGTCAGCGCTCGTATCGCAGGACAGTCTTTAATGCTGATCACTCCCAGCGGGATGGATTATTCGACTATGGAGCCGGAAGACCTTGTCCTGGTTGATTTCAAAGGGAAGGTGGTGGCTGGCAAGTTCAAGCCTTCTATCGAGACGCCGATGCATCGTAAGATATACCAGAGACGTCCAGAGGCTATGGCCATTGTTCACGAACATGGTTTATATACCACTACCTTCGCGGTTTCCAGAAAGAATATACCGGTGGTTACCGAGGAGAGCGCCGAGGTCATCGGTCATGAAATCGGCGTGGCGGCATATGCTATCTGCGGCAGTGAACTGCTGGCGGATAATGCAGTCAAGGCGTTGGTTCCTGATAAAAAGGCGGTTTTGCTGGCCAATCACGGCATAATAGCATTGGGGCAGAGTATGGATGAAGCTCTAAAAATCGCCCAGGTAGCGGAAAGGACCGCCATGATCACAATTTATGCCAGAATCATGGGTCCGCCGCATGCCTTGCAGGATAAAGATATTGCCTATCTTAACAGTCTGTATAAAAACTACGGCCAGAAGAAATAGAGGGGGATTGTCATGAGCATATTACTGGAGAACATCAGTATTATACCGATGACCGGTTCGGCTGATTTCCTGGAGAAGGGTTACATAATCATTGAAGGGCAGAGTATAAAAGAGGTCGGGAGCGGGCTGGCTCCGGTCGGTAACCACGAACTCATTATCGATGGTACTAACCGGGCAGTTTTGCCAGGCTTCATTAATGCCCACACTCATGCCGCCATGACCTTCCTGCGCAGTTATGCTGATGACATGCCCTTGATGGAGTGGCTGGAGACTAAAGTATGGCCGCTGGAAGACAAGCTCACCGGTGAAGATGTCTACTGGGGGACCATGTTGGCAATAACCGAGATGATAAAATCGGGCACTACTTGTTTTGCTGATATGTACTTTTTCATGGATGAGGCAGCCCAGGCCTGCGAAAAGTCTGGCATCCGGGCGGTATTGTCACGAGGTATGGTAGGGGTAGGTCCTTCAGCAGATCTGGCCCTGAGTGAGAGCCGAGAACTGGTAGGCAAATGGCACCGCGGTGCTAATAACCGTATAACAATGATGCTGGGCCCTCATGCTCCCTATACCTGTCCTCCCGATTATCTGCGCAAGGTTATTGACCTGGCTGCGGAACTGGGTATGGCATTGCATATACACGTCGCCGAAACTGCCGGCGAAAGGGAAGATATGATCAAGACCTACGGGAAAAGCCCCGTTAAGCATCTGGAATCTTGCGGCCTGTTTGAACGTGCAGTTCTAGCTGCTCATTGTGTACATGTCGATGAAGATGATATCGCCATCCTCAAGAAATATCAGGTGGGGGTGGCCCACAATCCTGAGAGCAACATGAAGCTGGCCAGCGGTATTGCACCAGTTCCCGCGATGTTGGCGGCTGGCATCCCCGTTGCCCTTGGTACCGACGGAGCTTCCAGCAATAATAATCTGGATATGCTGGCGGAGCTGAGGACTGCTGCTTTTCTGCATAAGGTTAACACTATGGACCCCACCGTATTGCCGGCCTATCAGGCACTGGAGATGGCCACCCGCAACGGTGCGATTGCCCTGGGACTTAAACAGGAGACCGGTCAATTGAAAGCAGGAATGAAAGCGGACATGATAATAATGAATCTGGAAGCGCCCCATATGATACCGCGCTATGATATCGTAGCCAACATTGTGTACAGTGGACAGGCCAGTGATGTGGAGACGGTGATCATCGATGGGCGGGTGATTATGCAGGACCGGGAGATTATAGCCTTTGACGAAGCGGAAGTCCTGGAGCAGGCCAAGCGCTGTGCTGCCGGTTTAGTCAGTAGGTAACAAACTGATATATAAGGGTGGAGGGTTCATATGCAATTCCCTCCACCCTTTTTTATTGCTATTGCCTTACCTTAATAGAAAGCATATGCACCAATGCAGCAGCGGCTTCACTCCGGGTAACTTGGTGCCCGGCATCAAAGTTCTTGCCGTCGGCCCGGATGATACCCAGCCCCCAGTTGATAGCAGCGGTAGCGTAGGTCTGGGGGGACATGGTTTTTGCATCGTGATAAGGCACCTGATAGATATCTTTTATATCCAGCAGATACTCGATCTTGAGATACCTCAGCAATAAGCCGGCCAGCTGCTCGCGGGTGACCGAACCGTCGAGCTGAGGAGTGCCAGTTATCCAACCTTCCTGCTTGCATCGATTAATCAGTTCCTCGTCCTTCAGCGGTGAGCCATAGACTCCCGCTCTGGCATTGAGCATGGCGGTTAGCAGTGATCGCAGGGTGATCTTCTCTTCCGGATGGAAACTGTCGCCGTATTCTCCCATAATGCCAGCCTGTCCCAGTAGGCTAATTTCTTGTTCGGCATAATGGTCCTTAATATCATTAAAATATAGCGCGCGGGGCTGGGAGGTCAGTTTATTGCCTTCCCAGTTAAGCTTCGCTCCGCTTTTGGCATCAAGCATGTAAAAGCCATCTTTTTCTTCAGGCAGGTAAACGAGATGGGCCACCGATTTGTCGGAGCCATTGTTTGTATAGGCATACCTAAGCTTTAAGGGAGCGGCCTCAAGGAAAATACTATTGGCCTTATCCCTGGCGATTAGTCCCTGCGCCGGAGGGAACTTGGCCTTGGACCAGGCTAAGTTATAGCTAATGATTTCACTGTTTGCATTAACGGTCACGTTAACACTATTATTGAAATAGGGAACGGCGTTTACCATTCGATAATAGGTGAACGACCAGTTTAAAGGTCCATTCCATGCATCATTGCTGTTATCATCCAGTCTTAGTTCCGGCCAGCGCTGGGCCTGTAATCTCTTGATGAAATCCTCGGCCAGTTTCCGGGCCTCATCCTTGGAGATAGTCTTATTCACGTCAGACGGTTCTTCATTGTTCAGGTTGAAGGAGATCAATTCGCCGTTTTGCGCATCCACTTGCGCCCAAATGTAACCATTTGATGACTTTGACTGGGTCTGCTTCTGCCAGTTCAGGTTCCAGTAGCTGGTGCCATCATCCATATTTTGCTTCCCCAGATTAGACGATTGCAGGGTATAGCCTTCCGGTAGTTTGATCCATTTCAGGGCAGCCTGTACAGCCTGTTCCTGATTCAACAGCTTAAGTGAGCTATCTATCTCAGTCTGTTCAGCCGGGGTTAGCACCGCAACAGCAGCACTGCCGCTCATGGCCCATTTTTGGTTTTTTGCCAGTTCCAGGGCAGAACCATAAGGGAGCGGCTGAATAAAAGGCTTACCGGTGACAGCATCAATAGCGCCACCGGATGGATGGTGCAACGCATATACCAAACGTGGTTGCCGCGAATTTGCAGTAGAGCTATCCATCAGTGGCCGGATCCTCTGGGGAACGAAATATTGCAGGGTCAGCATATTCTCATTAGAGAAAACTCGGGCGGCCTGGTCAATGCTGATGATTCCTGCGGATTCCGGCAGTTTGATATTGTGCCAGTTGAGGTTATAAGAGACAGGGTCTCCGGTTTGCATATCGATTTCAATAGTTGCCTGGTTTCCATCGACAGGAATGCCTTGATGGAAGCGATCCCATTTCATGGTATAACGCTGCTGGCCGTAATTGTTAATAGGAACCATCATATAATCTTCATTGGCTTGCAGGGAAGATGCTTTATCCGGGAGTAGGCGATTGATTAGTCTTTGGCCGATCTGACGGGCTTGCGTGAGAGTCACCGTGGGAACCCTACTGACTGGCCCGGGCTGGTTATCCCAACGGTTCATGGAGACTATTTCACCGGTTGTTACGTCAACTGTTGCGGTAAAGTTGCCCTGGGTGTTATCTTTGCTACTCCATTGTAAACGCCAGACCTGCGTTTGGTTGTAGGCCTCATAGCCCGAATCAAATTCCGTAAGCATGGCTGGAACAGTAAAGTTCTTCTTGACGATCACAATAGCCTGTTTCAGGGAAACAGCACCAGGAACGACGTTCTGGACACTGGCAGGAACGACCTGATGCACTTCGATTTTGCTGGGCACTCCCATTGGCATAGCCAGGTCAGCTTCTTCGCCGAAGGCTTTAACTGGTGCCAAGAGGGTCAGCGCCAGAGCCAATGAAATCATAGGGTATATTCGTGTTTTCAATTTGATCACTCCTTATAGATGTTTCCGGACATATCGTCCGGACTGCTGATAGTGCCGGGTAGTTGAGATCATCAGGGGATACAGTGACGTTCACTTATTACAGCAAGTTATATGTAACCGAGAGTCTGATTACATAGCATTACGTAACTTGATCAGATCACCTTTCACTATATATAAATCTGATGCGAAGATGCTGAATGAAATCATACTTTATTTCATGCCGCACATGGAGGAATACTCGAGAAAAGCATAAGTGCAGATAACAAAGGGCTGGGTTTTAAATCCAGCCTATTTTGTCGCATTAAAATATAACAGCTTCACCAGGCAGAGGAGAAGCGTCACCGTGCCCCTCCAACCTTAATACAAATTGGCGGGGGTAACCCGCCACCATTAAACCAAGGCGAGAAGTAGAGCGCCTTTATTCGTCATGGTTGGTATAACCTTTTTCCTGTGCCAACATATCAAGATAAATAGTCTCCACATTGGCTATATAGAGATCAGTAGAAGGAGCCCCATCCCGCTCATCATAGGTCTTTAAATAACCTTTGCATTTTTCGCAAACATAGACCTTAAAAGGGCTCTTATCGTTTTCAATAGTGATGAAACCAATGTCACCTGGGCGGTCATGACCGCAGTAGGGGCAAAAGATATAGCGTATCCACCATTCGCTGAAACAGCGGTCACAAAACATCAAGCGGTGGCCTTCATCGAAGGTTAAACGGCAGAAGTGTGATTTTGCTCCACAGACCGGGCAATTGGCCGGAAAGTCCCAGGGCAGACTATCGGCATTGGGTAGTTCCTCCTCATACGGCAGGGCAAAGATTCTCAGATAGGGCCGCAAAGCATGATCAATAGTAAAGAACAGTAGTTCATTGGTTACGCCAGTCTGTTCGGCCAGGCCCTCAAAGTATACATCATTACCCCGGGTAAAGGCGGCAGCGATCTCTTGAAAATCGAAGGTTTCTGCCTGTTTTAGCAGTCTGGCAATCTCTGCACTGACAGCGGGACGGGCGTTCTGAAGCCAGGCCAGAAAGCGCATATAGGTGTCCCGCAGACTCCCGGCATCTATGCCGGGATTGACCTGCTGCAGCAGTGCGCGTTTGTTTCCATCCAGAGCTTTTCCGATATCCTGGCGGGGCGGCTGATAGACCTGTTTTAGTTTTATCAACTCTTGATTTTGCCAGTTTTCCAAATCACGAAAGAAATCTACATATCCCTCGGGTAATACTACTGGCGGCGGCTGATTGGTCAAATATATCACTCCTCAGTTTTGTGTAGGGGCGGATTCCATATCCGCCCATTGATCTCGATATATTGGCGGATATAGAATCCGCCCCTACATCTGAAGATAACCTGTATAGACATCCTGGTCAATCATAAAATAAAAGGGGGGGGAATAAATCCCCCCTTGATTATGATGTGATTTCTACGATGGCTTATTCAGCATCTTTTGTTTTGTCGCCATAGGTCTCTTCATACCAGATAGCATGGTGGTGCTGAGCCCAGTCTTTACGCACAGTGCCTTTCCACATGCCCCAGAAGGATTCACCCGAACCGGGGTGGAAGGAACCCAGATAACCGTGCATACATACCATTAAGGTAGCAAAGATCATAGCCAGATCGTGGATCGGATAAGAGATCCTGACCAGTCCGGCCGGGAAGATCATGGGGAACCACATGATATAGCCAGAGAGCATCAGCAAGATAACACAGGTCGGGGTCACGATGGAGTTGCCCTTTTCACCGCCATTGAATCTGGTCTGCGGCGGTACTTTGACCGGAAATCCCAGGAACTCCAGCGGGAAGACCATAATGAATTTGATATCATTGATTCCAAAGCGCAGGATGTCTTTTATCCAGTTGATGATGCCCTTGAAATCAAATACAACAAATATGCCGATGAACAGTGTCATAAAGACCGCAGCAACGCGGTGTACCATGTTAGCGCCATTAAAGCCGCCGAAAATCGGGGCCATCCAGTCCATGCCGTCCATAAAGAGCAAGAGACCGGTCAACAGGCACAGTATGAAGGTCACAGTATGGCCCCAGTGAGTCATACGGGACACGAAATTAAAGCGCTCTACTCGGGGCAGGTCTTCACGATATTCAGGAATAAACTGCATTATTCATGCCCCCCTTCTACTGGATGGTCATGTCCATGCTCGCCCTGTTTGTTGGCCAGCAGGCGTGTGGTTACGAAACTCATGGCAGAGCCAGCCAGGGCCAGCGGGATCAGCCAGCCAAAATAAGGCTGTACCCAGTTCTGCCAGAAGCCAATGGTTGCGGATGGCTGGGGATTGACTGGCAGATCGAATTTGTCCGGAGTGTCGGTCAGAACAAAGATATTGTTCAGTCCGCCCAGTTCCAGTTTGCCGTAGATGGTTGCCCGGGGGAAACCATTCTTACGCAGGTACTTGACCCGTGCTTCGGCCTGCTGGAGCAGTTCATTGCGATCACCAAAGGTCAGAGCGCCACTGGGGCAGGTGCGGGCGCAGGCCGGAGTCAAACCTTCCTCAACCCGATCGGCACACAGGGTGCACTTACTGATCTTGTCTTCACGTTTCCGATATTTCGGTATCTCAAAGGGGCAGGCATAGGTGCAATACTGGCAGCCTATGCATTTTTCCGGATCATGGATAGTGGCTCCGGAAGGACTCTTCATATAGGCGCCCTGCGGGCAGGCCTTGACACATTCAGCATCCAGGCAGTGCATACAGCTACGCTTGATGAAGTTCCAATGCACACCGGTCACCGGATCTTCACTCTCGAAGAACTTGATGATGGTGAAGGTGTCACCATTGGTGTCTTCATGAGTCTGGTAACTGCCGGTAAACGGCTCGATAACTGCCGGAAGCTGGTTCCAGTCCTTACAGGCAACCTGGCAGCCACGGCATGCGGTACATCTGCTTACATCGTACAAATTAGCCTTGTTTGCCATGTTTAAGCCCTCCTTATATCGCACAGCCATGCTTTGTACTCGGGACACATGGCATTGGCGTCACCAATGTGCGGGGTTAAACGGTTGGCCGGGTCGCCAGTGGCATAACCCTTGAAACCGTATTGCCACAGCATTCCGATTTCATGCACGGTCTTGCCGTTGACATTAAAGGGCTTGAAGCGTTTGGTAACACAGGCCAGGGCCTTGATGTCACCGCGCATGGTAGATACGATCACTTCGCCGCCGTTCTTGATCTTCTTTTCTTTGGCCAGTTCTTCGCTGATTTCAACGATCATATTGGGCATCAGTTCGGCCAGCCAGGGCAGGTTACGGGTGAGTGCCCCGGTCTGCCAGTGCTCAACCACCCGGTAGGTAGTGCCGATGATCGGATATTTGTCACTGGTACCCTGCTCATCGGGTGCCCAGACCTTGGCGGCCGGATTAAGGGCTATCTTGTTGATTATTGGTGCAGTCGGGCTCTCCCAGGGCTCGTAATGCTCAGGGAAGGGGCCGTCCTTCATCAGAGTCTTGGTGGCAAACAGTCCGCCCTTGCCATCTGCTCTCATAATAAACGGGCTGGTGAAAGCCGGTTTATCCGGACTGGTTGGTTTCAGGAAATCTGGTACGTCATCGCCGACCCAGCTGCCCAACAGTTCAGGTTTTGTGGGATCGGACAGTGCCAGGGGATCCCAGCGAACCAGCTGGCGCTCAGCATCGCCCGGCCACGGTGTAACGCCGTCGGGTTGTACGGAGCAGCGATTGTAAACGATACGACGGTTCATGGGCCAGCACCAGGCCCAGTTGGAGAACAGTCCCAAACCGGTTTTGGAGTTGTCTTTGTTGTCGCGTTTTTGCGGTTTATACTGCACCGTGCCATCGGGCAGGGTGGTCATAGCTCCGCAATATACCCAGCAACCACAGGCAGTGGCGCCATCGTCGGTCAACTTAGCAAAGCCTTCCACCGGGGCTTTGGTCTTGGTATCATAACCGCACAGCTCCAGCGCGACCTTCATAATATCCGGCTCAGGTCCATGTTTGCTCTCGTAGTCCCAAGTCAGGTTGACAATGGGCTCATCTTCGATGCGTTTGCTGCCGGCATAGGCCTTTTTGATGGCTTTGCCCAAATCGTAGATGATGTCCAGATCTGGCTTGGATTCGCCGACCGGGTCGGCACCCTTCCAGCGGTATTGCACCCAACGGCCGGTTTGAGCAGCGGTACCTTCCTTCTCATATACGGCAGCAGCCGGCAGGAAGAATACCTCGGTCTGGATGTCGGCCGGGGTCTTTTCAGCTACCTTTTCATTCTTGACCGGTCTTTCCCAGGCCTGATAGGTCCAGAATTCGGCGGTCTCATTCAGCCACAGATCGCAGGATACCATCCATTTCAGGTTGCACATGGCTTCTTGTTCCTTGTTGGCATTGGGTCCGCCGACTACCGGGTTGGAACCACTTACGAACAGGCCATCGATCTCGCCCTTGTGCATGGCTTCGAAGATAGCGATATGCGAGTAGTTCTTTTTCTCATCCCGCTTGGGAAGATAATCATAAGCAAAGTTGTTTTCGGGTTTTGCGGCTTCGCCCCACCATGCTTTCAACATGCTTACCACCCACTTGGAGGTATTAATCTTGAAGCCGGAATTGGGGAAGCCTTCCTTGACCGCAGCTCTCAGTTCTTCCAGATTGGTAACCGGAAGTTTGGCTGCGCCAGGTGTGACTGCCTTCAGAAAAGATATCAAATCCTTGTTGGCGGTGGTGTTCATTGGTGAATCGATATATCCGGGTATGATATGGAACAAGAGTGCCATATCAGTTGCGCCTTGTACGTTGTTTTCACCGCGCATAGCGTTAATGCCGCCGCCCGGACGACCCATATTGCCCAGCAGCAGCTGAACAATGGAGAAGGCGCGAATATTCTGGGCACCTACGGTATGCTGGGTAATACCCATTGCGTAGATTATGCATCCGGTTTTATCCGGTTTGCCGGTGGCACAGAAGGTATCCAAAACCTCCAGATACTTGTCCTTGGGAGTTCCGGTAATACTGCAGACGGTATCGATGTCATAGCGGGAATAGTGCTTCTTCATCAGCTGGAATACGCAGCGGGGATCCTGCAGGGTCGGATCGGTCAGGGCCATGCCCTGGTCGTCCTTCTTGTAATCCCAGGTAGCTGTATCATATTTCCTGGTAGCAGGATCATAGCCGGTGAAGAGGCCATCCTTAAAACCATATTTATCATCGATCAGGAAAGCTGCATTAGTGTAGTTGACCACGTAATCCTTATGATAAAGTTCATTATCCAGGATATACTTGACCATTCCACCCAGGAAGGCGATATCAGTACCAGAGCGTAACGGGGCATACAAATCCGCCCGAGCTGAGGTCCTGGTAAACCGGGGGTCTACATGGATCAGCTTGGCTCCGCGATTTTCCTTGGCCTTGAACAGCCATTTCATAGAAATAGGATGATTCTCAGCTACGTTACTGCCCATGATCAGGGCGCAGTCAGTATTTTTCATGTCAACGATATGGTTGGTCATAACTCCACGACCAAATGAAGGTGACAAACCTGCCACCGTCGAGGAGTGTCAGATACGGGCCTGGGTTTCCAGATATACGACACCCAGGGAACGCATCAATTTACTTAAGAGATAAGCTTCTTCATTATCAAGACCAGATCCGCCTACATGAGCTATCCGCTCATTACGATTGACAATAACCTCATTGCCGTCAGCATTCTTTTCCTTGTGAATAAAGCTTTTGTCACGGGTTTCTTTAACTCTCTTTGCGATGGTTTCTACCATCCAATCCCAATCTTTTTCTTCCCACTTGTCGCTGCCAGGAGCTCTATACATCGGCTTCTGTACACGCTTAGGGTTAATCTCTTGTTCTCCCGTTGCTTCGTTGTAAATCTCCCGGAGGTTGAACATGGCCGCACCTTTAGCACAGGCTCCACCCTGATTGATAGGGTTGTCCGGGTCGCCATGTACGCTGAGCAACTTGACGAACTTGCCGGCAGAATCCTTTTCAGAATATACTACCAGGCCGCATCCGGATGCACAGTACGGACAAACCGTCGGTGTGGGAGTAACGTTTTTGATACGCAACTCCTTGATACCAGCCGCTGTCGCCTGCATATTGAAACCCAGATCCAGAACGGCAAAGCTGGCAGCGGTTGCTCCGGTTACCTTCAGGAATTCTCTACGGGTAACCTTCATAACCTTAACACTCTCCTTTCCCCAATCTATTAAGTTGTCCCTCGACTAATCCTCTTTGCATTATAGCACCTGAGAACGTATTTTCGACAAGCCAATAATTGTATTTGCCGCTCTAAAATAGTAGATAAAATGACAATTATAGCTTATGAAAACTGCCAGGTACCTTTTATCCCTCCCCTCAGGCTTATATCTGGCATGAACTTATACCTTGCGAAGCCATAACTCACTTATGTTTCGACAAATAATAGGAAAAATCCTTTTGTTTGTCCAGGTCATTTGATATATAAACAAAAAGAATGTTTTTATAACCAAAAATTATATGGTATTTTCTGATATTATCTGACCGGATAATTCAAGCGAGTAACCTCCAAAAGCTTTGGCACGTTCTTGAAAGGCCTCGCTGCTTATGGCGGAAAGCAGGATATCTATATTTTTTTCACCCATAACATCGGGCAGGATAGCCAAATCGTAGCGTTCTTCTGCCAGGGGTATGAAATCAAGATCCAGGGCCTGGGCGGCTGCAAATATGCCCAGAGCGGCATCAGCCGCATTATTTTTTACAGCAGCGGCAACAGCCAGGTGGGTATATTCCTCGCGGGTATAGCCGTTGATAGTTTCCGGCTTAATATGGCTGTTACTCAAAAGAAAATCAAACAACACCCTGGTTCCGGCTCCGGCCTGCCGGTTGATATATCGAATTGCCGGTTGCTGTAGGTCGAAAAGGGTAGTGATCTCCAGTGGGTTGCCCGAGGAAACGATCAGCCCCTGCTGACGCTTGACCAGGTTGACCAGCAGCCAATTGCGGTCGCCGAGATATCGATTCAGGTAGCTTATGTTGTATTCACCGGTTTCCTGATCCAGCAAATGGATGCCGGCGAAATGTGTATCTCCCCGGCGCAGGGCCATGATTCCGCCCATGCTCCCAACATTGGCCGATACCAGGCGCAGATCCTGCTTTTGCAGTATATCCGCAAGAAAATCCAAGCAGATATCGTGGCTTCCGATACTTATGATGGTCCGGTCGATGACCTTTCGGGGACGGCGAAGTTCGACCCGGCACTTTTCTCCGGTTTGTAATCCCTCATTACCTCGCGGGATAACTAACACTCCATCAGCCTTCACCAGGCTGGTGCTGATGCCGGCACCACGGTTAAGCGGATGGGCTGTATAACCATCTTTTATCGGTGCGATATTTACATATACAAATTCGTCTACTCCGCCTGAGGAGGCCAGTTTTCGAGACATACTGCAGATCAAAGATTCGGTCTCCGGTGGCTCCAGGCCCTGCTTACGGTAAATGATTGGCCGGGCAAAGAGATTAAATATTAACTGGGCTGAAATTGGATAGCCAGGGACGCCAATGACTGGTTTATTATCAATGATACCCAGTATAGCTGGTTTGCCCGGGCGGGTCGCGATGCCGTGCACCAGAACCTCACCGAATTCGGCAACAATACTGGAACTGTAATCCTCACGACCGGCAGAAGAACCGGAACAAATTACGATCATATCAGCTTGATCCTTCACTTCTGCCACTGCCTGACGCAGCAGATCGACATCGTCGATGACAATATCGTGACGGAAGGGAATGGCTCCCCACTGGCGGCATAGTCCTGCCAGCATGGAACTATTGGATTCCACTATCTCTCCTGGTTCCATATCATTAGAAGCCTGTTCTCTAAGCTCAGTGCCAGTAGGAATGATGGCTACTCGTGGCGCCTTGATTACATCGACGTATTCCAGGGCCGCTGTAATAAAGGAAGCGATTTCATATGGTCCAATCGGTACCAGACTGGTTATCAGGAGATCTCGGGCGACCAGATCCTCGCCTACAGAACGTACATGTTGCCATGGAACTGCTGGCTTTATCAATTGAGCCTTCCCGTCAATGAAATTTACCTCCTCGATCATCACCACGGCATCGAAGCGGGAAGGGACCCAGTCTCCGGTATCAACTTCCAGGTATTCTTCAGGATCCAGGTTGATCGGGTGCAGTTCATTGGCGTTAGCAGTTGCCTCCGCTTTTACGGCTATGCCATCCATAGCTGAGGCTACATAATGCGGCGATGAGCGGTGGGAATACACAGGCTGACTGGTTACTCGTCCCAGGGTTTCTCGCACCGGGATCCTTTCGCCTGCGAGGTTAAAATATCCGCATGCTTCCAGGGCATCGGTGAAAATCCGGATGGCTTCTTCCAGTGGACGGTTTTCAATATATATATTACGCTGCATTTTTATCATCACCCCATAGTCTGTTTAGTATATTCTAGCTTAAGGCAAGTAAAAAGCAAAATCGTAATAATTATAAGCGTTCAATGGTGAGTACTTTTAGGTGTATTAGGGTCGAGTAGATTTGACCGCAGGCTTTCTTCCGTTATAATTTAGACATATTGTTATGAAGGGTTGAAGCTTTTATGAATGAATTTTTGCAGGTCGTTACCTTTGGTGAGGCTCTGCAACTGCTCAGGGATAATTTCCCGTTACGGCGGTCGGTTTATATGCCCCTGGCCGAAGCTGTAGGAGCGGTAGTGGCGTCAGACATAATAAGTCCTGAGGCATTGCCCGCTTTTGACCGCAGTACAGTCGATGGATATGCTGTAAATGCGGCTGATACTTACGGTTCCAGTGAATCACTGCCGGCGTTTATGGCTTATGCTGGAGAGATCGCAATGGGCTGCGAGGCAGGTATTGTTTTAACACCTGGCCAGTGTGCCTGGATTCCAACTGGCGGTATGCTTCCGGGGGGAGCCAACGCTGCGGTCATGGTGGAATATACAGAGAAATTAGCTGACGACACCGTTCTGATCTATCGCCCGGTGGGACCCTGGGAGAATATTATGCAAACAGGGGAAGATGTAGCCGGCAATCAGCTGATCTTTTCGACTGGGCACAGACTGCGGCCGCAGGATATAGGATTGTTAGCTTCACTGGGAATCCAGGAGGTTAAAGTATACGACACATTCGAGGTCGGGGTTATTTCTACTGGCAATGAAATCATACCAGTTGCCGAACAGCCCTCTATTGGTCAGGTCAGAGACGTCAATTCTTTGGCTCTGGCTGCAGCACTTAAGCTATGTGGTGCCCGGGTTAACAATTATCCGATCATCCCTGATGATTTTGACCGACTGCAGCAAGCGGTCGATCAAGCATTGTCCGAAAATGATGTGCTCTTACTCTCGGGAGGCAGCTCGGTAGGAATAAAGGATATGACTCTGGATGTCCTCTTGAAATATCCGGAAGCCAGTTTGTTGTTTCATGGTCTGGCCGTAAAACCGGGTAAGCCTACTCTGGGGGTCAGGATAGGGAAGAAGCTAGCGATTGGACTGCCTGGTCATCCGGTATCCGCCTTGATGATGTTTCATATTACATGTGCTCCCTTGCTGCGGTCTGAACCATCTTTTTGGCGGGAGGGCAAATTGGACATCAATTTGGCTTCCCAGCCGGGACGGGATGATTTCATCCCGGTTCAATTAAAGGAAGCAGCAGGGGGGGGCTTAATGGTGCACCCCCTGCTGGGCAAGTCGGGTCTTATGTCAATTCTGGCACTGGCGGACGGCTATGTCCACATAGGCTATCAGCAACAGGGACTGAAGGCTGGAGAACAGGTTAAGGTAGTTTTATTTTAAGAGTTCCAATAATTCATCGCGCAGACGGCTTCTAAACCTTTCGATGGATTCCAGATCCATGGCCGGGGTATAGTAGGTCTCCAGTTCATCGTGGTAATCCTTGGCAGTCTTTATGTTGGCGATGGCATCGTTGATTCCAGCATCAAAGCGCTGGCGTGCGGCAGCTATAAAAGGTAAATTCTCCTCAAGGACCTCGGCCGGTATTAATGGATCAAAATCAAGCATTCGCTTGATTCGTAGCCCTGAGACGGCAGCTTCATAATTGGAGGGGTAGCTAGTGAAGTCGATCAATACAGCTTTACTATCGGGTAATATAATAATATCTACATCTGCAGGATCCAATGCATTATGATAAACCTCAGCGCGTATAGCGCGGATTTTTATGAGGTCCAGGATATGTGAGAAGAGATGGGATTTGCCGCTGCCTGGACTGCCTTTTACAGCGAAAACCAAAGCGTCCGGAGCAAGCAGGCTGTCAGCATGGTTTACCAGGCCTAGGGGAGTGATGGCTGCGGCAAACAAATGTCGTGCAGGACCTGAGTAGCTGTTCGCTCCGGCCAGGAAATCAGCAGCTAGGGCCAAAACATTTCTGCTTACTGCCTCGGTGTTGATAACTTCATCATAATAAGAAGCCCACTCATCCATGGCCAGACGGCTTTCCTTGAGGCGGTTGTATGCACGATAAAAACAGCGGCTGACTCTAGCGGTAAGATTTACGATGTTATCACGATTCTGCTCAATAAGAGGACGGTTCCAGTACTCGCCCAAGTTGATTATTTCGTCCACGGCACCTGGGTATAGAGGATCTACGACATGCGGTGCAGTTCCATCGAGAACGCAGTACTCCCCAGCCCCTAAGACTACCCCGTCCAATGAATTGTTGTCGGATGAGCACCAGTGGTATTCCACATCGATACCAGCCTCAGAGCAGTCTTCCCCTAGTCGTTTCATGAGCGTTGATTTTCCAACACCGGGGCCGCCCTTCAATATATACTTGCGCTTTACTGATGGAGATACCATATGATCATAGAAGGAATAGAATCCATGACAGGTATTTCCTCCGGGGAATACATGACGAATATTAGCCACCTGTTCACACTCCTAATGTTTTTGTATATATATGTGTATACAGGGAGCTTTTCCACAGGTTAATTATGGTAAAAACAAAACCGCTGGGAGAAACCAGCGGTTTTGTTGTGAAATGTCCTACCAGCAGCCCGGGTGAATCCTGTGAGAATAGTAGCCAGCTACTCTCGGTGCTACTGGTTATGATTACGCTCTGTTTAAAAATTGAATACCCGAAAAAGAAGTTAGGAAAAGGGCAATTTTTGGTTGCACCATTCAAAAGCCAGTACTGCTGGCGGACAACTCCACAAATCTTATTGCTTAAGCCTTGAGGTTCTTGTCCGCAGCAGGAGCATCCTTCTTCAGGTAGGTATACCAGTAGAAGCTGCCCACAAAGACAGCGCCGCCCACGATATTGCCCAGGGTTACCGGTACCAGGTTGTTCACCAGGAAGGTCTTCCAGGTAAAGACTTTGGCAACACTAGCCTTGAATGCGGCTACCGCTGCTACTGCGTCGGGAGGCAGAGTGCCGCCGGCCGCCAGCAGGGCAGTCTGGTC
>Ga0123335_1002121_pt1 | contig 30502 bp, 26 predicted proteins | sample BiotimSIPDNA_2_FD_89707 | JGI IMG/M metagenome (GOLD analysis project Ga0123335, IMG submission 89707) | Anaerobic biogas reactor microbial communites from Washington, USA - Biogas_R2 time_0 SIP DNA | ecosystem: Engineered > Bioreactor > Anaerobic > Unclassified | place: Washington, USA... | reverse complement strand
TTTAAAATCGGTATGTTTAGGGACTTCTCGCTTGATCACTTCAAGGACTATATCCATCATCCGACCCCGGTTCTCTTTAGCAAATGCAAGAGCGAAATTCATCCAGCGGATATATTCTTTTCCCGCATCAGTGTTAGTGGGCAGATAGGCCAGATCCCATTCCGGGGGGAGGTAAGAATTCCATTTTTTATTGAGTTTTTTGGCCAGAGAATTAAAATAATTACAGATGGTGTAGCCAACATTACGGGAGCCGGAATGGACCATGACGCAAAGTAAGCCCTCTTCATCTGTCTGCAATTCGATAAAATGATTGCCCCCTCCCAGAGTACCCACCTGGTAACAGGCCCGGTCCAGTTCATCTTTAAGATCGGGAGTCCTTTGTTCCGCTGGCAGTGAAGCCAGTTTCCGGGTGAATTTGTCAGCCGCCTGGCAGGGTTGTTTTTTCTGGTGGTGGGTAAAACCAGTGGGGATCTGGCCCATGATGCTGCCGATAATCAACTGAACGAGATTGCCGGAGGAAGTATATTGCTGAAGGATAGTATCAACAGGGATATTGGTTTCCACAAAAACCATGCCACAGCCGATATCAACTCCCACAGCGTTAGGAATAATAGTATCCTCAGCAGCGATGACACCTCCGATGGGCATACCATAACCGGAATGGGTATCAGGCATCAAGGCAACCCACTTGTGTAAAAAAGGAAGATTGGAAAGGTTGACAGCCTGCTGTAAACAGGTTTCTTCCAGTTCTGATTTATTTTTCAGCCATACTTTGATGGGGATCTTTTGTTTCTGGGGATTAAATATAGTAAACAAGGGTTCATTCTCCTTTATGATTAAAATGAATTTTGCATAATGCTAATCACAGTAACTCCGTAGGCCGAGTCTAATCATCCCAGCCATAACGGCCTTTCATTTCTACGAACACCACACTGCCCATTTCCTCGGTGTGAATTTTGCCTTTTTCATCCCGGGTGATCAAAAGCAATTTTTGCGAATGGCTGTGGCCCAGAGGAATCACCATTCGGCCATTATTATTTAACTGACCAAGCAAAGCCTGGGGCATTTTCCCCGCACCAGCTGTAACAATGATGCGGTCAAAGGGTGCATATTCTTCCCAGCCATCACTGCCGTCCCCGATTTTATAATAGATATTCTCATAGCCCATTCTCATCAGTTTTTCCCGGGCATTATCTCCCAATTCTTTAATACGCTCTATGGTATAAACTTCACCGGAAAATTCAGCCAGTAAAGCTGTCTGATAACCAGAACCAGTGCCGATTTCCAGTACCCGGCTGGATTTGTCCGGTGCCAGCAGGGAAGTCATTTGCAGTACCAGACTGGGCTGAGAGATAGTTTGTTCAAAGCCGATGGGCAGGGGCCTGTCCAACCGAGCCAGGGATTTTGTTTGGGCATCGTCTAAAAAAAAGGAGCGGTCAAGATTACTGAAAAATTCCTTGAGCTTTTTTTGATCCATTTGTTCTACCTCCTTCAAGGAAGGATTCATGTAAATTTTTAAGATGCTCTCTTTATATTATTACCCATGCGAAAAATTTATGAAAGGGGGGGCAGGGACTGGTTGGTTAGTTGGGTAGTTGGTTAGTTGGGTAGTTGGTTAGTTGGTTAGGGGCAAAGCAGAAAGTTGGAAAAAGTGAGGAGTGAGGAGTGAGGAGTGAGGCGTGAGGAGTGAGGAGTAAGGCGTGAGGCGAAAACCTTGTGGGCGCGCGGTTGTAGGGGCCGACGCCTCTGTCGGCCCGGGGGGTTTACAGAAACCAGGGTGGGGTTTGCGCCTATTTCCTGACAAATCCCCAGTCCTGCCATTCCCAGATGGTTTGCTCCCGGTGAAAAATTTTGCGTAAAGGATACAGGTGCCCGGTGGGGGGCCCTTCAGTGACAATAAGGGCAATAATTCCGTTTTCGTCCGGTTCTGCTTCAATATCCAGAATCGGATATGGTATTGCCGAGGAACACCAAACAGGTTTAAGTTTCCCCGCCGCCAGACGGTACATAAAAAGATGATTGCTGTATTCATCGTCCGGTCCCTCGCTCCAGGCAGGGCGTGAGGAACCGAAGCTGCCCTGTTTCCACAGGACCATCAAAATATCTTCCTGGCCATCATTATCGAAATCTCCCAGGAGCAGATGGGTGACCTTCCATTCCGGCGGTGATACCCAGATTAAGTTCCCGTCTTGTTTAACAAAAACCTGGTGGTCTTCTAATCGGTAAGATTCCATCGGGCCATTTCCATCGGTATCGACGTTAAACACAAGGGGGGAAGAAGCTGTCATCTGCCGAAAAAACAGCAAAGCCGCCAGCAGCAAGGCCAGGATCAAAACCACTATGAAAGAGGTTTTCTTTATTGGTCTTCCCATGGCATAATCGTCCGGCATTCTCCATTTTCCAGCAGAAAAGAGGCGCTCCATTCCGGCATCTCCGGAGTCTCACCGCTCATCACCATCTCCCGCCATTTCTCATCGGTCAAACGGTCCTGGGCTGGCCAGGGGAATTCATAATAGGAAAAGACTGCTCCTTTGGCAATGCGCAGTTTACCATCAACTGGTACAATCGCATAGATCCGGTTAACAAAACCGATGGCTTCCTGCAGTACGGTATCCGGGGGAGCTGTTGCTACATCAGCTGTCAGCATAGCCGGGTAATTGGTCAGCAGGTAGGAACGTCCTCCATCCTGGGCCTGATCCCGCAGGGCTTCCATCCAGAAATGCTCCAATTGTCCGCCGAAGCTTCTGATCAATTCGTATTCTGCTTCAGTCAATGCTTCATCCCGCAGTTCTTTTTCCGCCATAACTTTTAAATCCAGGGCCAGTTTTTCCATGCGATCCAGGGAATCAGCATCCCTTTCATTTAAAAGTTCCCGAGCCTTAAGACCATCACGGGTCATGGCTGTTAAGGAAGCCAGACGGGCATAAAGGTGGGGATTGGGTTCCACATAACCCCGGTCATCGATATTCTCATCGCCGCCCCCGCCCATTTCGGCATAATTTTGTTTACTGTATAAAATAGTATCATGTTTCAGTTCCGTCCAGCTGCTGAGGAAGGTGTTCAAGTCCTTACGGGCCCAGGCCTGATTCTGCATGAAGGAAGGGTATCCTTCAGGGATCTCCCGGGTCAATGGCCTTAAGGAATTAAGCCAGCCCCAGTACAGGTTTTGCTGCCAGTTTGCTTCCGGCAGGCTTTGCAGATGCTGCTGCATTTTCTGCATGTTTTCAGGGTAGTTTTCATATTGGTACTCACCCATGGTTTGTAAAATATCCCCCGCTTCGACTGATCCCAGTGCAGAGGGGATATCAAGGCCTTTAGGCAGCAGCCGTAATTGACCGGCAGGATTCTCGCCGACTTCCCGGTAAATCAGGCGCTGGAATATATCGGCGTCAACCGTATAACGCTGGCCCATGAAACGAAATCCGCTGATTTCCTGTTCCCGGTCGGGCTGGATATTGGCATCGAATATGGGTATGGAGTTGATGGACGGACCTTCTATCTGTCGGGCTTCCTGCCAAAAGGTCTGCCATTTGTCCCCGTCATTAATTATTGTCTGCAGGGAGGGTTTGGCGCCATAAACTTTCTTTAAAACGCCCAGATATTGTTCAAAACCCGGATCATCACTCTGGCCGACAAAAAAATTGGTAGTCTGGTAAATATCATCCCAGAAGGATAAATTGTCTTTTTCCGACATGGCCATGGTTATCAATACCGCTGAACGGGTTTCATCTTCATCTTTGAGACGGAAGGTCATACGTCCATACCACATCATGGATTGAAAATATCTTTCTAAAGTTTCGCTGTCAGTATAATGGCCCCGGGGAATATACTGGGTATAATCTTCTTTCAGTGATTCCAATATATCGGGTTCGCTGCCCATATTCATAATCGGTGAGATTTCTATATCCTGCTGAGCTTTGATCAGATCAAGTTCCGCCTGTACTTCAGTTTTTACCAGGTCAGGGATTTTTGCCCCGGGATCAAGCAAGCGATTGCCCACAGCAAAGAAGGCGAGATTTCTTAATGCCGCGTTTTCCCAGGGGGTATTTTTTAAAGCCTGCCATTGTTTTTCTGCCGCTTCGGCCATACCGGCATTCAGTTTCTTTAATTCGGGGATCAACTGTTCCTGTTCAATAGTTTTAAGCAGATGCTGGAAAAAGATATGATAATTGTGCAGCATGGCATCAGTTGTTATCAAATTGGGTGTGTTATCATAACGATTCAATTCATAGGCCAGGAAAAACTCCACACCGGGTTCCGGTAAAACCACAAAGCCGTTTTCCACCAGATGCTGCCGGGCATCAGGGCTGAATTCGAAGCGGTTACTGTTTTCCACATTGCTCAGGTCAGCGGCTGCCTTATAAGGTTTTAAGCGAGGCTGTTCATTGACCGGGACCTCTTTATAATAAGAAGAATAATCTGCGGCCAGAGCCATATTCCCCCGGTAATCCAATTCTTCGGCTTTACGAGTTATACCGCATCCTCCAACAACTCCTGCCAGCATCAAACCCACCAGCAAGATACTGGTTATTTTCAATTTTCCAGTTCGCATTTATTTAACCCCCCTGCCAGAATCTTTTAAACTAATACGCCATAAAGCATGGTTTCTTACCAGCGGGTGACAGGATTTGTAAAAGACTATTCAAACAAATTGCCATTGTATTGAAAACCCGCCTGCTGATAATAGGTGAACTGACCACTCTCAGGATCTTCACTGACTCCGACGATTCCCCGATGAATAAGTAAAAGTAAATGGCCCAGGACTTCACCAGCGGCCAGAAATAAATTGAACAGATCCAGATCCGGACCAAACAATTTGCTAATAATGGCGCGCATCCCAATGGGTTGGTCTTCCAAACCATCCAGAATGAAACGTATCCGTCGGTCATGATGCTGGTACAACTGCCGGACCCGGGCTCCCAGATCCGGAAATGGCTCACCATGTGCCGGCAGGACCATTTGTACTGGAAGTTGGCTCAGCATCTGTAATGATTGCAGGTATTCCCCCAGAGGATTTACTACATATTCATTGGGATATTGAATAACGGTGGAAATAGTCGTTAAAATCTGGTCACCGGACAGCAATATACCATCATGGCGATTGAACAAACTGAGATGGGCATCAGTGTGACCTGCGCCCAGAATGGTTTCCCAATCCCGATTTCCCAATCTGATGCTGCTGTCATTTAAAACCTGGATTTCTGGCCAGGGCTGCACTATATAGGTAACACTGCCTACGATATTTCTCAGTTTATCCAGTTCCTCTTCTTTAAAGCCCAGCCGCAGCATGCCTTCATTAAATCCCAATGAGTTCAGGGCTTCTTCATTCTGGTATTTTTGGGCAACTTCGCGTTCCAGTTCTGACATAAGAACCGGAGCGTCGCTCATCTCCTGCAGCCAGCCGGCCAGTCCAATGTGATCGATATGGCTGTGAGTGATTATTATCTGCTTGATATCATTAAATCCGATATTTAAATCCTTCAGGGCAATTTCCCATTTTTCCCGCCCCCCGGGGAGATTGGGTCCGGCATCAACTGCCGACCAGCCCCTATTGTTCTGTAACAAATAACAATTCATGCTTTTTAGTGCTCCCGGCACCGGTATGCGCAGCCGGAATATTCCCGGCAGTATCTGACTTATCATAGTTATTTCCTCCCCCCTGCACTATTAAACAGTTATGAGATTATTGTAGCATTATTATCCTGCACCAGAACATTTTATGCCGGAAATGATAATAATTTGCTTTTAGTGAGGAGGCACAAGTAAAAGTGGAAAGTTGGAATAATGAGATTTATGGTCTACAAGTGGCGTAGGCGCCAATGCCGGAGAGTCGGAAAGAGTCAGGAGTGAGGTGAGCCCTCACCAGGGCGCAGGGGTCGGGGGTCAGTTGGACAGTTGGATAGGTGGTTAGTTGGATAGGGGTTCAAAGGAAACTGGAGCCATGGGGACTGAACCTTTGTCCGCAGCGGAGCGGAGCCGAAGGTAAGACAAGGCATCATTAATTATGCTGTTTACAGCATATTGTAGTCCCCGCAGTGGGGGGTCTGTCCCTGTGGCGGGCTTATGTGTTGCCGGAGCAATCATTGTATTCCGGAAAAGCCCGGTCTTCTGCTGGTGGTATGGAGAGGGGCCGAACTCTTTCAAAGGCTTTAACCGCAGAGGATTATTTATGGGTAGACCCTCGCCTTTACCACTTTTCCTCCACACAAGGATCTGCTCCTGCTGTTATAGAAAAGCAGAAAGTGGAAAGAAGAAAGTTGGAACCTTGAGGAATATAGTGCACCAGGCACTGTAGGGGGCGACGCCTCTGTCGGCACGCAGGGACTGAACCATTGTCCGCAGCGGAGCGGATGTCCCTATGGGCTCATGTGTTGCCGGAGCAATCATTGTATTCCGGAAAAGCCCGGTCTTCTGCTGGTGGTATGGAGAGGGGTCGAACTCTTTCAAAGGCTTTACCCGCAGAGGCTTCTTGTGAGCAGACCCTCGTCTTTACCTCTTTTCCTCCACACAAGGATCTGCTCCTGCTGTTATATGGCCGGGGAAGCGGGTTGGTTAGTTAGGGAAAGCTGAAATCAGACCCTTTTTCTTTTGCCGGTTATTTCTGCTATTTCAATTTTATAAACATGGGTTTTCTTGAGGCTGGCCTTTACTGCCATAGCAAAATAATCCATATAGGCCGGAGTATATTTTTCGCATATTATTCTTAAAGCATCTATCTTTTCCTTTTCATCTTCTACCAGCACAACCTGGCCTTTAACGATGGCGGATTCATATTCGGTGGTAAAGATATTATTAAGAACATGATTTGCACCTGCTTCGCCGGCAGCTATTTTACGCATTTCTTCCGGGGAGAAATCATCAGGAACCCTGGCTTCACCTACAAAAGTCACACATACATAAGGGTTTTGCGCCAGATGCATTACTTTTTCCCCCTGGGGGGCAGAATGAAAATATAGATTATTGCCCTTCCTGGCGATTGAGAGGGGAACACCATAAGGCAGAATTTTATCAGTTATAATCGAAACTACCCCATAAGCTGCCTTATCTATTACTTCCAGGGCGAAAACCGGGTCCATTTCTCTGTCTTTGCGCCGCATTATTTCTGCTCTCCTTTTATGAAGATTAAACAGCAGGTAAAGAGCAAATTGTGTCCCTTTACCTGCTGATGTAACAAGTTTTCTTAATTATAGTTTTTTTGTACCTATTTTACAAGAATCCCGGATCCAGCATCATTATTGCTTGTAATTGGATTTAATCGGACTTTTGGCCCTGGCTCATCTAGTCCTGAGCGGATTCGATTTTCTCCAGCACCATTTCCCGCAGTTCACGTTTGAGCAGTTTACCAATATTGCTTTCCGGCAGAACGTCCCAGATCTCAATGACTGATGGCCATTTGTATTTAGCCAGCTGGCCGGTGCAAAACTCCATAAATTCTTCCGGGGTGGCGGTTTCACCTTCTTTTAGGGAAATGTACACCCCTACGCTTTCACCGCGCCTTTCATCGGGGAGTCCGATGGAGGCAACTTTGTTAACTTTGGGATGTTTATAAAATACTTCTTCTATTTCCCGGGGATAAATATTATAGCCGCCGGAAATGATCAGGTCCTTTTTACGGTCTACCACAAAAAAGTAGCCGTCGTCATCCATATATACAATATCCCCTGATTTCAGCCAGCCATCTTCAGTTATGGCCAGGGCTGTCTCTTCTGGTTTATTATAATAACCTCTGGTAACCTGGGGACCTTTAAACCACATTTCACCCGGCTGCCCAAAGGGGACATCCTGACCGGTTTCAATATCGACTACCCGGATCTCGGTATCGATCCAGCCTACGCCAATGCTGCCTGGTTTGCGCAGGGCTCCTTCCCCATAGGGATTAAGATGGGTTTGGGGGGAAGTTTCTGACATGCCGAAACCTTCGCAGATCCGGGCACCGGAAATTTCTTCAAAACGGTGTAAAACATCAACCGGCAGTGAGGCACCACCTGAAAACAGGCCTATAAAGCAGGTCAGATCTGTTTTGGCCAGGTCGGGATGCTGGAGCATGCCAATATAATGAGTGGGTACCAGAGGAGAAAAATTAGGCCTGTAGAGGCGGATAGCTTCCAGGAGCACATCCGGGGTGGGGCGGGGGATAAGTACATTTTGCCAGCCCATGTAAACAGGAAGATTCATGGCTACCTGCATGCCCAGAATATGAAAAACCGGAGTGGCTGCCAGCATAGTACCATCACCGGGCACAGCATCGTATATCCAGGCTTTATACATCTGGATCATGGAACTTAAATTACTTTGGGTCAATATGGCTGCCTTGGGCAGGCCGGTAGTGCCGCCGGTATACTGCAGAACTGCTGTGTCATCCCATGCAACATCTACCTGGGGTGGTTCCGGGGGATAATTATCCAAACACCATTTAAAATCATAGATATCCTCACCGGCAGGCAATGGCGCCGCTCCGATACTGCCCTGGTTCTCTTCGGATAAATAATCAGCCAGAGATGCTGAAACGATCTGCTTGATGCCGGTATTGGGCCGCAGTGCCGCCATACGTTCAGCCAGCCAATCCATACAGATTAAAGCTTTGGATCCGGAATCATTGTACTGGTATTCCAGTTCCCGGTCAGTATAGAGGGGATTATTCATCACCGCAACGGCACCCAGTTTCAGTATGGCAAAATAAGCCACCACTATGTGGATGCAGTTAGGGAGCAGGACGGCTACTTTATCACCCTTTTTTATCCCGAAATCAGTCAGACAGGCAGCAAAACGGTCCACCATTTCTTTTAGTTCTTTATAATTGACAAAATAGCCCATGAAAATCAAAGCGGTGTTATCGGGATATTTGACTGCAGAATTTTCCAGCATTTGATGAATGCAAATTTTTTCGTAATCGATATTAGCGGGAACATGCGGTGAATAATGCTTGAGCCAGGGACGATCCTCATATCTTGGTTTTGACACTATAAAATACACCTCCAAAATTTGTATTCCTACCAGGCCAGTTTGTTGATAGCAGGTTGGCAGATCCACCTCCTTTATGCGGGTTGATTATTCTATTACTGATCGAGTAAATTAAATAGTTATATAATTATAACTATTCGGTCATTATGTCCTGGAACCTTCTTAAAAAAATATTTTTGATTTGATTGCAGATTGGGTTGAATTAAATAGCATAGTCGCTGGAAAAATGAAAAACAGTTTTTAAGGAGGTTTAAAGCAAGGACATAGATGTTAGAAACATTGTCTTTTACAGAGAAAAGTTAAGAAGGGCAGGATGCATGCCAAAAAGATAGTCATAAAAAGTTGAAAAGACCCGGCGTTAATAGATGTGCCAAGCCTTTTTCTCCAGTAATCGCTTATCGAGGGCCGGACCCTGTCAATGATTATTGCATATTATATCAGATGGCTGGTGGTTTAACAAAAAAGGCGATAATTACTGCTATGGCGCAGAGTATGGCACCCAGCAAAAAGGCATTGCTAAAACCCAGGGCAATTGTAAGTTTGGGGGCGATGAGTGCACCTACTCCGTAGAACAGGAATATCCCGCCATAATTATTTCCAACATTTTGGGTACCAAACCATTCTGCAGTAATGGTGGGATACAATGCCGCCGTTCCGCCGAAACAAAAACCTACCACACAGGTAGCCAGGAGGAATGTCATATATGTCATGGGGATCACACTCATAAAGGTCATGGCAAGACCTAATAAAACAAAGATAACCAGTACGGAGGAAATGCGGCCCAATCTATCTGATACGCCCCCCCAAAATAGACGCCCTGCTGCATTGAACAGGGAAATAGTAACAACAGCATTACCAGCAGCGGCTAAAGTTAAACCTACCATACTGATACCGATATCTGCCGCTACACTGATAATCATCAATCCAGCAACAGATCCGATCAGCATTAAAAGGATCAATGCTATGTATTGCGGTGTTTTCATGGCTTCAATAATGGTGTATTCTTTGCTGCCGGGGGCAAAAACATCGGGGGAGGGGGAAACCGGAGGTGTCCAGCCTGGTGGTTTATAACCCACTGGGGGAGCCACTAAAAATTGAGAACCCACAATGATAAGTGCACCATATATGAGACCCAGGTATAAAAAGGCGGTACTGACACCGAAGTTTGCGATGAAAAACAGTATTACCGGTTTAAAGATTACTCCGCCCAGTCCCAGGGCGGCTAATACCAAACCATTGATAAGCCCCCTCTTTTCGGGGAACCATTTGACACAGGTTGCCAGTGGAGTGACATAGGCACTGCCGATACCGGTTCCGGCAATTACTCCATAAGTCAAATAGAGCATTGTCGGGGTAGTTGCAAAACTGGCTAAAACAACGCCCAGGCCAGTCAGGAAGCCGCCGACGGCAGCTACTTTGCGGGGACCGATTTTATCCTGAATACGGCCGGCTACAATAACGGATAAAGCAAAGAATACCAGAGTTACGGAAAAGGTAAAGACGGTGGCGCTGGCATCCCAGCCAAATTTCTCTACCAGGGGCTTATTGAACAGACTCCAGGTATAAATGGCTCCCAGGCTCAACTGCATGATGAGCGACCCCATAACCACCAGCCAACGATTTGTAATTTTTCCTTCCATCAATAAACCCCCCGCATAATAATCATTAACCTGCAGTTTCATAAAACTCTTATATATAATAGCAGATTACAAAAAACTATTGCTAATGTTTTGTTAAATCTCAGCCGGCGATATGCTCGAATTTGTTTGTGAAAGGAAAAATGCCGTTTTAATTGATGGCGGCATCGATCAGTTCAATTTTTCTTTGCGCCGGTCAGCAGGATTAAATCAACTGTGATTTCCCGGAGCCGGGAATCAAGCAGGCGGCGGAGATTATCTGCACTGCTTCCCCATACCAGTGGTGTCATTTTGATAAAATGAGGCCATAGTTCATCATCTATAGTAAATGTATAATTTAGCTTAACCATATCTAACAGCTCCAAATTATGCTGAAAAAGGCTTATGACCTCCTGGTTGGAATAATAGGCTGCTTTTCCATCCTGATAGATTATTTCCCGCAATTCCTTAAGATAGTTTGTTCCCGGCACCACCTTTATAACGAGCCCCTGTTGGTTAAGTATCCGGTGAAATTCTTTGTAGTTTGCTGGTGACAGGATATTTAACACAAAATCAAAAGTCTGGCCGCTAAAGGGGAGCCTGGCCAGATCGGCCACACACCAGATTATATCAGCATTATTGCTGGCAGCTATCTGGATACTGTATTTGGAAATGTCGGCACCCACATAAAAATAACCAGGTATCGATCCCATTGCCTGGTAAATATTATAAAGATTTGATCCCTCACCACAGCCGGCATCCAGCACATTTATCCTTCCGGCAGCATGGATCTTAATGATCCGGGCCAGCTCTTGGATCAGAGGATCACAAAAACCTGCCCCTAACACCTGATGACGGGCTGTAAACAAATCCCGGGGGTATGCTGCTGATGTCGCCGCAGTTAATAAATTCAGGGAACCCTTTTTGGAAAAATCGAAGTTGTGTCCGTTAGCACAGGCCATATTCAGGTTGGCGTCAACAAACATAGGACTCTGGCATACCGGGCAGTGGAAAAAACCCGGTCTATTAATCAGCATTGCTCTGGCCCGGTCGATTTTCTTTTTCGCTTTATCTTCCATTACTGTTAAACCCCGTCTGTTATCAAATGAACCGTTATGATTTCATTGTTTCCAGCTATCTTTATACTGCCTATAATAGACCTTTGCCGATAAATGTCCAAGGGGTTAGTGTATGATTATGCTAAAAAGTTTCAGATAATAGGTCAGTTGAACGGGAACAACGATGTTTTTCAGCTGTATTTGCCATAAAACGGCCTTCCGGCAGGATTTTTCGGCACAGAAGAAGAATCTATTATAAAGACGGCAGGTTAGTGTTAATTAACAAATGCTCATTATGGGACCCTGCCCGCCAGCATTATGACAATTGGCAAAAACATTTATGCGGTAATGAAATATGAAGGAGCGGTTTATTATCTGTTGTTTCTAGGCAAATGGCATAAATAGTCCAGTATCCTTTTACTGGGAGTAAGGGTAACTATTTTACGCTATAATCGGCCGGTGTTTCGTAATGAAAGGGAAGTATAATCGACCTGGATTTGTATATGTTATTATTAAAATGAGATCATACGGAAGCGAGGTTGATAAAATGGAATTGCCGCAGATTCTAAGTAATCCGTTAGTTTATTTTACCATCATCACCTGGTCTATAATATGGAAGGGACTGGCTTTATGGAGAGCGGCACGGCTTAACCAGCCGGGCTGGTTTATTGCCCTGCTGGTTATAAACACTGTGGGCATTTTTGAAATCATCTACCTGCTGGTAACCAATAAAAAATATAAGGAATTTAACCAATAAGAGTTAACCATCAGCGGTAAAGGCTAATATTTAGATTCAGCTTGATGATGTTAAGCAAGGAGCTTTTTAAATGAGGGCTGCAGTTTATTACCATTCTGATTTTGCCGAAAAAGGCTATATTACCTTACGGCATCGGGTTAAACCTGGTTTCGATGGTCTTCAGGACTTGATAAAAGCCGGTCATCTCGAGGTGCTGGAACCGGTGATCAATGCCGAAAGCCGCGAACTGCTGGCCAATTCCCATACTGCCGATTTGATCAAAAGAGTAAAAGCAGCAGGAATGCATGAAGTAGCCTTGCTTTCAGCTTCCGGGGTAATCCAGGCGGCGGAAAAGCTGCATAATGGCTCACTGGATTTTGCCTTTTGCTTTGTGGGCACCGCCGGACATCACGCTGGTAAAAACTATTGCTGGGGATTTTGTTATTATAATGATGTGGCAATGGCAGTAAAGAAGCTGAAGGCCCTGAGTACCAACCGGATCATGATAATTGATGTGGATCCTCATTCCGGTGATGGGACCAGAGATTTTGTCGCCCGGGATGCCAATATTATACATATTAATTTCTTCGAGGATGAGGATTATCCCTATGAGGAACTAAACTACAATAATTATGGTATTTTGCTTAATAATTGTGATGATAAAAAGTTTCTGACGGCCCTGGATGAAATGCTGGTCAGGGACTGGGATTTTGAGTTTCTCATCATGATATTCGGCCATGATTCACATAGTCTGGATTATGGGGATTTTAATCTTACCTTCAATGCTTACCAGGAGTTAGCCCGCAAAATCAGGGTATTTGCCCGGGGGCGTCCAGTTTTATGGGTCCTGTCCGGGGGATCTAATCCACAGGTGGCGGCAACAGCCATTCCAACTATTATAAAAGAATCCCTGGGTTTATGATTGTATCTACGGTTGTATTATCGACTATTTCTGATATCCGGGGCGGACTACGAATAATTCTGAGGAGATGAAATCAAATGGCTAATTTTGAAGGAATGAAAGAAAGCGAAATATATCAGCAGGTCTATAACTGGTACCAGGAATCCGGATTGGGCCGATTGCAGGATATGGGGAAAGATTGGGATGCCGAATACCGGCAGCGCAGCGCGGATTTGATCAAATCCCTGCCGGAACCGGAGGAAGCAGTGCCGGAGGATTGGTATTTTGTTTTCCAGATGATTTCCTCTGATTTGCTGGAATGGGCTTCTAAGGAAACTGATGCCCGAGGGATAAGTATGGGGGAATATGCCCGCTATGCCCTGCAAAAGAAGGAAGAAGAAGTTGGATTTGATGAATTGTTTGATTTCTTGCGCAAATCAAGACTTTTCAAAGAGTTCTCCCGGGTATTTTAGGGTTAAAATAGATTAAACCCGGATATTTCACCGGGTTATTTTTTTGGATAATTATCTTGGTCTGGATCTGAAAGATCAAATCGGCTTTAAGGTTTTATACTGCTCCGTATATTTTCTATCTTATCTGGTGAAAAACAAAAACAAATATGGTTTCTCCAACTGTCGGGGTTTCTTTTAATCGTTAACTTTATTGGTTTTGCGCCAGATTCCAAGTCTTTTAGCCTCTTTGACCAGATCATCCCGAAAATCGGGATGGGCAATGCTGATCAGTAATTCAGCCCGCTGCCAGGTTGATTTCCCCTTAAGGTTGATAGTCCCATATTCAGTAATAATATAATGCGCTATGGTGCGGGGTACTGTTACTATAGTTCCTTCGGACAGAGTGGGTCGGATCCTGGAAATCAGATGGCCGTTTTTATCAGTATAAGTGGAGGACATGCAAATAATTCCTTTGCCGCCTTCTGACATATAGGAACCCAGCATAAAGTCAACCTGGCCTCCGGTGCCTGAAATCTGCCGGGGCCCGGATGATTCGGAATTTATCTGGGAGAAAAGGTCCACTTCAATGGCATTATTTATGGCGATAACTTTTGGGTTTTGAGCAATTATATGGGGGGAATTGACATACAAAACCGGATGGGAGGTACAGGCCGGATTTTGGTGTATGAATTCATAAAGAAATTTCGACCCCATAGCAAAAGCATAAGTCATTGCTCCCTGATTGATCACTTTATGCCGGCCGGTAATCCTGCCGGTTTCGTACATTTTCACATGCCCATCAGCTAACATTTCAGTGTGGACGCCCAGATCTTTCAAATCCGAGTGGGCAATGAGTTCTCCAACGGCATTGGGCAAACCGCCGATCCCCAGTTGCAGGCAGGCACCATCTTCGATTTCTTCCATGACCAGCTGTGCTATTAATTCATCAGTAGGTTGAGGTGGAACCAGGGGGATGGTAAATAGATCAGGGTTCTCCCCTTCAACAACATAGGTGATTTCGGAAATATTGACAGTGGTTTTTTCGCCGCAAACAACGGGGAAATTTTCGTTAACTTCCAGTACGACGGTATCGACTGCTTCAATGATATCACGAGCATGAGCCACATTAGGTCCAAAGTTGAAATTGCCTTTATCGTCCATTGGTGATACCTGCATCATTGCAATATCCATGGGGCGATATCTTTGTAGAGTTATAGGCAATTCATAGTAAAGTGCCGGAACATAGTAATAATTCCCCGAATCCCGGGCGATTTTTCTGTCATGGGCCGAGGCATGCCAGTTATCATAAAGAAAATGTTCACCACTGGGGTCACTGGTGATAGTATATAAAGGGAAAAGGGTTATACTGGTATTGATAATCACTCCCCGCAGTTCATCCCGGCGCCTGGCCAGGGCCATGTCCAGACTGGGGGGAACCCCATTGTATGAATTATATTGGACATTATCGCCGGATTTTACTATTTTCACTGCATCATCAGTTGTAACCAATTTTTCTTTATACATTTTGCCGAAATCCAAGTAGAAAACCTCCGTTGCGTATATTATCATCAGGTAATATTATTACAATAAATATGAAGCAAATCAATACCGGATATTAAAGAAGACAGGCAGGAACCATGTTTTTTTCCGATTTCAGACAAAGTATGTTTAAATGAAATTATTAATAAAAGGAAAAAAGGAGCAGGAATAATGAATAAATATGTGGCCCACCCCTGGCATGGTATTTCATTGGGCGGACAGCAGCCGGATGTCGTCAATGCTTTTATTGAAGTGACTCCCAGTGACACCGTTAAATATGAACTGGATAAAACCACCGGTCTGCTGAAAATAGACCGTCCTCAGTTATTCTCCAATGTATGTCCCACTTTATACGGTTTGTTGCCCCAGACTTATTGCGGTGATAGAGTGGCAGAACAATGCAGGACGAAGTTTAACCGGGAAGGCGTGGTAGGGGATGGGGATCCCCTGGACATTTGTGTTTTGACGGAAAAGTTGATCACCCAGGGTAATATCCTGTTAAAGGCAATCCCTATCGGGGGTATCAAACTGCTGGATAATAATGAAGCCGATGATAAGATCATTGCGGTTTTAAAAGGCGATGCTCTTTATGGGGAATGGAAGGATATCGATGAATGTCCGGAAAAAATACTTAATCGGTTAAGACATTATTTTCTGACCTATAAACAAGCCCCGGACAGCCACAATTTAAAATGTGAAATTATTGATATTTACGGCCGGGAGGAAGCCCTGGATATCATCCGTATGTCCATCGAGGATTACCAGGATCTGATCAGTCAGTAATAAATGATCAAACCTGAAAATAATTCTATCGGTACAATAGAAGGGATGGTTTTATTCAACTCCTTGCCGGTCCCCGATTGGCAGCCTATAATCATCTGCAGGACTGAATTTATTCCGGATTAATGGACAGCTTGGTTTTACATCAGAACAAGGGACGATTTGGCAATGGCGGCAGAATTAAAGAGTGCACCATTGCCCCGAGAAATGATCAGGAGGCAAAAGCATTGAAAGAATCATTTGAAAAACAATTAAAGGGTCTGGTAGAAGAAATCAACGACAGACACAGTCGTTTCCGCTATAACAATAGTGATGGACCCTGCGCACTGCCCAATCGAAACAGCATCATCACCATGATAAATGATTTCAGGATACTGCTCTTCCCCAATTATTTCGGCCAGCAAAATTTGGGCAATACCAGTATGGAATATTATATCGGCAGTGTAATGCTGGATATCTATGAAAACTTATATAAACAAATCGTTTGCGCCCTGGAGCATCAATCGGTGAAAGCAAGGGGCACCTGTGGGGATATAGAAGAACAGGCTACAGATATATGCCTGGAATTTTCAGGCCGGATACCTGCAGTAATGGAAATCCTGGAGACTGATGTACAGGCAGCTTATGATGGTGACCCGGCAGCAGGTGATAAGGATGTAATAATATTCTCCTATCCCGGATTATTTGCTCTTTTTGTCTATCGTCTGGCCCATGAATTATATCTTTTAAATGTGCCGCTGATTCCCAGAATTATGACGGAATATGCTCATAGCCGCACTGGTATTGATATTAACCCGGGAGCATCAATCGGCAAATACTTTTTTATGGATCATGGTACCGGGATCGTCATCGGAGAAACCTCGGTTATCGGAGATTATGTTACCATCTATCAGGGGGTAACCATCGGGGCACTTTCTACCCGGGGCGGGCAGCAGCTAAAAGGGAAGAAACGTCATCCCACCATTGAAGATAATGTGGTTATCTATTCCGGCGCTTCCATTTTAGGCGGGGAAACAATTATTGGCAAAGATGTCGTCATCGGCAGTAATGTTTTTATTACCAAATCAATTCCTCCCGGGACCAGGGTCAGCCTGAAAAACCAGGAACTGCTGTATCAGGATCGGAGTGTGCGTGAATTTAATTCCGATTTCTAACCGGAGCGGTAGAAATGGCAGATAGCTGCGTTGGCCCGCAAGCCATGCTCAATCGGCGTACGTTAAGTACGCCTCAATCGCATGCCTTACAGGCCGCCTTGCTCTTGGCCATTTCTACTCGCTCCGGAGCTATTGGGGCAGAAGTGGCAGATAGCTGCGTTGGGCCGCAAGCCATGCTCAATCGGCGTACGTTAAGTACGCCTCAATCGCAAGCCTTACAGGCCGCCTTGCTCTTGGCCATTTCTACTCGCTCCGGAATGTCTAACTAACAGCGCTTCATAAATGGTCAATAGCTGCGTAGGGGCGCAAGCCACGCTCAATCGGCGTACGTTAAGTACGCCTCAATCGCATTTTTACAGGCCGCCTTGCTCTTTGCCATTTCTACCGCTCCGGGGCATGGGGGCAGAAGTGGCCAATAGCTGCGTTGGGGCGCAAAAATTTAGGCAGATAGTTTATAAGCGACTATCTGCCTGTATAATATTATTGTGTTTTGCGAGCTGATATCATTTTTAAGCGGAATCGCTGATCATGGCGTTATCCCGCAGGATTTTATGGGCCAGTTCAAAATCGTCTTTGGCGATCATCACTACCGGACCGGTGCAGCCCATTCCAGTACCGGCATATATGCCTTGCTTCCATAAGAGTTTTACGGCATTATCCAGTTCCAATATATCGATACCATGAATTTCACTGTCAGTTACTTTAACTGGTGGACTGCTGATCTCTTCTGCCGGAACAGCAGGTGCCGCAGTTGTGTCAATTATCCAGCCGCTTTGCCGGGCGCGGGCGGCTTCTTCCTTAACAACGGTCAGCCAGTTATTTCTGGCCATTGCTGCACAATAAAGCAAGGCTGATTTTACTACAGGTGTACCTGAAGCCCGGGAAATAATATTGATAAGACTGCTAAAATCTTCGCCGATACCGGGACCATATCCATACCCGCTTGTTTCGTACTGCCCGCCGCTGTTAAAGGAGCTGAACAGCTTCATAAGTACGTTACCGGTTAAAGAGTCGGTAACACAGACATCAACACTGCCATCGATAAGATCATTGCCTCTTAAGATTCGTCCTCCGTCCCGGCGGCTGGAACTGCCCCAGGTAAAATCATAGCCATTTTGCCGCATTTGTTCCAAATGCCGTTCGACAGACCGGGCCCCGTCCACATTTAAAATACCGAGGGTGGGCTGGGATATCCCTTCGGTCCTGGCTGCTGCCAGACCGTATACAGCGTTCTTTACCATGGCCTGCACCCTGTTGGTGTCAGCAGTGCCGGTTGTAGAAGCGATATACATGGCCTTGCCCCGGGCTGGTGTGATGACTTTACCGATGGTGGTAACACCGATGGGGAAGGGATAATGCATGGTAACCAGACCATGTATTTCTTTGTTCTGTAAAAGTTTTTCGCTGGTCTGGCGGATTTCTTCTTCACTGGCAGCGGGATAAACGGCAAAATCCTTACAGGTACAATCGCCGATTATTACTACTTCCAGCTCCTGGTCGGCTTTAGCAGCCTGTCGGGCTGCTTCCAGCAGATCCTCTGTGCTGATTTCACTGCCGCCAATGGTCAAACCGATTCGTGTCCTGTTTTTATCCGGGGCAGCAGCGGGTGTATCTGCAGCTCTGACGGCAGGCGCCAGGACCTGTCCCTGATTTTTTTCAATAATTATGCTGATTCCATCGAACAGATCGGTCATGCGGCCCAAAAAAAGGCTGCCTTTGCCGATCACCATGGCTCTGTTCATTTCTCCACGATTAATTTTATCAATAATATGACCGACAGCAGGTATGCCGGATGGAATATGGCCCTGGGTAGGTGCAAAACCTACAAAACCATGTTGGGCACAAAAATCCAGCAATTGGGCTCTTTCCAGCTCGCCTCGCTTGACGGCCATGGCGCCGATCATTTTGTAATTGGCCAGGGGAACATCTCCCGCTCCTGCTGGCACAGTTATTTCCGGATTTTGCAGTTCCGGGGCATAATAATCCACATCCTTGATGGACAAATTATTGCTCAGGAGGGGATCAACCACTAATGCCTGTATTACTGCCTGAGGTGCTGAACCAGAGCCGATCAGATGCTTGCCAACGATATCGGTTCTTAATACCGGGCTCCGGACATCATTTTCGGATATCAGCAGGGCAAAGGCTCCCAGCATATCTTCTAAAACCGGCATTTCTTTAGCTATATGGTCTTTGCTGTTCATACCCAGTTTAGCAGTTGAACCGCCGCCGACAATAAGCACGTTTTTAAAAATTCCGGCCTGAACGAAAGCGCTGGCCGTTACCAGACCATGGGCAGGTCCCGCGCAAAAAGCACGCAAGTCAAAGCCGCTGGCATTTACCAGCCCGGCAGCTTCGCCGATGGATTTGGCCAGATTCCCGCCGCCCCGCTGGTTCATGTCCCCGATAGCTTCTTCCGAAGTATCTATAATATAGTCAACCGAAGCAGGGTCGATACTATTTAGATACAATAAATTTTTTACTGCCAGTAATGCCGATGCTTTGCTGGCCAAATTTTCCAATACCACCTGGGCAGTCAGGTTGGAATCGTGTTCATGAGCTTCCCGGACATAACCCACCAAGCCTTCCGGCAGGAATAATCCCACCCCGCTGCCGCTATCAATCATCTCCTGTATTTCGGACAATTCCCTGCCTTTGTCCAGGAGCTGCAGCTCTGCTGGTGTATAGATTTCCTTGTTTTCCAGGCGGGATTTTAATTCCTGGGCAAAAGCACTCTCCAATTCCACCAGATTGAAACGGTCGGAGATTTTTAGCAAACCATAAAATTCAGCTTCATCGACTATTTCCCCCCATTTTCCCTGGGCTGGGAAGTTCTCCCGGGTAAGATACCAGGGGCGGGGGATATCCTGCAGCTGTTCCAGAGAAAGGTTGCCAATATAGGTTTGATTGGGCGGATAATTGACCGCCTCGGCAAAAGTACGCAAATGCCGGGACAAAGATTTTAGATATAATGAATCGGGGTTGGTTAATTTCTCCATTGTTATGGTTGTCCCATGTTCCAACAAAACATGGGGACTATGTATCATAGCATAAGCTGCTGCTTTGATAACCGGAAATTCCATAATATTTTGCCTCCCATCACAGCCGGAAGCTATACAGCATCGGATTTGAAAACCGTTTGTTCTGTAACATCCGTTGTTAATGCTTCCAGTGCTTTTTCCACCAATCGCCGTCGCAGGGCGAATTCTTCCTCCGCCTTTAAAAGGGGGTTCCCCAGAGGATGAGGTATGGCCACCGCCGGATCGATACGATTAGCACCTACCGTCAGGGAAATTGGTACGATAGTACAAATATGGACAACGGGAACATTGACGGTTTCCTCCAGTTCCTTCACCATCGTTGCACCGCAACGAGTACAGGTGCCTCAGGTGGAAGTCAGTATAATACCATCAATGTTTTCGCCCTTAAGTTCCTGGCCGATAGCATTAGCAAATTTTTTGGCATTGGCTACTGAAGTGCCATTGCCGACGGTTGCATAATAAACACTGTGCAGACTGCCGATAACGCCTTCTTTTTCCAGCTGGCGCATAACATCCACCGGCAGCACCCGGTCGGCATCCTGATTGGCGTATACAGGGTCATAGCCGCCATGGGCTGTTTCAAAAGTATCTGCCGTTAAATTATTGACACCGGTTATGTCATAGCGGCCAAATTTGGAAGCGCTGGAAGCTTCAATGCGGTCGGGATTGCCTTTTGGCACAATGCCGCCGGAAGTGACCAGGGCCAGTTTAGCTTTTTTCAGATCCTTGATAGCGGGGCGCGGGGTAACCCGGTCGAAAAGGGGCATGGGGTATTCAGTCTGGTAAGGTTCGTCCCGCAGCTTTTTCAGCAGCATATCGATGGCGCGCATGGAGCCCCGCTGATCATGAAATACATTAACTCGGATGCCTTTTTCCATAAAGCCTTCTTCTTCCGGTGTTCCCAGCTCTTCATTACGAGCCAGCTTAAGTGCCAGTTTACTGATGGCCGGAATAGCTGTCCGCATCTTTGCGGCTGAATCACCAGTTTTAACAATATAAATAGATTTGCGGAAGATATCGGCACCAGGGTTTTCTTCAAACATGCCCGTAATGGCAGGAATGTTCAAAGTGCTGGTAACGGCAGTGCAAACTGCGCCGCAGGCCATGCCATAGCGGCCGGCGTTAAAAGCCGGTCCGGCAATGACCATATCCGGATTAAAAGCTTTTATCATTTCCAATATTGTACTGGTAGCCTCATCGATATTTTCATTAAAATATGTATCACCACAAATCACGGTGCCTACAATTTCGATTTCGTCACCAAAAGCTTTTTGTAAAGCGGTACCAGGACCAACAGCAGAATCTTTCACCAGTGGTTCAATATCAGCATGGTCCTCGCCGCCAATTTGTCCAAAGAACTGGTTGAGGTAGTGAACGGCCTTAATAGCTGCCATAATATTTGTCCTCCTTTAAACATTAAATATCTGCTAACTCCTGGCGGATTCTATCCATTTCAGCAATAATCTCATCAACATCCAGCACCATTTCCATCATACTCAGTTGTTCTTCATATATATCAGGGTCTATGAGGTCTTTTAATTCGAAAATATGAAAGACAGCCAGATTTAAAGCGATATTGGTCAGTGGTCCGGCATAAGTGGGGTCACCGGCTATTACGGTTTCGGCCGTCAATCCGGCGGATTCAGCTTCCGCTCCGCCCAAAATTACTACTACATTATCATTGCCGTGTTTTTCCGCTGTTTCTTTAATACGGTTTTGATTGGCCATGTCCATGGCCCCGGCGGCTGTTCAGACAAAACATTCTGTGCTGGTGAAAAGGATTTCACCACCAATGGTTTTCATACACTCTGCAATGGAGGGCCCGGGGATCCCATCTCTATCGCCTAAAATGCAAATCTTTTTATCGGCAAAATAATTCTTATCAATTGTCATTTAATTCTTCCTTTCGTTTTCAGTTATTTGCCAATGGAGCCCAAACTGCTGAAGCCCAGTTCATTGGTGGCACCGATGATAGCTTGTATTTCAACTTCAATGGAACCGTCTTCCCGGCGGGAATTGGCAAACCCTCCGGCAATGGTATTGGCTGCTTCATCAAAACCTATCACCTTATCCATGGGCGGTAATACTATAATTACATTGGCATTGCCCGCACTGACAACTGCATCAGCCAGAAGATCAGCATCAGCCAGGGATTGGGAAGCACCGTCCTGGCCGGCATATTCATCGGTTATCAAAACCGTGCGGATCCCAGCCTGCTCAATTTTTTTGCAATTCATGATCAAATCGGTATCGGGATTGCCGAAACCTTCTTCAGTGATAATTACACCATCAACGCCCAGGTTTGCTACCAGTTTGGCGCAAAAATCAGAACTGCGTATTTTATCAGCCAATGTAACGTTTTCATTGGTAACCACGATGCCCATGAAGTTTAAATCGATGCCATGACGTTCATACAAGTCGAAAATGACAGGATTATTCAGATGATGGTAAGTGGTGTTTTTGTCACAAGCGGAAACACAGTTGCCGCTGACAATAGCACCGTCCATGACTTCAGTAGGGGACAAGTAAGTAGGCAGGAGTCTTTTTACATCCACCCCGTATAAATAGGTATCATGTAATAATCCCTGGGTTTGCAGCATGTATACATAGGCGATTTTGGGCAGATCGGCAAACTCGGCTGCCTGCTCCGGTATGGATTTGGTTTCGTAAATCTTTATTTCGTCAGGAACCAGATCGCGAGCGGCTTCCGCTATATAACGAGTTGCTTTTAGACCAGTTAAACGAATAGCTTCTTCGTGTTCATGCTGATTAACGCCCTCATTTTTATCACAATCTATAACCAGGTTCAAGGTCTGAGAAAACGGAGTATATTCAGCTCCGGGGCCGCTCATGTCAATGATGCCTTCCTGAAATCCTACAATAGTCCCCAATGTTACAACTGCCATGCCCTTTAAAACATGGGTACGCCCCTGTCCAACCATGGAATAATCGCCAAAAAAGCCCGGGAAGATGCTGCCATTTCCTTCAACTTTAACCCGGGGTTCCAGTACGTCTTTGACCGGGCAGAGGCGAACTGATTCACCGGGTTTAACAATATGTATGTCGCGGCAAAATAGTCTTTCGTCCGCGATAGCTGCCAGCAAAGCTTCTTTATTTACAAATAAAGTGCCTTCCCTTATTTCAGTCTGGCTGCTGAAACAGATATCTTTAATGAATATATTGCCCAGTTCCAGTTTCAATACAATCCCTCCCATTCATTATTGTTCTGCATGAAGTTTGATTTTTTCTTCGATTTCTTCAATGGTTATATCCGACCCGGAAATCTCGTCAACTTTTTCTCCATCTTTGAAAAAAACCATGGCCGGCAGCCCCAGCACCTTATAGCCAATGGCCAGACGACGATTTCCAGAAACATTGACCGAACAAAATTTCATTTTGCCCCGGTATTTGTCAGCCAATTCTTCCATTGCCGGCATAAGTTCAAGACAGTATTCGCATTTTGGCCCCCACCAATCAACCAATACCACCTGCTCCGACTGTAAAACCTCCTGCTCGAACGTATCTTTGGTAACCTCCAGCATGAAAAAGCCCCCTTCTTATAAATCCAGCCAGGAATTCAGATTTTCCGGGCTGATATCTTCAATTACTGCCTTTAATTCACCATTAATAAACAGATGTGCCAATGGCAGTTGATTTTCCTTAAATATATAGCGTTTTTTAACCAATTCATTGCGGGTATAATCAATTTTTACCAGATTGAAACGGGATTGATTCTGTTGAACAAAACGGTCAGCTGCCCCGGCTTTTTCTGTTCCTTCCATGTCGGTGGGATCATAATAAACCACCACAACGGGAAGTTTTGCACCGGAAACCTGTTTTTCCCATAATTCTTTATCGGCAATATATCTCTGGGCGGCAACAGCTGCAATACTTCCATCAGCAGCAGCAGTCACTACCTGACGCAAATATTTATCACGAATATCTCCGGCGGCAAATACACCTTCAATATTGGTCATCATTTTCTCATTTGTTTTGATATATCCCTGGGGATCCAGGTCAAGGATTCCGGTCAGCATATCGGTTTTAGGTATTGTGCCGATATAAATGAAAACACCATTAACCGGCAGTTCACTTAATTCACCGCTCTTGATGTTCCTGATCGTAAGAGACTCAACTATTTCATCACCATTGATTTCTTTTACGGTGCTGTTCCAGACCCATTTGATTCTGGGTGAAGCAAAGGCCCGTTCCGCTGCTGCTTGATTGGCATCCACTTTACCTTCTTCATGTATGACGATGATGGAAACAGTTTCGGCAAATCTGGTCAGATATTCAGCTTCCTCTATTGCTGCATCACCGCTGCCCACAACGGCTACATCCAGTTCCTCAAAAAGATCAGCATCACAGGTTGCACAATAACTGACCCCCTTGCCCCGGAATTTTCCTTCTCCGTTTACTCCCAGCAAACGAGGTTCGGCACCCAGGGCCACTATTACTGCTCTGCAATAATAGTCACCTTTTTTACCGCTTATTTTTTTGATGTCACCGGTCAATTCCATACTGGTGATGGTATCTTTAATGAATTCTGCTCCGCAGGCTTCGGCATGATCAGCCATTGATTGAGATAATGCCGGCCCGGTGGTGCCGGGTCCAAAACCAGGATAGTTTTCCAGCTCTTCAGTAGTGGCTGCCTGCCCGCCGGGACGTCCCTTTTCAATGATAGCAGTCCGCAGCCTGGCACGGGCTCCATAAATAGCAGCAGCCATGCCAGCCGGTCCCCCGCCAAGTATTAATAAATCATAAATATTTTCCAATTTCATCACCTGCCTTAATCATTATAAAGGATAATCGTGTCAAATGTTAAAAAACAGAGAACGAGTACCAATTTGCTCTCTGTTTCGACCTTGAGTCCCGCAGGAATATATTTATACAGTGTCCCCAGGAAATTCAGACCTATGGCCGGAGAGTTTTATATTTCTTGACATAACCGAAAGATGTTTGCCCCTTCCGGTTATTGCTACAACTTCCGGAAACCGTCTGATTGCTAAATTATGTCTGTACTGTCTGCACCTTGAGTATATTAATTTATATCGCAAAATGTCAATATTAGATATCAAATTTGGCTACAGACAATATTTTGGCAATCAGCGCAATGATTCCGTCGCAATGGTACATCAATATATTGTGCGGTGTATAAAAGAAATATACCTTACCTCATTGCGGCAGGAATTCGCTGATCGGGGCTGAATTTTTTGTTACTATATTATATACTGGGAATACATGAGAACCTGCATCAATCCGAAAGAAAATTTAATTAATATGGAGAGAAACGGAATGGATTACGAGAGTGTTGGCAGGTTTAATACCGAAAAAGCCAAAAAAATACTCAAACTGCTTCGCGAACAAGTTCCGCATATCCACTGGGAACTGGGCTGGGGCGATGGACAAATTCTGGATGTTATGAAATATGCCAATATTTGTGTGCCTGAATTCCAGCATGATGAAGCCGAGTATATTATTACCCTTCTTGAGAATGGAGAAGATCTGAGCGATTATCAGCCGGACAGCCGTTTTCCCATTCTATTCGAAAAAGACAATGGGATGTTTCATGTCGTAAAACCTTTAACTTTGTTTGCAGAAAATGTCCAGGATTTAATTATAATACTTGAAAGCGGCTCCAATGAAGATATGTGCGATTATCTGGGGCGGATCTCGCAAATGTTATTGAATATTTATTCATTGCAGATACATCTGCCAGAGTGTGCCGGAGGCAACTACTATCAACCCTGGCTGGGATTCAGCCTGGCTAATAAATTCGGACGTTTTTCCAGCTATTATGATGTGATCGATCCTTCCCACAGTAAACTGGATAACCGCAGCCTGGAAAAGACTGTGGAAGAGATACTGGAAATCCTGCAGACGGGACTGGTACACTACGAAATGTTTCTGGAAACAGGTAATCACGTCTATTTATCAATGGCAGCCAGCGTGTGGAAAAATCAATACCAGGGTGAACTTGGCTGGGGGGCCGGCGTGGTCAATGCTTTGAAGGTCCTGCATTACGCTATTATCAGTTTGCAGCAGGGTGTACGGACCGATTTACCCCGGGAATAACCGGGAAGTGACATTTGTTTTGCATCATAATCATCCCAGGACTTCCGGAATCTAGTGGAACCCATACTTTCCTAGTATTTAGAATGCCGTTAATAGCTTAAAAAAATGAGGCAGAACTAGCCTGGCAGATCGTAAAAGCTTGTCGGCAGTCAGGTTAGAGTTTGTTTTCAGGCTATTATTTGACTGATAACATGATGCCGGGAGGGTGGACGTGAAAGCATTGGAGGTCTTAAATCCCAATGGAATATTTCTTTATGGCGGACAAACCATCAGTGAGGCCGCTGATCTGCTGCTGGCAAGAAACATATCAGCGGCACCTGTTTTAAACAATCAGGGCCGGTGCGTTGGGGCGGTCAGCAAAGATTTGCTTCTGGCGGCTTTGCTGGAAGGCAGATCAACCGAAACAGATATATGCCTGATCATGCAGGAGCTGTTGCAGCGGATGCCGGCGGAAGAGGAATTCAGCCTGGAAAATAAGGAGTCATCCGAGTTTATCCTGGTGGAAAAAGACGGTTTGCCCCTGGGGATCATTGACTTTTCCTATATACCGGAAACGATTGTTCCCGGTATATCTAAAAAAATGGTTGAATTTCATGCCTTTGTGGATGCGGTTTATACACCGGTCATGGCCATTGATATCGCTGGCAGGATAACCATCATCAACAAATGGATGGCACGTTTGCTTGACCTGGAACAGGAAGGTGTTTTAAATGTTCTGGCTGCCGAGATCATCGGGGAAAAAATCATCCTTAAGCTGCTGCACGGCAAGGGTATAAATGCCGATGAACGGGTAAATCTCAAAGGCAGGAACTTTATTCCTTTTTGCAATGATGTCATCGTAAATAATGAGACTATCGGCCGGGTGCTGTTACTACGGGATATATCTGAAGTCGAAGAACTGATGAATGAATCGGAATATACCAGAGGACTGAATCGCCAATTGGAAGCTATTATTGAATTTTCCTATGATGGTTTGTATGTGACGGATGGACAGGCCAATACTTTGTTGTTGAATAAGGGCTTTGAACGAATCATGGGGGTTAATGCAGAACAATGTGTGGGCAAAAACATGGCTCAGCTGGTCGAAGAAGGAGTGTTTTCTCGGTCTGGCACCCTGACGGCCATTGAAAAAGGCGGCAGTGTAACACTTTCGCTGACTTCCAGTACCGGAAAGGAAGCTTTGGTGACCAGTAATCCCATTTATGATGATGATGGTCATGTGATCCTTTATGTCACTAATGTGCGTGACATTACTGAACTTAATGAATTAGAACGCAAGCTGGAAAGAGTGGAGGGTTTGCGGGAAAGGGAGATGGAAGCTGTCATCGAGTCCATGTTCGATGGTTTGTATGTGACAGACGGAATGGCCAACACTTTGCGGATTAATCAGGGCTTTGAAAGGATCATGGGGATCAACGCTGAACAATGCGTGGGTAAAAACATGAAAGATCTGGTAGCAGAGGGCGTATTTTCCCGCTCCGGAACCCTGGTGGCACTGGAGACTGGTACCAGGGCAACTATTTCCCTGACTTCCAGTACCGGCAAAGAAGCTCTGGTCACCAGTAATCCCATTTACGATGATGATGGCAATATAATCATGGTGGTGACCAATGTTCGTGACATAACCGAATTGAATAACCTGCAGCGCCGCCTGGAAAGGGTGGAAGAACTGCAGGAACTATATAAAACCGAATTGGAACAGATGAAGCGGGAAAGCTCTCACGGTATGATAATGGTTGCCGCCAAAATGAAAGAACTGGTCAGTATGGTGATACGGATTGCCAAAGTGGATTCAACAGTATTGATACAGGGAGAATCGGGGGTAGGGAAGGAGTTGATTGCTGAAATCATCCATGCTAACAGCAATTGCAAGGACGGACCCTTTGTTAGAGTCAACTGCGGAGCCATTCCTGACAATTTGCTGGAATCTGAATTATTCGGCTACGAGAGCGGAGCTTTTACTGGAGCCAGTAAAGGTGGGAAGCTGGGATTATTTGAACTGGCTAAAGGAGGAACCATTTTTCTTGACGAGATTGGGGAATTACCCTTGAATTTACAGGTGAAATTACTGAGGGTTTTGCAGGATCGTGCGATATTGCGGGTGGGGGGGACCGAACCGGTACCCATTGATTGCCGAATACTGGCGGGGACCAATCGGGATTTAAATACTATGATAGAACAAAAAGAATTTCGCCTGGATTTGTTCTATCGGCTTAATGTTATACCAATCACCGTACCGCCATTAAGGGAACGGCGAGAAGACATACCGGTACTGATCAATCATTTCCTCCAGGCATGCAATCAGAAATACAATATGAAGAAACAATTGGATACGGGGGTATATAATACCCTGGCGGAATACAGCTGGCCTGGTAATGTCCGCGAATTGGAAAATCTTGTCGAAAGGTTGGTAGTCACCTGTATCAACAAAATAATCACCGTCCATGATCTGCCTTTAAATATTCTAAATGATATAAATCAGCCCCAAACGGCACCCAGATTGATACCTTTAAAAGAAGCCCTGGAGAATACCGAGAGGGAACTGCTGAAAAGGGCCTTCGCCAATTACAGCTCCAGTTATAAAATAGCTGAGGTACTGAAAATCAATCAATCTACGGTAGTGCGCAAGGCCAAAAAATATGGCATAAAGCATTAAAACTGAATAAAACGCAGAAGGGAAAGCTTCAGCTTTCCCTTCTGTTGTTACATGTAGTTTCTGTTGCTGCCCTACCTTCTATGATCCAGTCAGGTTAATCGACCAGGTAGAATTTAAAAGTTGATTATGGCACCTTCGACCCGGTTAGATCTTCTCCAGATATTCATTTTATCTGCTTCGGCGATCAATTCATCACGGAATTTCGGATGGGCAATATTGACCAGAGCTTCTGCTCTTTCCCAGGTGCTTTTGCCCTTCATATTGGCAATGCCGTATTCAGTCACCAGCATATGGGTGGCGGTCCGGGGATCGGTGACAATAGCCCCCGGGCTTAATGTAGCCTTGATCCTGGAAGTTAACTGGCCTTTGATTTCAATGGTTGAAGGCAGGCAGATAAAACTCTGCCCATTTTTAGATTTATAGGCACCTTCGACAAAATCCAGCTGCCCGCCGGTGCCGCTGATATGTCTGGTTCCAACCGTCTCAGCACAAACCTGGCCAAATAGATCAACTTCAATACAGGCATTAATGGAAACAAAATCATCGATCTGAGCGATAACTGCCGGGTTATTGGTGTAATCTACCGAATAGGAAGCCAGGCCGGGATTGTCATCGATATAATCGTAAAGCTCTCTACTGCCCATGGCAAAGGAATATACTTGCTTATAGCGGTCCAGATTTTTACGCGCGCCAGTAATTTTACCGGCTTTAAACATTTCTAAATATGCATCAACATACATTTCGGTATGAACACCCAGGTCTTTCAAATCGGAAGCGGCCACCATTTTCCCAACGGCATTAGGTGTACCGCCGATTCCTAATTGAATGCAGTTGCCATTGTATAGCCTGTCAATAATATATCCGGCCATTTTAGCTTCAACTTCACTTGGTTCAGCGGAACCAATGGTGGCAATGGGCTGGTTTTTACTCTCAATAATGTAGTCCACCTGGGTTATGTGTACACATTCCTGGTTGCCGCCCAGGCAGCGGGGAAGGTTCTGGTTTACTTCCAGGATGGTGATTTCCGCAGTTTCCATGGCAGCCCAGCAATTTACAGAACTGCCCCCAAAATTGAAATAACCATGCTTGTCCATTGGTGTGACCTGGATCACTGCCACATTATCAGGTTCACAATCCTTACGAGTCATCATGGGATTTTCATGAAATTTCATCGGTATATAATATAGGTTTTTGCCGATAAATTTCTTGTCATGGGCTCCTACATGCCAGCTATGCCACAAAAAGTGCTGGCCTTCCGGGTCAGCTTCAGCAGTAAAATGCTGATATGCTCCTATGTCGCAGCGTATTTTTACATCAGTCAGTTCATCTGTTCTCTGTGCCAATGCTTCATCAAAATCACGTGCGCAATTAATACCGAAGCCGTACTCAACCCAATCGCCTGATTTCACTAATTCAGCTGCCTCATTAGCGCTGATTAATTTTTTGATGTATTCACCTTGCCAGTTCATAGTTATCCCTCCTCAAAGTATAATCAGGTGTCGGACTTAGTGCGAGCATAACAACTGCGCACTA
>Ga0123335_1002120_pt1 | contig 30512 bp, 29 predicted proteins | sample BiotimSIPDNA_2_FD_89707 | JGI IMG/M metagenome (GOLD analysis project Ga0123335, IMG submission 89707) | Anaerobic biogas reactor microbial communites from Washington, USA - Biogas_R2 time_0 SIP DNA | ecosystem: Engineered > Bioreactor > Anaerobic > Unclassified | place: Washington, USA... | reverse complement strand
TCGGGGCTTTTTCAGTGCGGCCAACATCAACGACCTGTATCGGCATCATATCAAGTTTCTGATTGCCGCCAGGTTATCGCTGAAGCTTGTGCAGACCCATTTGGAAACCGTTCGGGATAAGATGCGCAACTGGACCCATTATCATCAGGACTACCAGCTTTACGCCTATTCCTTGCCGGTTACATGGAGCTATGTCCAGGATCGACCCTATCGAGGGGATAGGCTCAACGCGGATCGCCGTATGTACCTTCATCTGTATTATTCCCCTGATCGGGCCCTGGAAGATGAAAAAGCCTTCAATAGTCGGTTGGCCAATTTACAGGCAGAGCTGGAAAGCGATCAGCGCCATCCTGATCACGAGAAGCAGTACGCCCAATATTTCGAGGTAAAAACCACGCCGGTTCGAGGCATGAAAATCATTGCCAAGGAAGAGGCCATCGCGGCGGCGAAACGCAACTACGGTTATTTCGCTCTGTTGAGCAACGAAATCAAAGACCCGATTGAGGCCCTTTCGACCTACAGGAACAAGGACCTTGTGGAAAAGGCCTTCGAGAATCTGAAAGAACGGCTGAATCTCCGCCGCCTGTCTGTTTCCTCAGAACAAAGCTTAGACGGCAAGCTCTTTGTGCAGTTCATCGCCCTCATCTTTCTATCCTACATCAGCCGTAAAATGCAGATGAACAACCTGTTCAAAGACTATACATTGCAGGAAGTTTTAGATGAACTCGATATGATTGAGTGCTTTGAAGTGCCGGGGAAGAAACTACAGCTTGGTGAAATAACGAAACACCAAATGGATCTCTACGATAAACTGGGGGTTACCCCCCCCGCCTCGTTACAATGATCCGGGAATTCAGGGTTAACATATTCCGCTGATTTTTCCCGGTTAAGGGAAAGCCGTAGTTCATGGGAAGTGACAACCTGATCCTCCCCTTGATACTGTCGCAGTGATTCAAATTTTTTGGCGTCCACGCTCGATTTCCTCCGTCAGCTTTTGGACCTGTTCATGGTCCAGAATTATGAAAAGCGTTGCGTAATCCTGAATTTCCTGATTATCCCGGAATGTTTCCCGGACTCTATTCATGACCCCAATTTCCTCAGCCAGGAAGTGGATGTAGTCTAGGTTATCCTCTTCGATGGCCTGGTATATTTCATTGACCACGTCTCTTTTCTGCAGGGGTCTCTCGCTATATTCACGCTGCTTGGCAAGCTGTGCCTCCGACAGCCTGTCATAAGCCGCTGCGCCGTTCTGAATCTCTCGAAGCTCACGTTCGGTATAGATTCGCTCATCTACCATACGGCTTTACTCCCTCCGCCTGATACGGTTATTTCCTGGATCTCATCAGTCCATCGTTCGTTATTCAGCCATACCCCCGGCTGTGGCCATTCAGGGCAGAATTGACCGGATTCTTTCAGATGTGCCTTGTGGATTTTCTGTTTTTCGACGGCCGATAGAATGGTTTCCAGTAGGTTTGAATCTGGATTGATTCTTTCCCAAACCTGGATGGCTCTTTTTTTGGCCTCGTGCTTCGGGTAGGCGGAATAGAATCGATCAAAGTCCGTGTTTGATTCAGACTTAATGTGTTTTTTTTCTTTTAATTCTTCTCTGTGTTCCTTGCCTGTTCCTTGCCTGTCACCTTCGCTGTTCCTGTTTTGAATATCAGATTGGTAAATATGCCAATTTACAATATAAATAACCGAATAATGGCTGTTACTTTCGATGTTCAAAATTTCGAGTTTTTTTAATTTTAATATTCGCTTCCAAACAGTTGAAGGGGACATGTGAAGTTTTTCTGCTGCTGATTCCCGGCCGAAAATAAAACTCCCTGCTGATAACTTTACTTCCGTAAATCCACGACCTGTTTTGACAGTGACCCACTTGTCGCGGTAATTTGCGCGAAAGAGACACCACAAAAAAACCTTGAGTAGCCCTTCATTTTGGAAAACCGCGGAATATTCCAAGCGACGCCAAACGTTTACATATCCCCGGTTCATCGCTTCGCCCCCCCCGGTAACTGATAAGCCCGGCAATCATCGAAACGTGCGGACATGAGTTCTTGAAGTTCATCGTCAGGGCGTGGCCCCAGGTGCACTTGACCGTTTGAGTCTGCCAGTTCCGACAGTAGCAGCATAAGATTCGCCGCCGCTGGATCTTTCCGAAAAAGACGGTCATAGTCGCGTCGGAATTTACGACTCAAGGTAATTTTGATTGCCATTTTTTTTGCTCTCAGATATTCTCCGGTTGTGACAAACAGAGCAACCGCGACGCAAAGCGGCCTTATACTCCTCATCAGTCAAAACAAGCATCTGTCCGTCCGTGTGGATTTCAACTGCCCCGCTGCGGTGCTTATTAATCATCGGGCCACTGCCGCAAAATTTTCAGCGCATTCCCGGATTTCGCCGACTCGCCATGCGGAACAACGCGTTGAAAGTTTTACTGGTTTGGGGTATCGCCCCTCTCGGACCCCCGCTAGGAATGTCGAACGCGACAATGAGAGCACTCGGAGGACTTCAGGGAGCCGATAGAACGCCCAGTCGGGTTTTTGGATCAATGATGTGTGCATTTTGTTTTTCTCCTTCTCTTTAGATGGTGACACGATGACTCGAATCGGGAAATCGTATAAAATTGGAAGAAAAACGAAGATTTCGAATTCCTCCAACCTCTGTTGACCGATTTCGCCGCTTTATGGGGTTAGGATATGTCGAAAAGATGCTATGGGGTAGTGCAGGAAAACGCAGGATAGAGAGAGGAAAACGCAGGATAGTGAAGGTTACGAAATCAGGTGGATAATTTTCGCGCAAAAAAGCCTTGATCATTTTTCGAGCAAGGCTTACTTTCTTTTTCAGGTGGGATACTTTTAATTTTGGGGGTATTTTTGGGGGTATCTTAAAAATGGTACTTTCACTTTATAATGATATATCATATATTTACGGCGTTTATTCGATAGACCTCATCACCAGATCATCGGTTCTGGAAGTCCGCAGATATAAAAAACCCGTTAGAAATGACGGGTTTTTTATTGCCGTTTGAAACGCGTTGGTTGTTTCCTGCATGCGGATGCTTCGAACGGGCCTTTTGACCCTGGAAGCCATGGCCCCTCAGAGATGGGGATCGCCTTCAGCTAACAGGAAATCGTCGGGAGTCAAAAAAATGAATTTCCGGATCAGAGTTTTGGTCTCGTTGCTTCTGATGTTCGGACTCTGGGGTTGCCTGAACGTGGAAACGACGGTCCGGGTCAGAGCTGACGGCAGCGGGACCCTTGAATCGAGAGTCCTGATGAACCAGCAGGCCAGCCAACTGATGCAGGGCGGGACGAAGGGAGGCAGCCGTCCACTGGACCTCCTGGATGAGGAAAAACTCAGGAGAAACGCGGAAAAGATGGGAATGGGCGTGCGGTTTGTTTCAGCGGAACGGATCACCTCCCAGCAGGGAAACGGGTACCGCGCCCTGTATGCCTTTGAGGACATCAACAATCTGAAAATTCTCCAGAATCCCGATGAACCGACGGTTTCGGGCCCCGGGGCCATAGAAGGCCCTCTTCCGGAGAAGATCTCCTTCTCCTTTCAAAAGGGCAGCCCTTCAACCCTGACGATCCGGATACCCAAACCGCAGGAAAAGCCGAACTCCACAAAGAGTCAAACAGCCAGCGAAAAACCGACGGGTGACCCGGAACAACAGGACATAACGAAAGAGTCGGTTGAAGTGTTCAAATCCCTGTTTCATGGATTGAGAATGGTGTTTGCCGTGGAAGTCGAGGGCTCCGTGCTCGCCACAAATGCAACCCATCGGGAGGGCTCCCGGATTACGCTGATGGAGATGGATTTTGACCAGTTAACCTCCAATACAGACCTGTTCCGGAACATTGTGAAGGCCGACAGGAAAAACCCGAAAGAGCTAACGGAGATGCTCCGCACTTTTCCCGGCATCACGGCAGAGACGCAGGAAACGGTCACCGTCGAGTTCCGGTAACCAGCCGGCTTATGGCCGGCTCCACGTATCCGCACTCAAGAGTGCTGCAGGAATCCGGGTTCTGACGGGCTTGGCCCGCGGCTTCCCCGGGAACCTGAGGGCGCAAAAGGGGAAGCCGGCCTGAATGCCGCGAAGTCTCAGAGCATTCCGGCGGCGGCAGAAAGCCGGTAAATGCCCGTCTTCCGGACCCGGAGCCGGAGATGACGTCCCCGCGTTTGTCAACGGCAGAGACGCCCATTTTCTTTGTCCTTGACAGCCCCAGTCCCTTCCTCTATCTTAAACTGAACGCGTTTTCTTTCATTTCCATTCCAACCAGGAACTCACCCATGTCACTGATGAACGATCCCTACTTGTCCCCGTATCTTCCCGCAATCCGGCGCCGGCTGGAACAAATCCGCACGATGGAGCAGCGCCTTACCGAAGGGCGGATCCGTCTGGCCGATTTTGCCTCGGGTCATGAGTATTACGGCCTGCACCGCGAGGGAGACGACTGGATCTTCCGCGAATGGGCTCCCAATGCCACCGCACTTTTCCTGATCGGCGACTTCAACGAATGGCGCGAACGACAGGAGTTTTCTCTTCAGAGAATCGGGGAGAGGGGGGACTGGGAAGTACGCCTTTCCAACCGGATGCTTCGCTCAGGCCAGCTTTACAAACTCCTGGTCCGCTGGCCGGGCGGCGAAGGCGAGCGGATTCCCGCCTATGCGCGCCGGGCTGTCCAGGACGACTATACGAAGCTTTTCACCGCACAGGTTTGGGAGCCGGAACATCCCTACCCCTGGCGCCATCCCCTCTTCCGCCGGCCGGCGGAGGCCCCCCGGATCTACGAAGCCCATATCGGCATGTCCCAGGAGGAGGAGAAGGTCGGAACCTACGCGGAATTCCGGGAACGGGTTCTGCCCCGCGTGGCTGACGCCGGCTACAACACCCTTCAGCTCATGGCCATCCAGGAGCATCCTTACTATGGCTCCCTGGGCTATCACGTATCCAGTTTTTTCGCCGCATCATCCCGTTTCGGCACGCCGGAGGAGCTCAAGGAGCTAGTGGATGCCGCCCATGAGATGGGGATAGCGGTCATTATGGATCTCATCCATTCTCATGCCGCCAGGAACGAAGAGGAAGGAATCAGCCGCTTCGACGGGACTCTCTACCAGTATTTCCATGAAGGCCCGCGGGGGGATCATGCCGCCTGGGACTCCCGCTGCTTTGACTACGGGAAACCGGAAGTCGTTCACTTTCTTCTCTCGAACTGCCGCTTCTGGCTCGATGAGTATCACTTCGACGGATTCCGCTTCGACGGTGTGACCAGCATGCTTTACCTGGATCATGGACTGGGAAAAGCCTTTTGCGGATACGAGGATTATTTCAATGCGAATGTGGATGAGGATGCCTTGACCTATCTCGCTCTAGCCAACAGGGTAATCCATATTGTGCGGCCCGATGCCATCACCATTGCAGAGGATGTGAGTGGGATGCCCGGCCTGGCAACCCCTCCGGAGGAGGGCGGTTTCGGCTTCGATTACCGCCTCGCCATGGGAGTTCCCGACTACTGGATCAGGCTTTTGAAGGAAATCCCGGACGAACACTGGCCCATGGGTCACCTGTACCACGAACTCACCAATCGGCGGGCTGACGAAAAAACGATCAACTATGCGGAATCCCACGACCAGGCCATTGTGGGGGACAAAACGATCATCTTCCGCCTCATCGACGCGGGCATGTACACCCACATGAACGTTTTTGAACCCAATCTCCTGGTAGACCGGGGAATTGCCCTTCACAAGATGATCCGCCTGATCACACTGGCCACCGCAGGCAATGGCTACCTGAACTTCATGGGCAACGAATTCGGTCACCCCGAATGGATCGATTTCCCCCGTGAGGGAAACAACTGGTCTTACCATTATGCACGCCGCCAGTGGCACCTCAGGGACGACGCCAACCTTCGTTACCGCTTCCTTGCGGAGTTCGACAAGGCCATGATGCACCTTGCGGACCAGCATGACCTTCTGAATTCCCCGGGACCGCACCTGATCCTGGAAAACCAGGAGCACCTGCTTCTCGGTTTCCACCGGGCAGGGCTGGTCTTCCTCTTCTGTTTTCATCCCCATCAATCCTTCACTTCTTATCCGGTTGACCTGCTGCCCGGGAAGTACCGGCTCATCCTCGACAGCGATGCACCTGAATTCGGCGGCCACGGCCGGCTTGAGCCCGGCCAGGTTTACTTCACCACCTCCCGGCCCCAGCCCGGGGGGCCGACAGGGCATTATGCCAGCCTCTATCTTCCGACTCGATCGGCCCTGGTTTTGCGGCGGATGGATTAAATGGTCTGAAGCGGATTGGGAGTTGAAAGGAAGGGTTGGAAGATAAAAAAATGGTGGATGGAAAAGGAGGGAGCCAAAAACCATCCACCATTATGGACACTGAAAGGAATCATCTTGTAAGATCCGCTCTCAGATCACGAGACGAGAGCAGTGGGTGGGAAAGGAGGGGAGGAAACAACCACCCACCGCTCTATTGAAATGGTCACACGAGAAACACTTACTTCCGCTACTTCGAGAGGAAAAAGTCCATCAAATCGCTTTTCTGGTTTTCCCCTATCTCTTTATCCTCGGAAAGATCACTTTCCGAAAGAAAAAACTCGTACTCATTTGCGACAGCGGCCTGATTCGAGTCACCGGACAGCTTCTTCCGCTGTTCTTCACCGGGCGATTTTTCTTTTGTGCACTCCTGACTCATGGAACAACAACCAACCGCCTGTCCTACTCCGCGTTAACCGGACACAGTTTCAGAAGCGAGAACCCCTTGGTCGTTCACCGTTCTCTACAACATTTCACGCTTGACCATAACTATTGCAAGAGCAATACCAAGTTCAATTCCATCTTTCTCTCCAGATCGCCATCCAGAAAGCCCGAGAAATTTACATATATTATCAATGATTTACATTTATCTGCGGAATGGATGGATTGGATGAATACCGGGAAGGAGTACGTACTACGCTATTCGGGCAGGACAAAAAGTGCGATATCTGCCTTTTAAAGGCAAAGCGGCAGGGCGATATTCAATTTATACGTGTATATTGAAGTAGTTACGGTGCGTGCACATATCGCACGGATAGCGTGCTTTTATCGCACGCTCGGGGACTTTCTCTAACCGCGGCTGTGCGAAAAACGCCCTTTCTGCGGCTGTTGTATGGCCGCCACTGTCCGCCGAAAGCATCTGAAATCCGATGTCCAGAAGTTTCCGGCATTCCCGCACCCGGATTTCCGGATTTCTCGCCCCCATCACGACGGCAATGAGGCGGGTGTTGCCCCGGCGGGCCGTTACAATGAGATGATACCCCGCCGCCCGGACGAAACCGCTTTTCAGCCCGTCCACACCGGGATATTTTTGCAGAAGGGCGTTACAGTTGTGCTGGGTGATGTTCTTGTAACGATAAAACCGCATGGAATGAAGGGCCAGGGAGCCCGGGAAACGGTGGAGATAAGCATTGGCCAGGATCAGCATGTCCCGCGCCGTGGTGTATTGCCCTTCCGCCGGCAGACCGTTTGGGTTCCGGAAGGCGCTGCTCTTCATCCCGAGCTCGGCGGCCTTATGGTTCATTCGCTCGACAAAGCGGTCGACATTTCCGGCGACATGCTCCGCCACCGCCACGGAGGCGTCATTGGCGGATATGACCGTCATCCCCTTGATCAGGACTTCCAGAGGGACCCTTTCCCCCGCTTCAACATACATTCTCGACCCGTCCGCCTGCCGGGCGGCGGAACTGATCAACACAGGATCCATCCAGCAGACCTTTCCCTTGCCCATTGCCTCGTAGGTCAGAAAAAGAGACAGCACCTTGGTCAGGGACGCGGGCTGCAGGGGTTTGTCCGCATTCTCCTCATAAAGGATCCGTCCGTTGTTCATATTCATCAGGATGGCGGACTGGATTTCGGGGGCGCTGCTCTTGCGGCTGTTCCTTTTATCCTGAACCTTTCCAGGCGACTTCTTTGCCTTTTTGAGAGCCGTTTTGGCGGCGGGAGCCTTCTTTTTCTCCTCGTTGCGGGCCATCGATTCCGCGGGATAAAAGAAAATCATCATCAGCAAAAGGGAAAGCAAAACGGAAAACTTCTTCATCCTTCAGGTACTCCTGTTTCTCTGTTTATCAGCTTCGTCTCAGCGTACCGGGCCATCCGCCACGCCTGCGGCCTCTTCCTGCCCCCATGACGCCGGAATCTTCATCGGCGGCTCGAAGGGCCGGCCGCCCGGCCTGTTCCACTCTGATCACATCGCATTTTCCGGCTGGTCGGGACGCTGCACGAGAGACTGATCCCAGTTTCGTCCGACGGTAATGTCCACCTTCAGAGGCACCTTCAGCAGAAAAACCCCTTCCATCTCCTGCCGGACCAGATCCACCAGCAGATCCTTCTCTTCCCGGGGCACCTCAAAAACCAGCTCATCGTGAACCTGCATGGTCATTGCCGACCTCATCCCCCCTTCCCGGAGGCGGGCGGCGATCTTCAGCATGGCCATTTTGATCAGATCAGCCGCCGTGCCCTGGATCGGGGCGTTGATAGCCATCCGTTCGGTCAGCTGCCGCACAGCGGCATTGCTGCTGTCGATCTCCGGAAGATAGCGGCGGCGGCTCAGCAGAGTCGTCACATACCCCCGTTCCCTGGCCGACGCGAGAATTCTGTCGAGATAATTCCTGACACCGGTGTATCTGTTGAAATAACCGTCAATGTAAAGCTGGGCCTGTCTCTGGGAAACGCCCAGCTCTTTCGACAGGCCGAAGGCGCTCATCCCGTAGAGCACGCCGAAGTTGATGACTTTGGCCTGCCGGCGCATTTCCGCGTTGATCATTTCCGGAAAGACGCCGAAGACCTCCGCGGCCGTCCGGCTGTGGATGTCTTCACCGGCGATAAAGGCGTCGATCAGGACGGGGTCTTCGGACAGGTGGGCCAGCACGCGCAACTCAATCTGGGAATAATCGGAGGAGACGATATAGCAGCCCGGCGGTGCAATAAAGGCCTGGCGGATGCGCTTTCCCTCCAGGGTGCGGACCGGGATGTTCTGGAGGTTGGGATTGCTGCTGGAGAGCCGCCCCGTTGCGGCGACCGCCTGGTTATAGGAGGTGTGGATCCTGCCTGTCCTCGGATTGACCAGCAGAGGCAGGGCATCGATGTAGGTGGATTTCAGTTTGGTCATGCTCCGGTAGGAAAGGATCTCAGCGGGCAGTTCATGGTTCAGGGCCAGGTTGCTCAGCACATCGACATCGGTGGAATAGCCTCCCTTGGTCTTTCTGCCCCTGGGGAGGCCGAGTTTGTCGAACAGGATCACCTGCAGCTGCTTGGGGGATGCGATGTTGAATCTTTCCCCGGCCAGGGCGTATATCTTTCCCTCCGACAGGGCCAGGAGAGATTCCAGTTCCTGAGACATTTTGTTCAGCAGCTCCAGATCGAGGAGAACGCCCTTTTCCTCCATGGCGGCCAGCACCGGCACGAGGGGCATCTCCACCGACTCGAAGAGCTGCCGCATCCCCGCTTCCTCCAGTTTTGCCGTCAGCCGGGACGCAAGATCCCGAACGGCCTCCGCCCTGCGGCAGGCAAACTCCGCGAGGCTCTCCACCCGAAGGGAAGCAGGGGACAGCGCCTGGGATCCGCTGCCGGTCAGGTTCCGCAGGGAGTCAATCCGGCGCTGCAGATGGTCCTGTGCGACCTCGGAAAGCTCGAAGCCCCGCCGCGCCGGGTTGAGGATGTAAGCCGCCACCATCGTGTCCAGGAGAGGGCCCGTCACCTCCATTCCTTTCAGGGACAGAACGATCAGGGCCGTTTTGATGTCGTGACCCGCCAGAGTCACGTTCCGATCGGCCAGAAACGGGGAAAGAACAGACCATACCCGCGCCTCCCGGGACTCGCGGGATTCCTCTTCTCCGGGAATCGCCAGCGGGAGATAACCCGCTTCTCCGGAGGCGCGCCCCAGGGCCATTCCGATCAATTCAGCCCGCATCGGTTCCAGATGGGACAGCACCATCTCCAGCGCCAGCATACCGCCCTCTTTCAGGGGCGACAGGAAAGCGCCCAGGGCCTCGGGGGTCTGCAGAACAGGGTATGCCCTTTCCCCGGGGTCCTCATGGACGCTGAATTGCTCAAGCAGGGAGGAGAATTCCATCTCCCGGAACAGGCGGGTCAGGGCCTCCCGGTCCGGTTTCCGGAGACGGGCCTCTTCCAGGTCGAAGTTCAGCGGCACATCGGTGCGGATGCGGGCCAAATCCCGGCTCAGCAGGGCCTGATCGGTGTACGCCCGGATGCTTTCCCGAAGTTTGGCGTTGTGCAAGCGATCCGCATTCCGGATGACCTCTTCAATGCTCCCGTAATCTTCTATGAGCCGCCGGGCGCCTTTCGGCCCGATTCCCGGCACGCCGGGGATGTTGTCCGAGAGGTCTCCCATCAGCCCCAGGATTTCGGGAACCTTCTCCGGCTCCACCCCGAAACGCTCCCTGACCGCGGTTTCGTCATACGTCCGATCGGTCATGGTGTCGATCATCGTTACTTCGGGAGAAATCAATTGCATCATGTCCTTGTCGCCCGAAATGATGACGACCTTCCGTCCCTCTCCGGCAAAGCGGCGGGCCAGGGTTCCGATCAGGTCATCCGCTTCGATTCCCTGCTGCTCCAGGATGGGGATGCAAAAACCGCGGATCATCTCCTTGACGGAAGGGATCTGGGCAATCAGGGCCTCGGGAGTCGGTTTCCGGGTCGCCTTGTACTGGTCGTAGGTCTCGTGGCGGAAGGTCGGACCCTGGAGATCGAAGATCACGATAATGTAAGGCGGAGCATGCTCCCTCAGGAGCTTGATGAGCATATTGGTGAATCCGTAAACGGCGTTGGTCGGAAAGCCGCGGGAATTGGAAAGCTCCCGGATCGCATAGAAAGACCGGTAGAGATAGTTGCTGCCGTCGATCAGATAGATGGCGTCACTTCCCTTGTTTTTCCCGTTTTTCCCTGTCGGCATAAGAATCCTGACTGTTCAGCCCTGCTGAGTTTTCGTCTTCCATACCATAGAAACCCCTCCTAATCCACCCCTAGCCGCGCTCTCGCAAGGCAGGGCTTTCGGTCCGGGTTCCTTGCATTTCAGCCCCGCCGCCTTTTTCCATGGCGGTCATCCAGGGCGTTCGGGCTGACGACGGGGCCTGCGGTTATTCTGCATCGTGCGGAGAGAACGTTACATGGAGCTTCTGGCCCTCCTGGAGAGCGCCCTCCATGCCGACTTCATTGCCCCATTCATCACGAACGGCGGCCTTCTCCCAGCTCTCCCCGAACTGAGACGCCAGCAGGGCATGGCGGACCGTCATCCCCTCCATGAGGAAAACGGCATGGCCGTTGACATAGACTTTCACGGTGCGGAAACCTCCACAATGCGGTTTTCCGTCAGCGGACGGATTTCATGAAGTGTCCGGATGGTGTCGGCCACGATATCACGCAACCAGCGGCTGGCGTCATTGTAGACCAGCTTCGAGCCCTGCCGGCCTCCTTCGGCCGGATGGGCGAGATCTTCAGCCGAGACGACCTCCCCGAACACCTTGTAACCGTCGCCGCCCGCCGCCAGAAAATCATGGGTCGCCACCGTGTACTCCCGCCCCGACTCCAGCTCACGCCCGCCTACGGTTATCCTTTGTATCCGCCGCCCCGGCGGCTTTAAAGAATCATAGGCAACCGTCATCCCGGAAATCTGGGGAAAGGCGCCGTCGCGCGCTTCCACAGCCGCCACACCATGCTCCAAAGCCTCTCGAAGCTTATCTCCCCGCAGCCGGAATGCCACGACATAATTGTTGAACGGCAGAGCCGAATGGAGGTCCTTCAACACAATCGGACCTTTCCTGATGCTCCTGCGGAGGGTCCCCCCGTTGATCAGGGCGACGTCCGCCCCCGCGGTGCGACGGACAACGTCCGCCACGAAACTGCCGAAATTGGTTTCCCGATATCGCGCCTCCGCGGCATTAAGGGAAATCCGGGTCCGGCCGACCACCTCGCTCAACAGGGCCTCCATCCGCTGCGAATAGCGACCGACGAGCGACGCCACCGGCCCTTCGGCGGGACGGCCACCCGGTTTCACATCGACCAGGCGGGCGCTGTAAGCCGTTACCCTGCCGTCCTTGAGGGTAAGATCCAGGACACCCAGGGCCTTGCCATGCTCCCAGGCCTGAAGAACCGGCGCATTGCCGATTCCGGGGGGATTCGCCACCCGCGTGTGGGAATGGCCGCCGATCACGGCATCCACGCCGCCGGCTACCTGCTGTGCCAGTACCCGATCGGCATCATGCCCGAGATGGGTCAGAACGATCACCACATCGGCAGCCTTGCGAAGCTCCGGCAGGTCGGCCTCCAAAGACGCTCTCGGGGAGAGAAAGGTCAGTCCCACGGCATTGGCCGGATGGGTGCACAGGGGGGTGCGCTCGGTAACCAGCCCGATCACGGCAACTTTCACACCACCGATTTCCTTGATCACAAAAGGCTTCAACCCCGGAATTCCCCGGACATTCGCCGCCAGGACGGGAAACGTCGCCTCACGGATCCTCTCCTTCAAAGCCGCCTGGCCGAAATCCAGTTCATGGTTGCCCATAACCATGCCGTCGAAGGCCATGGCGTTCATCAGTTCGATGACCGATCGCCCTTGAAAAAGATTGGCCCAGTTGTCCCCCTGGATCATGTCGCCCGCCGCGAGCAGCAGGGTAGGAACGGCTGGATCGGAGCGGAGGGAGCGGATCTCCGCATCGAGGAATGCCGCGCCGCCCCAGAGTTCATCGGAACCGTAGGGCCTGTATGGCGCCGCAAAACCGTGAAAATCATTGACATGCAGGATCCGGATCTGCCTTTTTTCCCCGGCATCGAGCCGGCAGGGAACACCCAGAACGGAGAGGCTAAACAACACAGAGGCAAGCAGAATCAGCAGGAGAAGCTTTTTCATGTTCCGTTGAAACGATCTTTTTCTTTATGATGGCGTAGAGGGCCTTCCTTCCCAGTCTTGCGCGGGAGGCGTCTGCTCTTCCGGCGGGGGCTCATCGAACAGAAATTTGGCGTCGATTTTGAAGGTTCGAGCGGCCCGGAACGTCATGATGTTTTCGATCCCCGTTTCCTCGGAAAGGCGCTCGATCGTCCCCTCCAGCTCCTCTTCCGATGGGGCGATCAGGGTAAACCAGATATTGCAGGCATGGCTTCTCCCGTAGTTGTGCGTCACGCCCGGAAGGACATTGACCCGGCCCACAAAGAGGGGCACCCGCTCTTCGGGAACCCGGGCGGCACACAGGCGACTGGCAAAACCGAGCCTTGCGCTGTCCAGCACGGCCCCGATCCTCCGGATCACACCCTCGTCCTTGAGGCTTGAAATGCGGCGCAGCACCTCATCTTCTGAAATCCCCAGCTTTTCCGCCACGGCCCGGAAGGGTTCCGCCTCCAGGGGGAAATCCGTCTGGAGCAGATTCAGAAGATGTTTATCGAGGGCATCCATGCCGCTTTCTCCGTCCTAAATGAGGGGCTACGAATCCGCCCCGCGCGGTGCCCCTTTTCCCTTCGGTTCATAGACGCAGAAGGGCTCTTCCGCCAGGTAGTCGCCCGTCAGCTCATGCGCCCGGGCGCGGCAGCCGCCGCAGACCCGGAAAAACTCGCAGCGGCCGCACTTTCCGCTGTATGATTCCGGATTTCGCAATTTCTGAAACACGGCGGAATTCTTCCAGATCCCCTCGAACCCCGTCTCCGTGACCTCTCCGCAGTTCAGTTCCAGATAGCCGCAGGGCTGCACCGATCCGGTGTGGGATATGAAGCAGAAGGAAATCCCCCCGAGACACCCCCGGGTCACGGCATGGAGGCCCCTGTGGCCTTCAGGCGGCGGCTGGCTTCCGGCGCCGCCCCTCTGGCGGAGAATGCGGTAATAATGGGGTGCACAGGTGGCCTTCAAGAGAATGGGGCTGGTCAGGCTCGCCGAATGAAAGGCCTGGAGGGTGTCCTCGTAATCCTGTGAAGAAATGGCCTGGCCGGCGAGGTCCCTCCCCCGGCCGGTGGGGACCAGCAGAAAGATGTGATGGGCCGCGGCCCCAAGGCGGACGGCCAGCTCCATCATGGCGGATAGGGAATGGCGGTTGGAGCTGGTGATCGTCGTGTTGATCTGAAACTCCATTCCCGCCTTTTTCAGGGCTTCAATGCCCTCCAGCGCGCCGGCGAAGGCTCCGGGCATCTGCCGGAAGGCGTCGTGGCTGGCGGCATCCGGCCCGTCCAGGCTGATGCTGACCCGCTGAATCCCCGCCTCACGCATCCGCCGGGCGATCTCCTCCGTCACCAGGGTGCCGTTGGTCGCCAGGACCATCCGCAATCCCAGCCCATCCCCGTAGGCGGCCAGTTCGTAGATATCATCCCGCAGGAGGGGCTCACCCCCCGTCAGAATGATGATCGGCCGGCTGAAGGCTGCAATCTCTTCCAGAAGCTTCTTCCCCTGTTCCGTGGAAAGCTCACCGGGATAGGGGCCCCTCTGTGATGAGGCCCGGCAGTGGATGCAGGAGAGATTGCAGCTCCGGGTCACCTCCCAGGCCACCATCCGCAGGGTTGAGGGAAGAAGGGGGGCGCTCATCGCTGCAGAACCCTGGCCGCTTCCATGGCGAAATAGGTGAGGATCATGTCCGCACCGGCCCGGCGAATGGCCGTCAGGGATTCCATCATCGCCTTCTCCTCGTCAAGCCAGCCCAGCTGAGCCGCCGCCTTGATCATGGCGAATTCCCCGCTCACGTTATAGGCTGCCACGGGCAGGTCGAATTCCTCCCTGGCCCGCCGGATGACATCGAGATAGGGCAGGGCCGGCTTGACCATGAGGATGTCGGCACCCTCCTGCACGTCAAGGTTCATCTCCCGGATGGCCTCGTCCCCGTTGGCCGGGTCCATCTGGTAGGCCTTCCGGTCCCCGAAGCGGGGGGCGCTTTCCGCCGCTTCCCGAAAGGGTCCGTAAAAGCAGGAGGCGTATTTCGCCGAATAGGCCAGAATGGGAACGGTTTCATACCCCGCTTCATCGAGCCCTTCGCGGATCATCCCGACCTGACCGTCCATCATGGCCGACGGCGCCACCATGTCCGCCCCGGCCTTCGCGTGGGAGACGGCCGTCTCCGCCAGAACCTCAAGGGTCATGTCGTTGTGGACCTCACCCTTTTCGATCATCCCGCAGTGGCCGTGGTCCGTGTATTCGCACAGGCAGACATCGGTCACCACGAGGATATCCGGGACCTTGTCCTTGATCCGCCGGACCGCCTGCTGCACAATTCCATCTCTGGCGAAGGCCCCGGAGGCGGCCTCGTCCTTTTTGTCCGGAATCCCGAAGAGCAGCACCGCGGGAATCCCCAGTGCCCGGCATTCCTGCACCTCCTTCACCAGCAGGTCTACGGAAAGCTGAAAATGGCCCGGCATGGAACCGATGGGCTTTTTCACGCCCTTGCCCACGGTGGCGAAGAGGGGGAAAATGAGGTTGTCCACGGACAGGCGGGTTTCCCGGATGAGCTTCCGGAAGAGTTCGTTCTTCCGGAGGCGCCGCGGTCGATATTCAGGAAAATTCATGGGTTCGTCACCTCGCTTTTTGAGTTGTTCCGGATCTATCCTGAAATTCAGGCCTTGTCCGGCGGCGCGATCTCCTCGTCTGTCAGATAACAGGCCGGATCGGGGGCCCAGAGATCTCCCGTCACCGCCTCCGCCCTCGCCCGGAAGTTTCCACCACAGACTTCAAGCCAGCGGCAGGTGGCGCAGCGGCCCTTCAGATGGGGCTTCTTGTCCTTGAGCTTCATCAGCAGCCCGTTCTCCTCATCGGTCCAGATCCTGCTGAAGGGTCTGCGGCGCACGTTGCCCAGGGAAATGCCCCGCCAGAACTGGTCCGGATGGACCTCGCCGTCCCAGCTGATGCAGCCGATGCCGTTGCCGGAGCTGTTCCCTTCATTCATCTGCAGAAGTTCCATCACCTCCGCCGCCCGCCGGGGGTCCTCTTTCAGCAGCCGCAGGTAAAGGTAAGGGCCGTCGGCATGATTGTCGACGGTCAGCACTTCCTTGGGCAGCCCCCGCTCGAAGAGGTCTCGGGTCCGGTCCAGGATGAGATCCACGGTTTGCCGGGTTTCCTCTGCGGAGAGATCCTCGGCGACCAGGGCGGAACCGCGCCCGGAATACACGAGATGATAGAAGCAGACCCTGGGAATGTCCTCCGCCTCCAGCAGGTCGAAGATGTCGGAAATGTCGGCGGCGTTCCGGCGGTTGATCGTAAAGCGCACCCCGACCTTGATCCCCTCGTCCCGGCATATTGAGATCCCCTTCATGGCCGCCGCGTAAGCGCCGGAGACGCCCCGGAAGAGGTCATGGGTCTCGCGCCGGCCATCGAGGCTGACGCCGACATAGGACAGGCCGATCTCCTTCAGCACCGCCGCCTTTTCCCGGGTAAGCAGGGTCCCGTTGGTGGACAGCACCGCCCGCATGCCCCGTTCGACAGCGTACCGGGCAAGCTCCGGAAGATCCTCCCTCATCAGGGGTTCGCCGCCGGAAAAGAGCAGGACGGGGCTGCCGAAGGCGGCCAGGTCCTCGATCATCGCCTTGGCTTCCGCCGTCGTCAGCTCATCGCTGTACTGGATGTTCTGGGAGCTGGAGTAGCAGTGGACGCACTTCAGGTTGCACCGCCGGGTCATGTTCCAGACGACGACCGGGCGCTTGTCCTTGGAAAACTGGAGCAGATGGGAGGGCAGCCGGCCTGATTCCCGGTTGTACCGAAGCACATCCGCCGGTTCGACCGCCCCGCAGTAAAGCTTGGAAATACCAATCATATCTCAACCTTATATCGCCTTCTGCTTTTTGGGGGAGCGGGAGCGCCCCCGGCAGAAGCGTTCATGTTTTCGAAGTTGTCCTTCGCTCGTTTTTACGGCCCTCAGACAAGGGGAATAATTTTCGGAGCCGCGGCAAAGGTGAACAGCTTGGCTTCCGCCGCCGTAAAGTAGAAGGTCACAAAAAGTTCGTCATCCGCCCCCTTGGGATAAATTCTCAGCAGATCCGGCATCTCTTCGAAAACCTGGGCCTTGGCCTCACGGCTGTCGTCAAAGGCGATCCGGCCCCGGATCCTCAGCCAGCTGTCCTTTCCCATACCGGAAATCTCGATATCCGGATTCTGCACCAGCTGCCTGTACACGTCCTTGCTTTTGTTCGTACAGAAGTAGAGGGCGCCGTTTCTTTTCATGACAAAACCGAAGGGGCGGACACGGGCTTGATTTCCCTCGACCGTGGCGAGGTGGAAAACCGGATTGGCCTTGATGAACTCCAGAGCAGTCTCCATAGCTGACCTCCTTGAACGTTGTTATGCTGGCTTGATTCCTCAAGCCAGATGCCACTGCATTCTTAACCCGCATTCACAAGTACGTCAAGGAACTTTGACCGATCGGGTCGCGTCCGCGAGATTGACGATCCGGCCCAGAAACAGGATCGTCCCGGTCCGGTTGTCCCGGATGAGAAAGAGAAAGGGATGGTCGGCGCGAAACACCGGGGACTCCCGGATCGCCTTCGTCACCATGGCGACGGCTGTCGCGGCGGCGGCCTCCGTCCCCTCTTCGTTCACCTCGACAAAGGCCCGGTGCTTGATCTGAGAAATCCACAGCTCGCCTTTCCGCCAGCCCATGCCGCGGAAGTCCGCCCTGCCGGAGGCGTCGAAGGCGTCCTTCATGCCCAGGGCTTTGCACGGGGGCACGAGGTCGTACCCCGTCTCCAGCTTGAACTTCGGAAGATAAAGCTCCGTTTCTCCGGCGGGGGAGGCATCGAGCTCTTCCAGCCACTGCTCCAGGTTTTCACCGGTCAACCGCCTTTCAAGGCGGCCCAGCCCGTCCGCCTCGGCGGGCAGCAGAACGACCATCGACAGGGTGTTCCCTTCGTAAGGGATGGAGGCGGCCTGGAAATCCGGCTTCCTCAGGATCGAAACATCGCCTTTCCGGAACATGAAGGGAACCGTCACCTCATGGCCGGGCGACACCCTGAAGGGGGCGTCGCGGGTGTCGCTTTCCCGAAAGCGGCTCTCCCACCGGCCCTTGAAATAGACGGCATTCAGGAGGACGCAGACCGAGTTGGGATCGAGTCCTTCGAGGATCTTCTCGATCTTCCCTTCCGTTTTCTCCCTGACCCAGCCGTTGATTTCGTCCACCCCGCCGGAGAACAGCTCCGCGTCGAAGTTTTCTTTCAGCAGGGTCTTGAAATCGCGGCTCACATCGCCCCCGGAAAGGCACAACCCGTTGGCGATGCGGAGCTTCTGGCCCGCCCGGCAGGCATTGGCCGCCAGTTCACAATTGAGGCGCCTGAAGGCCGAAGGCAGCTGCTCCGGCTCCATCTGAAAGAAAAGGACTTCCGCCATCTCCCTTGCCGTGTTCTGCCGCGCCCCGGCGTAGGTCATGCCCATCGCCGAAGAGATGCTGAAGGGGGAAAAGAAGAGATTGCCTTCCGTGCTCCTCAATTCCCCGTAGAGTTTTCCGGCAAAGGCCGTATTGCCTTTGACCAGAGGTTCCATAGGCACCCCCTCAGCGTCAGCCAAAATCACCGGAGCCGCCAGAAAAATCGCCAGCGCTGCGCCAAAGGGGAGCAACGAACAAAAAGCCTTTCGAATTTTTCCCATAGGGTTCCCTTTCTTCATGGGCAGGATGTCTCCAGTTCGCCCGTTCCTGCCCAGGTGATCCTTCGTTTTTGTGGTTAGACAGGTCCGGACACCCCTTTGTTCCCGACCCCCTCCTTTTTCAAAACCCCGGACGGCAGCGGCGAAGGGCTCAAGCGCCGCTTCTGCCCTGACTGACCCGGACCGCACAGGAATGCAGAACGCCCTTCAGGTCGACCAAGGGATCCGTTCCCGCGATTGTTTTCCTTTGACTGTTGAAGCAGCAAGGATCTATCCCCACATGCGCAAAGAGAGGGCCTGTACCGAAAAGGACGTCGAATCTCACCAACTTCTGGCAGGCGATCCCTTGATCAATGACCTCAAGGGGGCGTGAGCCGCCAGGGAGAAGTTGCCTTTGTCAGGTCTGAAAAATCATGCTTCGTCTTTCAATGTTCCCCCGGTTCCCGGATGCTGAAGAGCCACCAGCGGGGCTCCTTCTTTCCGCGGCGGGGCTGTCTTTCGAAGTAGATTTTCAGGACGTCCCCGGATGTCGTGGCAACCTCGAACCAGTGTTTGCGGACATACCGCTCGGGGCTGCCGTGGCGGCACGTTCCCGTTTCGCGCCAGGTGCGGAGAACCGCGGCGATTTCAACGCTCCGGCCCCGCCACAGGAACTCCCGCGGCAGACCGGGCTCCCCGGCGGCCATCCGCGAGGTGTCGCAGGTGGAAACGACAGGGATCAAGGCTTCACTGATAAACCGCTCGCTCATGATCCAGAATCTCCTGCAGCTCCGGATGGGGAGCTGCTTCTGAATAAGCGGCCAGGGTGCCGCCCGCCGGTTCGGCGAAGGCGCGCCTCGGACCAAACGGCAGGCCGGGTCCTGCCTGAAGGGGCGCAAACGGAGGGGCCGGGAGCGGAAGGCCGGGGTTTCTCCGGCGCAGCCGTTACCGGTCTCTGCCCTTCCCCGAATCGGAGATTTCCACCAGCTCCAGGGGATAGGGCTGAAGAAAGGTCTGCCCCAGGAGATAGTTATTCTTATACCGGATGGACCAGGCCCGTAGGATGTGAAGCAGGACGCTCAGGGGAATCCGTTCGTCCCGGTACTCTTCGATGCTCTCCAGGAAGAAGGCCTTTTCCTCCTTCGAGAGCACTTCCGAGAACCCGCCGAAGGCGTGCAGCAGGACATTGATCATCGCCGTAAAACGCGGCGGGTGGGCCAGCGCCCGTTCCAGGTGCTCTTCGTAGCTGGTTACGACCGTCTTCCAATCGGCTTTCTCGTGGTTGGCGACGATTTTGCCGGCAAGGCGCATCTGTGCCTGGTTGTACCCCATGAGCAGGAGTTTCTGGGCCGAATGGAAATTCACCAGCCCCTGGATGGTCCCATTGGCCTTCACCTCGCGAAAACGGGCGAAGAGAAAAATCCGGGATAGAAAATGCTCCCGGATCGAAAAATTGCGGATCCGCCCTTCATCCTCAACAGGCAGCCCGGCAAAGCGCTCCTGGACGGCGTCGCCAAAAAACCCGCGCCCCTTGAAAGTGCGCGCCCCCTCTTCAAAGCCGTCGTGGATTTTGGCGTCTCCCACCCCGCAGGAAGGCGAACGGCTTTTCAGAAAAAATCCGTCCACTTGCGCCAGGGAATCGAGGAAGGTCTCGACGAAGCTCTGCATCGGCCCGGAAAAATCCTTTCCCGTGGCCGGCTGATACAGGGCCTTTTTCCCACTGTCGAAGACGATCCGGATGGGCTTGCGCGGCACGCCCAACCCGATCTCCACTTCGGGGCAGACAGGCAGGAACGTCACATGGGCCTTGAGCTTTTCCACAAAGGGCGTATCGATTTTCGAGCCGTCATAGCGGCAGGAATCAAAGCCCAGGCATTTGCTGACCACAACGACGGGTTTCGGAAAGTTTCCCGGCATGGCTGTATCCCTCCTAACGGACCCTGCGGTCCTTTATCGAGCAACAAGATATGAACAGAAACTGGAGAATGCTCCAGCATTCAACCTCTGGCAAAAAAGTCTTTGAGCGACTCCACGAGGCCCGGAACGGTGTACGTCTCCTGTAGGATATCCACGGGCAGGCCGGCTTTCCTGGCGGCGGCGGCCGTCACGGGTCCGATGCAGGCCACCCGGATGCCCGCTGGGATGGGAAGAAAATCCGTCCCCATGATCTCCAGGAAATTGGTCACCGTGGAGGGGCTCGTAAAGGTGAGGACATCCACACGCCCCAGGGCGATCTGCTCCGCCAGTTCCGCCGCCTTCCGGCCGGAGTTCACCGTTCGGTAGGCCGTCACAACATCCACGGAGGCTCCCCTGCGGGCCAGCTCATTCGGAATGACATCGCGGGCCTTCTCCGCCCGGGGGAGGAGAATCCGCTGCCCGGAAAGGTCGTAGCGCTCGAAGGCCGCTACGACGCCCTCGGAGAGATAGGTCTCCGGGACCAGGTCGACGCGGAGGCCCTGGCCTTCAAGAACCGCCGCCGTGGCGGGACCGATGGTGCAGAGCCGTATTCCCTTCAGATCCCGCAGATCCTTGCCGGCGGCCCGCAGCCGCTCCAGGAAATGATGGACGCCGTTGGCGCTGGTGAATATCAGCCAGGCATACGTCTCCAGGCGCTGGATCGCCGCATCCAGTTCATCCCAGCTTTCCGGGGGGGCGATCCGGATGGTGGGGAACGAAACGACCCGCGCCCCGGCATCCCGCAGCAGGGCGGCCATGGAAGCCGCCTGGGGTTCAGGTCGGGTGATCACGACGCCCTTTCCGAAGAGGGGCTGCGTCTCGAACCAGTTCAGATCTTTCCGCAGGCCGACGACTCCGCCGACCACCAGGATGGCCGGCGGCTTGAATCCAGCGGCTTCGGCCCGTTCGGCGATATCGGCCAGCGTACCGGTCAGGGTCTCCTGATCCACCGTCGTTCCCCAGCGGATCATGGCCGCCGGGGTGTCCGGTTTTTTACCCCGGGCAACCAGGCTGGCCGCGATCTGGGGCAGATTGCGGACCCCCATGAGAAAAACCAGCGTACCCATGCCGGCCAGGGACTTCCAGTCGATCTCGCTCTGCTCTTTCAGGGGATCTTCATGGCCGGTCACGAAGGCCACGGATGCCGTGAAGCGGCGATGCGTCAGGGGGATTCCCGCATAGGCAGGAACGGAGATTGCCGACGTGACGCCGGGAACGACTTCAAAGGGGATGCCCGCCCGGGCCAGCTCTTCCGCCTCCTCCCCGCCGCGCCCGAAGACAAAGGGATCGCCGCCCTTCAGACGGGCCACCACACGCCCCGAACCGGCTTCCTCCAAGAGCCTTTGGTTGATTTCCGCCTGCGACAGGGTATGCCGGCCCCCTTCCTTTCCCGCATAGATGAGCCGAGCGTCCCTGCGCGCCATGTCGAGAAGTTCGGGGCTGATCAGATGGTCGTAGATCACCACCTCCGCTTCCTGGAGGCATTTCGCTCCCTTCAACGTCATCAGGCCCGGATCTCCCGGTCCCGCACCAATAATATAGACTTTTCCCTTCCTGCTCATAACATGATCATCTCTGCTTTCTTTCGTTACCGGGGCCTGATCAAATGAGGCCCGTTTCAGGGCTGCCCGCTGTTCAACGCAGACAGAAGAATGCGCCCGCCCCCGTCCAGAAGGGCATCGGCCAGTTCTGTTCCCAGGTCGGCGGCGTCTGCCGCCTTTCCCTGAAGTTCATGGCGGATCATCTTTCCCTTCTCCAGGCTTCCCACGAGCCCCCGGATGGTCAGGGAGCCCTCCCGCTCCTCGGCAAAGGCAGCCACGGGCAGGGAACAGCCGCCGCCCAGGCGCCTCAGAAAGGCCCGTTCCGCCGTCACCTCCCGCCGCGTCCGTTCGTCTTCCAGGAAGGCGAGGCCGGCGTCCAGATCCTCTTCGCCGCAGCGGGTTTCCAGGCAGAGAACCCCCTGCCCCACCGCCGGCAGCATTTTTTCCGCCGGGATAAACTGCGTCACCTGCCCGGCCCATCCCATCCGGCGGATGCCCGCCGCAGCCACGACGATTCCGTCGAGATCCCCCGACGTCACCTTCCGGATCCGCGTGTCCAGGTTGCCGCGGATCGGCAGGATCTCCAGATCGGGCCGCCAGGAGCTCAACTGAACGATCCGGCGAAGGGAGCCTGTCCCGATTCGCGCCCCCGCAGGCAGCTCACCGATCCCAAGCCCCGTCCCGGAGATGAGGACATCCCTCGGGTCCTCGCGCAACGGGACCGCGGCAATCCTGAGCCCCTCAGGCAGTTCGGCAGGCAGATCCTTCATGCTGTGGACGGCCAGGTCGACTGTCCCGGCCAGCAGGGCCTCTTCGATTTCCTTAATAAAGAGTCCTTTGCCTCCGATCCTGGCCAGGGGCACATCCTTCTGGATATCGCCGCTGGTCCTGATCACCACCACCTCAATCCGCATCGCTGGATAGTGACGCTGCAGAAGCGCCGCGATCTGCCGCGTCTGAGTCAGGGCCAGGGCACTCCCCCTTGTTCCGATGTTCAGTTTCTCTCGAATGTGCGTTCCCCTCCCCTTCTATTTTTCCAGCTTGAACAGCCGCCTCAGGGCGGCGGCGTACGCGAGGCCGTTCCGGTTCCGGCTCTCCTCCCGGAGGCACGCCGTGGGTTCATGAAGGATTTTGTTGACGACGGAAGAAACCAGGCTTTCAACATGATTCTGGTCGCTTTCGCTGAGCGCCTGTCGCCACGAGGCGGACTTTTCCAGTTCGGCTTTCATGATCCCTTCGATCTTCTCCCGGAACCGCACGATGGTGGGCACCACTTCCAGGCTGGAAATCCAGTCCAGGTGGTTCTGAATCTCCTCCTCGAGGATGATCTCGGCCTTGGCCGCTTCCCTCTCGCGGAGGTGGCGGTTTTCATCCACCAGCTCCTGAAGATGATCGATATTGTAGAGATAGACGTTGTCAATTTCCCCGGCCGACGGCTCGATGTCCCGGGGAACGGCGATGTCGATAAGAAAGAGAAAGCGGTTTTTCCTCCGGTGCAGGGCGGAGGCAACCATTTCCCGGGTCAACACATAATCGGGCGCGCCGGTGGAGCTGATCGCGATGTCCACTTTTTTCAGAACTTCCGGAATCTGCTCCAGGGAAACAGCCGTTCCCTCGAAGAGGCCGGCGATTTCCTCGGCCCGCGCATACGTCCGGTTGGCGACGAAGATGGTTGAAATACCCTGCTTCAACAGGTGGCGGGCCGCAAGTTCCGACATCTCCCCCGCCCCCACCAGAAGGATCGCCTTCCCCTCCAGCCTCCCGAAGATCTTCTTCGCCAGTTCAACCGCCGCAAACCCGACGGACACGGCATTGTCGGCAATGCCCGTTTCCGTTCTCACCCGCTTGGCCGCCTGGAAGGCATGGTGGAGAATCCGGTTCAGCATCATCCCCGTCGCCTTTTGCTCCACAGCGACGCGATAGGCCTCCTTGACCTGACCGAGAATCTGCGCCTCTCCCATGACCAGGGAATCCAGGCTCGATGCCACGCGGAAAAGATGGCGCACAGCCTCCGCATCGGAAAAGGCGTACAGGCAGCGCTCCAGTTCAGAAAGGGTAATCTTCGCCCGCTCGGCGAGCAGGGCCTTCAACCCTTCCCCGGCCTCCCGCTCCGCCTGGTCCGGCGTGCAGACCAGCACCTCCACACGATTGCACGTGGCCAGATAGAGGGCTTCCCGAACCGACGGCATCTGCCGGAGCCGCTCCAGGGGATGACCGGAATTTTCGCAGGACAGAGAAAGGCGCTCCCGGATCGCCAGGGGAGACGTTTTATGACTCATGCCGATAAGAAGAATGCCCATGATTTCAAACAAACCGGTGGATCGTCGGGAAGAGGTTCTTTCCCACAAGAAAGGCCGTCAGGAAAAAGAGGAAGGCCAACAGCGAAAACACGGCGGTTTTGTGCCCCTTCCAGCCGATGGCCAGGCGCTGGTGAAGCAGCACGGCATAAGTCCCCCAGACGGCCAGGGTCCAGACCTGTTTCGGATCCCACTGCCAGGAGCTTCCCCAGACCACTCGAGCCCAGAAGGCCCCCATGAGGACTCCCAATGTGAGCAGGGGGAACCCCCAGAGAAGGCAGAGGTGATTGATCCGATCCAGATCCCCCAGGGAAGGGAGGATTGAACTGACGCGCCGGGCCTTTTTCCGCTTGAGGAAATGATCCTGCAGCAGATACATGGCTCCCGCACATGAGGCCAGGGCGAAGAGGGCCTCTCCGGTTAAGGAAAGGAGAACATGCACCGGCACGAGGGTCCCCTTCAGAACGGCGGGCATCACCGCCACGGACCCGATCCCGCGGCTGGCATAGATCATCATCAGCAGCACAACGGGAGACACGAACGCCCCCAGGACCACCGTCCGGGTGCGGAATTGAAAAAAGATGAAGATCCCGGCCATGATCCAGGCGAATAAATTGAGGACTTCATGGTAACCCAGGATCGGGATGTGCCCCCTTTCAACGATTCTGAAAAGAAGAAACAGGGAATGAAAGCCGAACGCGGCGCTCATCAGCCAAAGGCTCGCCCTTGCAATCCGGACCCGCTTCCCCAGAATGGAAGTCACGTAGCCCAGTGTACTCAACAGATAGGCGCAAAAGGCCGCTTTGAAAAGAAAGGGTGTCATGGCTCGTTCCGTTCCAGATCCTCCCCGGCAAGACGGCGGATTTTCTCGTCGGCTGCGGCCCGGTCTCCCTTTCGCAGGTGCTCCAGGATGTCTGAAAAGACAATGGCCTCGAAAACCTTTTGATTCTCCTCGGAAGGATGTCCCTTCGCCAATCTCCGCTTCCGGAGCTCCCCAAGCATGTCAAGGAGCTCCCGGTACTCCGGCCCGTATTGGCGCTCCAGTTCCTGGCGCAGGCGTTTGGCCAGGGCAGGGCTCTTTCCAGCCGTGGAGATGGCGACGCTCAAATCCCCCTGTTCCGCAATGGCAGGAAGGATGAAATCGCAGCGCTCCGGATCATCCACTACATTGATCGGTATCCCGCGCTTCCTGCAATCCTGCATCACCTGCTCGTTGACGGCCCTGTCGTCTGTGGCGCAGATCACCATGAACGCGCCATCCAGGCAGGATGGGGAATACCGGCCAACCTGGCATTGGATCCGCCCCTCCTTCTGCAGAGTTTGCAGCCCCCCGGAAAGGCATTCGCCGACCACGCGGACAGCGGCGTCACATTCGAGAAGCCGCCGGACCTTGCGTTCGGCAACGCCCCCACCACCAACGACAAGGCAGATTTTCTCTCTCAAATCAAAAAAAACGGGATAGTATTTCATCTGGAAGACAAACCCTGATACCTGCATTCTATTAAGAACGGAGAGTGAACGCTATCATGATGGCCATGAAATTTCAAGCCGCTTGAAATATCGACGGAAAGGGGTTATAAATCAGCACGCTTGTTTTGCCGGAAGGCTGTTCGGATGCGGAACAGATCGTCCGGGATGTTATCGAGGGAAGGGTTTTTCCAGTCCATTTCAGGAGGCCGAACCATGGCGAGCCGCACCGCAAAGGACGCGGGCAACAAGGGAAAATGGTTGAAAATCGTGCTGTCTTCTCCACCCGAGCTGGTGGACGCGCTATCCAATTTTGTAACGGAGCTGGGAGCTGAAGGCGTTTACCAGGAAGAGAATAAGATCCAGTCGTCCGGCGACTTTCCTGGAGCGGCCTCGAAGGAATCGGTAAATGCCTATCTCCCCTTTGACGTTCGCCTGGAAACCCGCGTCTCTTCGCTTAAATCGTACCTTGAGAGCCTCTCCCAGATCTTCCCCGAGCTCGATGCCCCGGAACTGGCCACGGAGATCATCACGGACCCGGACTGGGGGGAGCAGTGGAAAAAGTACTTCAAACCGCTCCGGGTCAGTCGAGGAATCGTCATCAAGCCGACCTGGGAGCGCTACACCCCCCAGGGGCGGGATACCGTCATCGAAATCGATCCCGGAATGGCCTTCGGGACGGGCCAGCATGCCTCCACGCGGATGTGCCTGGAAGCCCTGGAAACTCTTATTCTCACGCACCGCTTTCCGGAACCTCTGAACGTTCTGGATGTGGGTACCGGAACAGGCATCCTGGGCATTGCCTGCGCAAAGCTGGGGGCGGAACGGGTACTTTGCGTGGACATCGACCCGAAAGCAACGGAAATCGCGATGGAAAACATCATCATCAATTCCGTGGGCGACCGGGTTTCCGTCACCCAGGAGGAAATAAGCACCCTGAAGGACACCTACAACCTGATTGTTGCCAACCTGACGGCCAAATTGCTGATCAAACTCAAGAAAACGCTGACATCCCTCCTGCGCCCGGGAGGTTACCTGATCCTCTCCGGAATCATCGATCAGAACCAGAGTGACATTGAAGCCCATTTTTTCCGTGAACCCCTGAAACTCTTATCCAGCCTGTCGGAAAAGGAATGGGTCTGTTATGTGCTGAAAAAAGAGACGAATCAGCCGTGACCCTCCCCAGGCTATATTACCCGGGACCTTTGTCCGTGGGCAGCTGCTGTGTTCTGGTTGAAGATGATCTCCATTATGTGCGCTCGGTAATGCGGATGAGGGCGGACGACAGGCTTACCCTGTTTGACGGCACGGGCCGGGATCACTCCGCCGTCATCGTCACCATCTCCGCTGAGCAGGCCCTTGTGGAAATTCTCGACACGAATGCTGCAGCGGACAGGCCCGCTCGTATCACCCTTATCCAGGCGCTTCCCAAGGCTCAGAAAATGGATTTCATTGTCCAGAAAGCCACGGAGCTGGGTGTCGATGAGATTCGGCCCTTTTCCTCCGAGCGATCCGTTCCGATATTGGGCCCGGAAAAGGCGCTTCATAAAATCAATCGATGGCGCAAGATCGCCCGGGAAGCGGCAAAGCAGTGCCGCCGCTGTGATGTGCCGGCGATAACGGAAATTCAGGATTTTACAGACATGCTGAAGGCTTCTGAACCGGATGCGGCCAAACTGATCTTCTGGGAAGAGGAATCCCGCCTGGGGTTGAAAAAGGCGTTGCAGCGTTTTTCCGGAGCCCGCGATTTTTCCTTTCTCGTGGGACCGGAGGGAGGGCTGACCCCGGAAGAAGTTGAACAGGCAAGGACATCGGGGTTTGTTTCCGTCGGCCTCGGAAAACAAATCCTCAAACTGGAAACAGCGGCCATTGCCATCCTGGCCATTCTCCAATATGAGGCAGGCCTGTTTGACGCTTTCTCCGAAAAGTAAAAATCTGACAACAATCTTTCAAGGAACAGCACCATGACTTCTTACCGGTATGGAGGATTCTGGAAAAGGGCCATGGCCTTTTTCGTGGACAAGATCATCCTTTTTGTTATCTGCCTTCTCTTCTTTCTGGTCGGCCTGTCCGGCCTCAGCGCGGGGTTTAACGGCCTGGAGCCGGAAAAAACCCTGGGGCGTTTTGCCCTGATCTACTACTTGACGACCCAACTCCTGGGGATGCTCTATTTCACCTATTTTCACGGCATATCCGGCCGGACGCCGGGAAAGATGCTCTTCGGCCTCCAGGTCATCCAGTCCTCCGGCGAAAAGATGACCCTCGGCATCGCTTTTCTCCGCTGGGTGGGCTCCATTTTTTCCGGATTGATTCTATTCCTTGGGTTCCTCTGGATAATGTTTGACAGTAGAAAGCAGGGCTGGCATGACAAAATTGCCGGAACCCTGGTCATTCACCGGAATGACGAACCATCCACCCCTGAAGGAGATTAAAAAAGGCCTTGACAAACCAGGGCACATCCTATAATCAGTCACTCAGTTTTCAAACCACTCCGACATCAGGTTGGGTCGGTAGCTCAGTCGGTAGAGCATCGGACTGAAAATCCGAGTGTCGACAGTTCGATTCTGTCCTGACCCACCATTAAAATCAGGCACTTAGCCAATCAAGGTTAAGTGCCTTTTTTATTCATGGGTAACGTATGGGTAACGATCAATGAAAAATTCATCTACCAATGCTTTAAAAAGATAGAGCCAGAATATATCGATTAGTGTTCGGAAAGAGAGTAACGACGGCAATCAGCCCCGTGGCTGTACCGCTTCGACCTGGATGCGCTTGTTAGCTGGTTTTGTCCACAAATTAATGACCATGAATGCAAGAATTTCTCACCTTTTGCTTTAACATCTGCACGAGAAACTACTGTGCGAGTTTTATATTTACGAATGAACTGTTCCAATTCATTGGATGGAATTATCCACGCAGAGGGTGGTAAGAGAGGGTCAGTAATTTTACCTTCAAAACTTATTATCTCTTCATAAACAAATAATTTCCGCCATGAAAGCATTAACCAGCTAACGGTGCGCATCAGCCGCGCGCGTAGCGCGTCGGCCTGCATGCGCTGGTTAGGGCTTGCCCATTTACAGACAAAACCATGATGTTAATTATTTGATCCCAATAAGAACTTCAATTTTATCTCGGTTTCCCCACAACTCATTGAACCTCATGCTTTTACCGCCAAAAGAAAAAACAGGGTCTCCCTCGATTCTCTGATCAGAGTTTTTGGGAGATGCTACTACGGCTATTAGCAGTCCATAGATTAGGTCAATTGGTAATGCGAGTTCGCCATCATTACCTAGCTGAATGACTGACTGATTTGTGAATCTCAAATTGTCTGGTAGTTTTGCTTCATGAACTGCTGTACATCGTATAACGTCATACAGCATTTCTGGCATCGTGCGGACAGCGATACCAGATTTTCTAGAATCAAGACGTCGATATTTAAAATTAATGGGTTGTGAAACACCAAAAGCCCCCCAAGCAATTTTGCTGATAATAGGGAGGTAATATTCTAGAAATTTACGACAAGCGTCTTTATCTCCTAATGTTGGATTTTCCAATCGAGCAGTGGCTGAAAGTGCAACACTCGATGCGATAATAGCATCTTCGAAACGGTCGTCTAAAAGCTTTTTTATTGCATCAGCTACTTGGCTTGCAACACTCATCGAATCTCCCGTAGTTTATCATCTTTCAATACTCTGCACTAATTCTCATGGTACGATATATGCTCTAACGCACGGTGTACGCGGCTGGCAAAGGAGTGCAGCGGATTTGCCAGTCCGAGTTCACACCGATGTTAGGTCAAACCTTGTTTTCATCAATGGATTTCTTTACAACTAATTATCTGTTCTATCCCTATATTCGGATCGTCAATAAAGTTTTTTGTCCCAATCAAAGACCATTCTATACCAGAAAGTATTTTCTTCTCTTTTTCTTTACTGCAGATACTCTTATAAGCATTTTGAAGGCGGCCTGAAAGATACTGTCTGTCTTCTTGGGATAGATTTAATTTGATATTTTCCTTTTCTTTTACTGGTGGTTCTGGTTCTAAATTACTGAATGTTGAAAATGCGATAAACATTGACTGGATGAAATTTTCCATAGCCAATTTCGAATAAGCAGGTATTTCGCCTGTATCCTCTGCAATACCCTTTTCGGATATTTCTCCAAATGCAGAGACAACTGCACTGGAAAAGCGCTCCCAATCGTCAATTGCTTGTTTAAGATTGTGGATTCTTAATTTCGTTTTTCCCGAATGTGACATCATTTCTTTATATGACATTCGAGCTTCTTCTAAATTTCGTTTTATCAGGTGTTTATTCTCTGTTCTGACTTTTGCGTTTTCCACATAGGCATCCAGAAGTGTTTGGGCTTCATACATTTTAAGAATCAAATTTGTGTAAGATTTGGCACAAATCAAACTGCGTTTCTTGTCGCCAATCTTTTGGTAGTAAAAGAATATGACGGCGACAAACATAACAGCTATGAACACAGCTATAAATATATTAGTTCTTTTTCCTATCATGATTTTTGATCCTGTTTTTTTATGACCTTCTGAGTAACTTAACGCCAAGGGTTTAATTTTATTTGATTCATGATACAGCAGCTGGTTCTTGTAATGTAACCAATTCAAACCCCAATTCTCGGGCTTTCCGTTTCAGATTTTGCAGGACC
>Ga0123335_1002119_pt1 | contig 30524 bp, 29 predicted proteins | sample BiotimSIPDNA_2_FD_89707 | JGI IMG/M metagenome (GOLD analysis project Ga0123335, IMG submission 89707) | Anaerobic biogas reactor microbial communites from Washington, USA - Biogas_R2 time_0 SIP DNA | ecosystem: Engineered > Bioreactor > Anaerobic > Unclassified | place: Washington, USA... | reverse complement strand
TCACGACCAGCTTGAGGTCGGGACGGCTTTGCTTTCTGGAATGGACCGCCATGGCAAAACCGATGTCGGTGTTGAGGCTTCGCTCGTGGAATTCGTCGAATACGATTGCTGCGACATTGGGGAGGGTTGGCGAATCGACGAGCATTTTCGTAAGGATTCCCTCGGTGATGAAAAGGATTCTTGTGCTCGCCGAGACTTTCTGTTCGTATCGCGTTAGGAATCCGACTGTATCGCCGATGGTTGAGTCCAATTCGAAGGCGAGCCGTTCAGCAAGCATTCTTGCCGCCAGTCTTCTCGGTTGCAGCACGAGGATCCTGGAGTTGTCCTGGGGAAGGGTTTCGAGGATGAACTTGGGGACTTGGGTTGATTTTCCCGAGCCGGTAGGTGCCGAGACGACGCAGCATCCGTGCTTGGCGAGCGCGTCCTGGCAGTCTTGCTTGACGGAATAGATGGGCAGGTTGCTAGGCATTGAAGAGGCGGTTCCAGTTGAGTTCGACATGTTCTGCGACGGTTGCGCTGGCGACGTTCTTGATTTCCGCGATCGCTTTGACCACATGGATGACGTCCTGGGGTTGCGAAAGGCTGCGATCCTGGACTTGGCGAGGAATCAGGTCGGGGCAATCCGTTTCGGTCAGGATTCTGTCTAGCGGCGCGAATTTGGCTGCCTTGTGGATGCGATGGGCATTAGGCGAGGTAATCGGTCCGCAGAACGAGAGGTACAGTCCCAAGTCGAGTAGTGTCTTGGCGACTTCGTTGCTTCCTGTGAAGTTATGGCAGATCCCGTTGAGTTGCGTGATGCCCAACTGCTTGAGAATCGCAAAGAAGTCAGCCCAGGTTTTACGGTTGTGAATCGAGACGAGCCTGTTGTATTTTCGTGCAATCACCAATTGCTCTTGCATGCACTCGACTTGTTTTTCCAGGCCATCCCGTCCATTCCATGCATCAAGTCCGATTTCGCCGACGGTTGCGCTTGGATGTTGTTTCAGCAATTCCTCGAGGTCAACTTTCCGTTGCGGGTTCCATTGCTCGACATAGAACGGATGGATGCCTATTGCGGTGACGATAAAGGGTTGGCTTCCGAGGTTGAGGATCGGTTCCCAGTCTTGGGCTTGTGCGGCGTTGGCGACGATTCCCCGGACGCCATTGTCCTGCGCGACCTTGAGGATGTGCGGGAGTTGTTCCCTGATTCTCAGGTCGGCCAGGTGGGCGTGTGCGTCGTAGAGTGGGATCATGGTTGAGAACAATGAACGCCACGAGGGGGCAATCATCCATAGCGGAGACTGTGCCCAGTCGTGGCGTTTCGTTTAGTGAATTACCTGCAGTGTATCAATCCTGGACGATTCCCGCCTTTCCGAAGTCGACTTCCTTCTTGGCAATCGGTTCGTCTGCATCGGGCCTATGTGTTTTGGGATACGCGGCTCGATAGGTTGGGTTGCACCAGTAGACTGCGTTTTGGATGACCTTTCTGACGTTTGCATCGTAGAAGGTCGGGAACGTTTCGTGTCCGGGCCTGAAGTAGAAGAGTCTTCCGTTGCCGCGCTGGAGCGTCAATCCGCTGCGGAAGACATTGCCGCCTTCGAACCATGAGATGAAGATTGGCTGCGCGTCCGGTGCGACCTGGAAGGGTTCGCCGTACATTTCCTCGTAGGGGAGTGAGAAGGATTCCGGGAGGCCTTTTGCGATTGGGTGACCTGGGTTTGAGCACCAGATGCGCTCGCGTTCGTTGGCTTCGCGCCAGAGGAGCTTGCCGGTTGTTCCGTTGAGTCTTCTGAAGACCTTTGACATGTGTGCGGAGTGCAGGCAGATGATTCCCATTCCTTCCCATACGTGCTTCATGACCCTGTCAACGATTTCGTCCTTGACCTTGTCATGTGCGCAGTGTCCCCACCAGATCAGCACGTCGGTATTCTTGAGGACATCTTCGGAGAGTCCATGTTCGTCATCCTGGTTAAGGGTAGCGTATTTGATGTCGAAGTCATCGCATGCGATACCTGCCGCGATGGCGAGATGGAGTCCGCCGGGATACATTTTCTTGCAGGCTTCGTTTGTGTTTTCGTGTACGAATTCGTTCCAAATCGTCACATTGATCTTCTTGTCCATCTGTAGTCCTCTAGTTGTTCGTTGCGTTGAAAACTATGATAGTGGTCGCCGGTAGTCAATACGATGAGAATATAGTCTTTGGCGAATTGATTTCAAGGATGTTTCCAGGCGAATTCAAGTGCTTTGACGATTCCGTTTTCGGAGACGTCCGGCGCTATGAAGTTTGCGGCGTCAAGGGCGCTTTGCGCCGCATTGGCCATGGCGACTCCGCAACCGACTCCACGCAGCATTTCGGCATCGTTGTTGCCGTCTCCGATTGCCATGACCTGATCCAGGGTGCATCCGTTTCGCTGGCAAAGGAGTTTGATCGCGTTGAATTTGCTGGTTGTTTCGGGTCCCAGGTCCATGATGGTCGGTTCCGAGACGAGTTGCTTGAATGCGATGCCCTTTGGGTGTTTGATCTGCGCAAGCGTATTTGCGAATTCCTGTAGTTCTTGCGTTTGGTTTGGCAGAACGACGACGGCGATTTTCTCGCCTGGCGATGATTTGAGCATCTGTTGATCGACGATGGCGGTTGCCTGTCCAGATTCCTCGAAAATTTGGAATTCAGGTTTCCAGCTTGTTGCGAGGAGTCTGTTTCCCGAGCATACTACATGCGCGAAGTTGTATTGGCTGCAGATGTCAAGCAGGTATGCCTGCGTATCTTGGTCCAGTGTTTCGTGGAAGATGTGTTCGTTTGTGTTGGGGTCGATGATTTCGGCGCCGTTGCTTGCGATTTGCGGATGTACGAGTTCGAGTTGCTTGATCAGGGGCAGGACCGAAGGGTAGACTCGTCCTGTTGCGAAGGCGAAGGGGATGCCCAATTGAATGGTTTTCTGGACAGCTTGCGTAACGAGCGGATTGACTTTTCTGGTGAAGTCGCAAAGCGTTCCATCGATGTCGGAGAAGATCATCTTGACGGAGCCTGAGAAACTGGTCGCATGGTTTGGATTTTGGATGGGCTTCATGTGTCGTTTCAAGAAAAGTAAGGTTGAAAATGTCCATTGAAATTGGGCAAAAAAAGTGCCTGGGTTGCAGAGCGTTTAGCGGCTCTTCAAACCAGGCGCCTTAATTGTCTTGCCGTTGCAATGGAATTAGACTTCCGCTGTGACAGGGACGATGTTCACGTAGTTGCGCTTGGACTTGACGAATTCGACGACGCCATCGCAGAGTGCGAAGAGCGTGAAATCGCGTCCGAGGCCGACATTTTTTCCGGGGTGGAATTTTGTTCCGCACTGGCGTACGATGATGCTACCGGCCGTGACAGTCTGGCCGCCGTATGCCTTTACGCCGCGGTACTTCGGATTGCTGTCGCGTCCGTTACGACTTGATGATTGACCTTTCTTATGTGCCATTGTTCTGTCCTCTTGGTTTAGGCTAGACTATATGAATGATTTATTTTTGGGAGAGACGCTAAATATAGCATTCATTTACGGTTTATCAACAATTTAAGAAATTATTGACAAGGGAGTTATGGTTTATGCCTTGCTGACACGGTCGGAGTACGCGCCGGTTCGTGTGTCGATTCTGACGATGTCGCCTTCATTGACGAAGAGGGGGACTTGGATCTCGTATCCGTTCTCGATTTTCGCTGGCTTGGTGACGTTAGTGGCCGTATCGCCGCGGGCGCCGGGTTCGGTTTCTGTGATTTTCTTTTCGACGAAGAACGGGAGTGTGATTTCGATTGGTCTTTCGCGGTAGAAGAGGACTGAGCACTCCATGTTGTCGTCAAGGAAATACTTGTTGTTTCCGATGACGGATTCTGGGATTCTTGCATCTTCGTAGGTTTCCTGGTCTTGGAACACATAGAATTCGCCTTCGTCATAGAGGTAGATGAGCTTGCGTTCGGCGAGGTCGGGTCTTCCGATTTTGTCCACTGAACGGAACGTGCGGTCGGTCGTGCCGCCCGAAATCATGTTCTTTAGTTTGCAACGATACAGGGCTTGTCCCTTTCCTGGCTTGCAAAAATCGAATTCTGTGACAATGTAAGGTTCGCCGTCCATCTCGATTTTCAAGCCTTTGCGCAAATCTGCCGCTTCATACATAGTTGAATAACCTCCAAAAGCCAAGAGTAGGATTGAAAGACAAGGCCAACTTAATGGGGAAACCAGAAAATTGGCGCGTAATATGAAACAACTAATTTAATGCATTTATGAAAAAATACAATATTACGCCCAACGAAACTCCCGAGATTTTGGAGTCGATCCAGCGCCGCGCCGGGTATTATTTCCGCGATTCAAGCTTGATGCTTGAGGCGTTTACGCATTCGTCGTACGCCGCAGAGCAGAAGGATCCGATTCCTCACAATCAACGCCTTGAGTTTTTGGGCGATGCAGTTTTGCAGATATTGGTATCTGACCTTATATACCATCGTTTCCCTGAATTGCAGGAGGGCGTATTGACGAAGTTGCGTTCGTCATTGACTGACGAGCCTGCGAACATCGGCTACACTCGTGCCTTGGAGTTGGATTTGGCGTTGTTGTTGGGGAAGGGCGAGGCTTCTACCGGCGGTCGAAGCAAGCCTGCGACCTTGGGCGATTTGTTCGAGGCGTTTTTGGCTGCCGTGTACTTGGATGGCGGTCTTGAGGCTGCTCGCCGGGTCCTTCTTCCTTTGCTACCCGATTTGGATGAGGCGATGGGGTTGATTCAGGATGCGAAGGGGAACGATCCGAAGGGTGCTTTGCAGAACATCGTTGTGACTCATTTGCATGAGAAGCTTCGTTACGAGGTTGTTGAGGTCAGCGGTCCGTGCCACAATCCCACGTTCACCTCTGTTGTCATGCTGGGTGACTGCGAGATTGGTCGAGGCACGGCGACGTCGAAGAAGGAATCCGAAAAGGTTGCTGCGAAGTTTGCCCTTGATCATTTGGATACATTTATGCCTCCGGAGGCATCGAGTACCGAACCTGAGGAAGTGGCTGGGGAGGTACGGGACAGCAAGCCTGTGGTGTCATCAGGCAAATTCCCCGCTCAAAAGCGTTTTCTGGCATTGGATTTCGACGGTGTCATATGCGATTCGGCAGGCGAGACTGCATGCTCCGGATGGCTCGCGGCACGGCGGAAGTGGCCGGACAAGTTTCATGGCGATCAGGCGCCGCCTGAAATCATCGATGCGTTCAGGCGTGTGCGTCCGTACTTGGAGACGGGATACCAGTCGATCTTGATGTTGCGAATGCTTGTTGACGGATGCGACGAGTCGTTGTTCAGCAAGGGATTGAGCGAGCGTTTGCTTGTGATGATGTCCGATCTTGGGGTTGGGAAGTCGGAGTTGATATCGTTGTTTGGCGACGTTCGCGACAACTGGATACGTGACGATTTGCCGTCATGGCTATCCTGCCAAGGCGCGTATCCGGGTGCTGTCGAGGCATTGGGCAAGGCATGTTCGAAGCATAACGTCGTGATATTGACGACGAAGCAGGAGCGTTTTGTGTCCGCATGGCTTGAGAGCGTCGGGATATCGTTGCCAAGTTCTCAGATTTACGGTCTTGACCGGAAGGAGCCAAAGGAGGAGACCCTGAGTAAATTTGTCGCCGAGAATCGTCGCAACATCCATTTTGTCGAGGATCGTCTTCCGACCTTGTTGCGTGTCCTGGGCTATCCCGGCTTAAAGCGCGTTCGTCTTCACTATGCCGATTGGGGGTACGGGACGCCGGAAGAGCTTAAGTGCGCCACGTCCCATGCAGGCATCAATGTTTTGACCTTGCCGGATTTCCTCTCGCTGCTTGAGTAGTCTGCCTTACCATTCGGCGATGACGCCATCTTCGGTACGCCAGATAGGATTTTTCCAGTTGTGGCCGATTTCAGCGGCTTGCTGGACGACGGTCTCGTTGACATCGATGCCCAGTCCGGGGCGGTTGTTCCTGAAAACGAATCCATCCTTGTATTCGAAGGCATTTTTGTCCTTGAGGTAGTCGAGTAGGTCGGCGCCCTGGTTGTAGTGGATTCCGAGGCTTTGTTCCTGGATGAACGCATTTGGGGTGCAGTAGTCAAGCTGGAGACAGGCTGCGAGGGCGATGGGGCCGAGCGGGCAGTGTGGGGCGAGGGCGATGTCGTAGCATTCCGCCATTGCTGCGATTTTCCTGCATTCGAAGATTCCTCCTGCGTGGCAGAGGTCTGGCTGGATGATATCGACGCATCCGCTTGTGATGATGTCCTTGAATCCCCACCTGGTGAAGTTTCGTTCGCCAGTCGCAATGGGGGTGACGACGTGTCTTCTCAAGTCCTTGAAGACCTCGAAGTTTTCAACGAGGACTGGTTCTTCGACGAAGAGCAGGTTGAATGGCTCGAGTTCCTTCATCAGGATTCTTGCCATCGCCTGGTGGACGCGTCCGTGGAAGTCGACCGCGATGCCGAAGTTCTTCCCCAGGACCTGCCGAATGGCATCGACTCTTCCGACGGCATCGTCGATTTTCTGGTATGAATCGATGTAGTCCATTTCCGGGGTTGCGTTCATCTTGATGGCCTTGTAGCCGTTGTTGGCCTTTTCGATTGCTGCGTTGGCCACGTCGTCGGGCCTGTCTCCTCCAATCCAGGAATAGACTTTGATCTTGTCTCGGACCGGTCCTCCGAGCAGGTCGTAGATTGGGAGTCCAAGCGCCTTTCCCCTGATGTCCCAAAGTGCGATTTCGATTCCGCTGATCGCGCTTGTCAGGATTGGTCCTCCCCTGTAGAATCCTCCCCTGTAGAGTGTTTGCCAGATGTCCTCGATATGTGCCGGGTCTTTTCCGATCAGCAATTCCTCCGCTTCCTTGACTGCTGCGGCTACGGTTTCAGCTCGTCCTTCGATGACGGGTTCGCCCCAGCCCTCAATTCCGTCGTCCGTGGTGATTTTCAGGAACAGCCATCGTGGCGGGACTTTGTAGAGTTGGAGCTGTTTGATTTTCATCGTCATTGCCTCTGAGGTTAATGGATTATGTTCAGGGATTTGACCTTAGGAGCCGTTCAAAAATAAAGTTTACACTTCCGGTTTCTTTTGGCTGCCTTTCCCCCGTCCTGTCAGTCGCGTATGCACATACGCTCCTTTCATGACGGAGGAAAAACAGCTCAAAACAATTCCAGAACTGTTGCCTTAATTTTTGAACGACTCCTTAATGATTCTCAATGCTGGATTGTTTTTGGTATTGAGCAGGACGTTTTTGAATGTGAAGTTGCCTGCGTTTTTGATCGTCATCAGGGCATTGAAGCTTTGTCCACCCCAGTGGCTTGGGATGAAGTCATCGCCGATGCTGGGGAGCGTTCTGTCCAGTGTGAGCGAAATGTCTTCCAGGGTGATGTCGGTTATGGCGCAATCGGTCCTTGCCGAGATGAAGGATGAGCTTTCCAGTACGTCGCCCTTGATATTCCTGAAGCGGATGTTAGTGATTGAGGAATTGTAGGTATCGACTCCTTCGACGTTTCCCGCCCAGCAGAAGATTGCCTTTGCGACATTGGTCAGCCTGATGTTCTCGAAGGTCAGGTCGCTGATCGGGGTTCCCGTGACGATTTTGGTGAATGGGAGTTCGCCGGGCGCGATTGAAATGATGTCGATCGCGTGCCTTGTGTCTTGTATGTCAAGGTTTGAGAAGGTGCAGTTTCGGATTGGCGCGTCGCCTTCGTATCCGACGCGGATTGCGCAAGTCGCGGTAACGAATTTGCAGTTTTTGACGATGATGTTTTCGCAGGGTTTGGCTTTGCCGAGCCGGTGTGCGTCGCTTTTGATTGCGACGCAGTCGTCTCCTGCATCGATATCGCAGTTTTGTATCGTCACGTTATCTGAGCAATCGATGTCAAGCGCGTCTGTATTTGGTCCGAAGCGTTGGTTTCTGATCGTCAGGTTTTGGATCGTTGCGTTTGAGCAACCGAGTAGCCAAACGGTATAGCTTGGCGAGTGCCTGATCGTGAACCCATCGAGGGTGATGTTGGTTGTGTTTTCGCAGTAGATCACGCAGGGTCTTTTGTCCTTGGGCTTAAGGACTTCGTAGTGCAGTGGCCCCAGCGGCGGGAAGTTGTCAATGTGGGTTCCCGAGAAGCTGATGTCTTGCCAGAAAGCCCGTCCTGCACCGTCGATGAGGCCTTTTCCTCGGATCGCTATATCGCTTGCGTCCTTTGCCCAGAAGAGGTAGAATCGGAGTGATTTCTTGATTTTCGAGATATCTTCGACGTAGTCGTCGATATTGTCCGATGCTTGGATGACTGCGTTTTCCTGCAATTCGATCGAGGTTCCGCTTCTGAGGAACAGCGTGCCGGTTTTATAGGCACCAGGCGGGAAGAGCAGCGTTTTGCCTTCTTTGGCGGCCAGGTCGATTGCGTTTTGGATTGTGGTTGTTTCGAGCGTTTCCCCGTCTCCGACGGCACCGAGTTGGCGGATGTTCAGCATGATAGTTTTGTTGTGTCAGAGTTGTTGGAGTGTCATGCCGCCGTCAACGAGGATTACTTGTCCCGTGGTGTAGGCCAGGTCGCCTCTGAAGAGCATTGCGACGGCTTTTCCGATGTCCTCGGGGAATCCCCACCTTTGAATGAGGCACAATCCATTTTCAATCATGTTGTCGTACTTTTCGGTCACGACCTTCGTCATGTCCGTCTTGATGACTCCAGGCCTGATTTCATAGACGTTGATTCCGAACTCGGCGAGCCTGGCTGCCCAGAGCTGGGTCGCCATGCTGACGCCCGCCTTGGAAATGCAATATTCGCCTCGGGAGGTCGAGACGACTGTTGACGAAACGGATGAGATATTGACAACTCCGCCCCTGAAATCAGGGTTTTGCTTTCTCGCCTTGATCATTCTGTTTGCGACGGCCTGTGTCAGGAAGTAGGGTCCCTGGAGGTTTATCAGCAGGACTTCCTGGAAGCTTTCCTCTGTTGCGTCCAGGATGTCAGCTCGTTGCCTTGGTGCGATTCCTGCGTTGTTGACCAGGAAGTTGATCGGTGCTCCGAAGGCATCCTCGAAGGTGTCCAGCGCTCTGAGCCTATCTTCGGCCGAGGCGATGCTGCCCTGGCAGTAGCAGGCTTTGACGCCGAGTTCGCGGATGGCGTCGAGCGCTTGCTGGTCTTGATCTTCCGGGCGTGTCCCCAGTATGGCGATGTTTGCGCCTTCCTTTGCCAGAGCTAGGCTGATTCCCAATCCGATTCCCCTGGCACCACCAGTAACCAAAGCAATTTTCGGCATAGTCATGAAGTATCCTTGTTGAGTTATGGAACGAGGTTTTCTGCGTCAAACCTGACTGGGTCGTTGGTAGGCAGTCCGGTTTCGTCTTCGGTTCGCTTGATTTCGTCAATCGCCTGCTGCTCGGTGAGCGTTGATGTGTTGAGTGCGATGGCATAGACTTTTGCGGCCGGAAGCGTGCCGCACGACGATGCCAGGTCTTCGTAGAGCTTGGCGACGGCTTTGAACGGCGGGAATTTCATCCACGGGAAGTCCCTGAGGGTTTTTGCTCCGGCCTTGTGGTTGAGAAGGAGGTGGGTAGGGCAGGCGCCCCGCAGGAGCGGCAGGTTGGCCGTACTTCCAGGATGGAGGAGCGAGCCTTGCCCTTCAATGATGATCAGCTCGTTGTCCGCCAATTCCATCACGCCTTGTTCAACGGCGCCGCAGGCGTAGTCCAGCTTGATGGCGTCCAGCGGAATCCCCTTGCCCCTGAGGACGATGCCGATTTGACCGGTGGCGAGGAAATCAGCCTTGATGCCTCGCTTCAGGGCGACATCCAGGACCTTGAGTCCAGCGGTCATCTTCCCGTTTGCCATGTCGGTTCCGACGATCAGCATCCGCTTGTTCTTCAGTTCCCTTGCGCGTCCTTTTCCGACGCCCAGATTCGCGGGTTCCTGCCTGACGTCCCAGATCCATTGGTTGGGCTTCAGGTTGGTGTAGCGGTCGGCAAGCTTGGCATGGAGCCCGTTGACGAGGGAGAGGCCGATTTCAACGGCCCTGTCAAGGTGCGGGAACCATTCGGCGGGAAGCCGTCCGCCGGAGGGTGCCATGCCGATGACGATAGCCTTTGCTCCCAGGGCGGCTGCGGCATCGACATCCGCGACAATGGGAATGTTTCCCTGCGGGAGGTTGGGCATAACCTGGGCAATCGTCTTGCCAGTCTTGGTGCTGTCGATGATGGCGACGATTGGGTTGGTGGAGAATCTGAGCAGGTCATAGCACATTTTGCCATGGGTATCTCCGAAGCTGGCTTCCATGAAGATGGCGATGGGTTCGTGAAATGCGAGCATGTTGTTTGGTCTTTGATTGGTAGTTTATAGGATAAAAGAAGCGCCGTGCCCAGGCTTGTCGTTTGGCGTGACGACTCCGTCCAGCATTTCGGCGCCAATGGCTGGATCGTTGATGAGATTGAAGTGCGAATCCAGGTCGACATGGTCGCAGAGGGAGGAGATTGCGGCGCCTGCCGAGATGTCGATGGAAGATTCGCCCATGCAGCCGATCATGGTTCCAAGTCCGTGTGCCCGTGCCGTAGCGAGGATCCTAAGCGCCTCTGTAAGTCCTCCGCATTTCATGAGCTTGAGGTTGATTCCGTCCACGCGGTCCGCAAGTTTTGGTATATCTGAAGCGTACCAGATCGATTCGTCGACGTAGATCGGGATCGGTCGTTTTTTGAAGAGTTCCGGGAGTTGGTCTTCGTCTCCCTTTTTCAGTGGTTGCTCGACGTATGCGACATCCCGTTCGGCGAGCCATTGGAGCATGGTTTTCGCGTCGCTGAGGTTCCATCCTCCATTCGCATCAATTCTGAGCGCGGCTTTGAAAGGTTTTGCCGCGTCTCTGGCAGCGAGGAAGTGTTGCTTGTCCGCCTCGATTCCATCTGGCGAGCCGAGCTTGATTTTAAGTGACTTTGCCCCGGTTCGCGCAAGGATTTCCGGAACTCTTTCCCTTGTGATTTCCGGGGGATTGATTCCGACGGTCAGCGAGGTGGGCGGTGCAGACTTGCTCAAGCCAAAGAGCCTCCAGAGTGGCTGGTTGGCTTGCTTTGCGAAGGCGTCCCAAAGTGCGATGTCCAGCGCGGCCAGGGCTCTTGGACCGATTCCGCGAGCCCTTGCCTCGGCATAGGTTTTCACGATCGATGGATTGTCAGGCAAGCCATCGATGAAGGGTTTGAGTTGATCGTATCCAGTCTGGCAGTTTTCTCCTGTTTCCGTTGTTGCGGCGGCGAGTTCGCCTACGCCAGTCTGTCCGAAAGTTTTGACTGTCACGAAAAGGTTTTCGGATCCTGTGATGGTACCTCTGGAGATTTGGAGCGGGTAACGTTTTTTCAGGAAGATACGATCGAATGAAGCATTCATGGCCTTTGGTTATCCAAGTCTTTGGAGGCAGGTGATCAATGCGGCTGAGATGTACCTGTTGTCATCGTCACTCATTGCCGGATGGAGGGAGACGCAGAGCATTCTGTTGGCATACTCTTCCGAGAGCGGGGTCGTCTTTCCGAAGTTTTCCGCCAGGATGCGCCTTGAGTTGTAGGAAGGAGCATTGGCGACGACGCAGCCGACGCCGAAGTCGTCATTCATCCACTTGATCACTTGGTTTCTCTTTTCGCCCGCCCATTCCTTTTTGACGGTCAGGGCGTAGAGGTAGTAGGAGTGGTGCTGGCCTTCGGGCTCGTAGGGGAGTTCGATGCCTTCGACACCTGCCAGAAGCTTGTTGCGCGCGTAGGCGACACGGCGCCTGCCGTCGATGAAAGAGTCGAGCTTCTTGAGCTGTTCGATTCCGACTGCCGCCTGGACCTTGGTCATCACGTTGGAGGTGCCCCAGGCTTCGGCGCCGCTGCCGTACATTCTGACTGAACGTGCGTAGTCAGCCAGTTCCTGGTCGTCCGTGGTGATCATTCCGCCTTCGCCCAAGGTAGTCATGTTCTTCATGGTATGGAAGGAGAAGATTGTTCCCCATCCCATCTTGCCGATCTTGGTGCCCTTGTAGCCGCCACCGCAGGCGCGCGCCGCGTCGCCGACGACTTTCGCGGGACCGTAGACCGGGTGTGGATGCTTGGCGGCGATTTCCATGTATGCGTCCATCGGCGCCGACATTCCGTGGATGTGCACGGGGAAGATGCACCGTGTTCTGTTTGTGATCTTGCGCTCCACGTCGGCGGGGTCGAGGAGGTATGTCTTGGGATCGGCTTCGCCCCAGACGACCTTTCCGCCGGCACCCAGGACTGCGAGGGGTGCGGCCTGGTAGTTGATCGAGGGGACGATGACTTCGTCGCCGGGCTGGAGCTTGAGGGCGCGCATCACGATGTCAATTCCAGGTCCTGCAGAGTTGACTGCGACGGCATACTTGGTGCCGACGTATTCCGCGAAGGCGGCTTCGAATTCGGGGATTGGCGAAGCCGAGAACCCGAATCCCTGGCTGATGTCCATCGCTTCCTTGATTGCGTTGGTTGCCGCGTCGAGTTCTTCCTGTCCATAGATCGAACCCAGAAGCGGTTCGGATCTCCAAGCTACGGTTGGGCGCTTCTTGAGTGCGGCGGCGATTTCGGCTTGCGTCATCATGGTGGATTTCTCCTTGTTTTGTGGTTGCTTGCTATGTTTGGGGGGCTAGATGGATATTGCTTAAAACAACTAAAGTACTGTTTGGGTTACCAAGTTCAAGTCACTGTGTATCAAAAATGACTTGAAAAGTTTGTCTGTCGTCATCGTTTGGCCGCTGATTTTCCGTATTTTGATGCGGGTGTAGCCCTTGAGAACGCCCATGACCTTATGGCCTTGATTTGGTTTTCCATCGTATCGGATAGCGGGACGATGCGTCCGATGACGGCTTCCAGGTCTCTTTGGGCGAAGGGTCTGTTTTCGTAGAAAGCCTCGGTTCTTGCTGCGATGACCGCCTGTTCGATTTCGGCTCCGTTCCATCCTTCGGTCATGATCTGGAGCATCTTGAAGTCGAAATCGTCTAGGTTTGCATCGTTTCTTCGCAGATGGATTTTGATGATGTCCTCTCTTTCTTCCTTTGAAGGGAGGTCGCAGAAGAATACTTCGTCAAATCGTCCTTTTCTGAGGACTTCAGCTGGGAGCGCCTGGATTTTGTTTGCGGTGGCGGCGATGAAGATCAGCGGTGGTTTTTCCTGCATCCATGTGAGGAATGAGGAGAAGATGTGCGATGCGATCCGTTGTCCTGACTCGTCAAGTCCCAATGCGTCTTCGATTTCATCGATCCACAGCACGGCTGGCGCCACGGATTCGATTGTCTTGAGCGCCCTGTGGAACGCTTCTTCCGGCGTACCGTACATTCCGGAGAAGACGAGGTTCATGTCCAGCCTGAACATCGGGATGTTCCAAAGGGAGGAGATTGTCTTGGCCGCCAGGGATTTCCCACAACCAGAAACCCCCATCATCAGGAGTCCCTTGGGAACGGGAACCCCGGCTTCGAGGGCCTCGCGGGTGAACATGTCCTGGCGCTTGATCAACCATTGCTTCAGATTGTCAAGGCCGCCCAGGTTTTCAATCTTCCAACGGGGAGGGGAAAATTCCAGGAATCCTGATTTTTTGACGACGTTTTTCTTTTCCGCGAAGATTTCGTCAAGGATTTGGTCTTTGTCCGCGCCAGCGCTTTTGCATGATCTGTGGAGGACGTAGTCGATTTCGTTTTCTGTCAATCCCTTTAGCGCCAGCGTGACCTCTCGCACCGCATCATCTGGGATGTTGAATTCGGGGTTTTGCTTTGCCTCGTCGATGATTTGCGCGATTTCGTTTTCGTCTGGCGTTGGTATGTCGAGGAAATGTATTTCCTTTTTGATCGCTTCCGGGACAATATTATCAGCACAGACGAGGAACACGGTTCTGTTTATGTTCTTTCTGCCGTCGTTGTATGCTTCCCTTATGGCTCGTACGACCTTGAAATCATCTAGGAAAGGCGCCAGGTCCTTGAGCACGATCATTCCCTGGATATTGTCCCTGATGAATGTCTTGATTGCTGTGACCGGATCCTGGGTTTCGTCACCGTATCCGTCGAGTCCCGAGACGCACGACCAGGTTGTGACAGGTTGGTTGAGGGGTTCGGCGATGGATTTGATCGCCCGGACGATGCGTTCTTCCTCCGGCGAATAGACATAGACGATCGGCGACCGGCCTGCGATGGCGCCCTGAAGCATGGAGAGCATTTCTGACATTGAGGTCTCCTGGGAAAGGATTGGCTGTTAAAATCAATCGAATCAAGTTGCGATTGGCATGAAAAAGATTATTATAATGGTAAATTCACCAGTCGCAACAGGTAAAGATCAAAGAAATAGGGATTTGTTGATGAAGACGTATCGCATAGGGATTATTGGATTTGGTTATATTGGCAAGGTACATGCATTCGGACATGAGAATTTGCGGTACTTTTTTCAGGATTTGCCGTTTCGTAGCGAGATTACGCATGTTTGCACGAGCCATGGGAAAAGCGCCGAGGCAGCCAGCAAGTTCCTGGGTGGCGCGAAGGGATGCCTGGATTATCGTGAAATCACCGAGAATCCCGATGTGGATGTCGTTCATATTTGCACTCCGAACCATTGCCACAAGGACGCCGTGCTTAGCGCAATGGCGCATAACAAGCACATTTACTGCGACAAGCCGTTGACGGTGACCCTGGATGAGGCGCTGGAGATCGAACGCGCGCTACCAAGCTATAAAGGCATCCACCAGATGACGCTGCAATTGAGGTTCTTCCCCGGTACGCTGCGAGCAAGGCAACTGGTAGAAGAGGGCTTCCTGGGGCGTCCGCTCCAGTTCCGGTGCTCGTTCCTCCATTCGGGAAACATCGACCAGAAGAACCCGCTGAGGTGGCGGTATGAAGGCGCCTTGGGGGGCGGCGTGATCGCGGATCTTGGATCCCATGCATTCGACTTGACGTCCTTCTTGCTGGGACCTGTGGCAAGGGTGTCGGCAATGTCCCAGCTGGCGGTCTCGGAACGCCGATCCCTGGACGATCCGTCAAAGTTGCTTCCCGTTGATTGCGAAGACGCGATGTTTGCGCTGGTCGAACTTGAAAATGGAGCGATGGGAACGGTTGAGGCGACGAAATTGGCGACGGGCGCCGAAGACGAAATGCGCCTGGAAATCCATGGCACCCAAGGGGCGATCCGCTTCAATTCCATGGACCCCCACCACCTGGATATCTACGATGTCCGCCAGCCGGATGCCCCAATCGGCGGCACAAGGGGATGGACCAAGGTCGATACGGGGCAACGTTTCGGACCGCCGGCGAATTTCCCAGCGACGAAATCGACGATAGGTTGGTTGCGCGCTCACGTTCAATGCCTTTATAATTTTATGGATTGCGTGCATCGCGGTATTCCTGCGGATCCTGGCTTGGAGCAGGGGATCGAGATCCAGCGGGTGATGGATGCGGTGAAGCGTTCGTCTGCTACGGGGGCGTGGCAGGTCGTGGCAAGGTAGTGCTCAGGAGCCGAAATGGATTTGGTTAAGGCATTGTTGATATCCGTTGTCCACGGGACACTGGAGTTTTTCCCTGTTAGCAGTTCGACTCATGTGCTGGTATTGGAATCGTGGCTGGGTTATCGATCGGAGGCATTGGAGTTGGTGTTGGGTTGCGGAACGGCGGTTTCTGTTCTGTTGTACTATCGCAAGCGTGTGGTTGACTTGCTCAAGGGGATGGTCGCCCGCAAGCTTTTGTCATGGTTGTACGTTTTGAGCCTTGCTTTGGGGTGCATTCCAATTGTATTGGCTTATAGTTTTGCTTACAAGGGTGTCAAGTCGTACTTGCTTGACCATCATTGGCTGATTGGCGTCTTGATGGCTTTGTCCGGTTTGCTGGTTGTTTCGACCCGTCGCGCCTCTCCTGGGACTTCTTTGGTGACTCCAAGGCGCGGGATATTGGTAGGTTTGGCTCAGATGTTTGCGTTGTTGCAAGGTGTCAGTCGCTCAGGGGTGACGATATCATCTGGTCGTTGGCTTGGAATCAATTGGGAAAGCGCAGTTGAGTTTTCGTTTTTGTTGAGCGTTCCCCTATCGGTGGGCGGTTTGGCAATGGGGCTTGATTCGTTCGAAAGCGGTTTGGTTGGGACCAAGGTCGTTTGGTGGCATTTGGCGATTTGCGGATTATTGTCTTGTGGTATTGGTTATGCCTCGTTGAGTTTGTTGCATGTACTCGTCAAGCGTGGTATGTTTTGGTTGTTCGGTGCGTATTGCGTATTGGCGGGCATTGTCGGTTCCATAGTATGTTTTCTGAAAGGTTGACACCAGGAGAAGACGATGGGGACATTTTCCTTCAAGTGTACGAACTGCGGGAAGTTGATTGGTGCGCAGGACGAATGGAACGGGAAGCAATCCGTTTGCCCGTATTGCGGGAAAACGGTTTTGATTGTCAAGCCTGTTGAGGGAGGCGGCGAGGCGGCCGGTCCGCCCGACCAAGTGCAGGAATGGCCTGGCGCTCCGGTTAACGTCCAGGTTTCTTCGGAGTTGGCGACAAAGGCATTGTATTATGCCTTGTTTAGCTTTTTCTGCTGTGCGTTCGTGAGTCCTTTTGCACTGCTGTATGGATTCCGTGCGCTGGAGGAGATCAAGAATTCCGAGGGGCGCTTGTCGGGTCGCGGGACAGCGATCACGGCAATAATCCTGGCGATCATAAGCATATTGGCGATGTGTGGCAACATGGTTTTTTCATTTCTTAAGCTTCAGCCACAGATTAATCAGCTCACGTTCTAGCATGGAGGAAAAACGGATGAGGACGATTGTTTTGCTTGCCTTGCTTTGCGGGGTGGCTTTTGGTCAGGGCTTGGCTGACAAGTACGAAGTTGAGCAGCGTGAGCATCGAAGCGAACTTGGAGTGATCAAGTATTGCAGGAAAGTGATCGGCTGCGCGACTGCGACGCGTCCGGCTTGCGTTGTGTTGCTGTTCCATGGGGCAGGGGAACGGGGGGACAACAATGAGTCGCAGTTGCAGTGGGGTGCCAAGGAAATGATCGAGTATTGCGAGTCGAAGGGGATCGATGCGTTGCTGTTGGCTCCCCAATGCCTTTCAGGCATGATGTGGGTTGACACGCCTTGGAGCTTGCCGGAGCATTCGATGCCCGCCGAATCGCAGATGATGAAGCTGGCGATGGAGATGCTGGAGGCGGAACTGTCGCAGCCGGGCATCGATAAGGATCGGGTCTATGTCACTGGGTTGTCGATGGGCGGTTTCGCCACATGGGATGCGATCTCCCGATATCCTGAGAAGTTCGCCGCAGCAATGCCCGTATGTGGCGGGGTGGACGTGGCACAGGTCGCCAAGTTCAAGGATTTGCCGCTCCTGATCTATCACGGCGACAGCGACACGACGGTTTTGACGAAACGCTCGCGGGATGCGGCGACGGCGTTGAAGGCGGCGGGTTCGACGTCGTTCAAGTACGTGGAAGTGCCCAATTGCGGTCATGGTTCATGGGGAGCCGCCTATGGGACTCCTGATAATTGGGCCTGGTTGTTTGCCCAGAAGAGAAAGTAATTAGTTGCATAGGAGTAATTAGATGAAGATGAAAACATTGATTTTGCAGGGATTGTTGTCGGTTTCGTGTTTGTCGCATGGTCAGGATGCTGTTCGGATTTCGTTGCCGAAGGCTGTTCGCGACGGCGGCAAGCCATTGATGGAAGCCTTGGCGCAGCGGAAAACGATCAGGACCTTGAAGGGCGATGACATTGGCGCCCAGAATTTGTCAAATTTGCTTTGGGCGGCCTATGGCTTCAATCGCGAGGGGATGCGGACTGCGCCTTCGGCAATGAACAAGCAAGGCTTGGAATTGTACGTGGTTCGCGGCGATGGCGCTTGGTTGTACGAGGCGCAAACCGAGTCGCTGCTTCGAGTCGCCGAAGGCGATTTGCGTTCCAAGACCGCCGATGCCAAGCGTCAAGCGTTCGCGTTGAAGGCAAATTTGACGCTTGTGTTTGTCTTCGATACGACGAAGATTCCCAAGCTTGAAGGAGTCGAGATCGATGCCGTTGAATGGGCGAAGCTGGATACGGGCTTTGCCGCGCAGAATGCGTACTTGTACTGCGCTTCGGCAGGCTTGGGGTGCTGTGCACGAGGTAGCTTCAATGGAAAGGAACTGGAACCTGCACTGAATTTGGGACCGGGTAAAATCGCGACGTTGTGCTTGCCGGTCGGATTGCCAGAATAAAATCCTGGTTTGCGCAAGAAAGTACTAGAAAAACAGATCAAAGCAAACGTGCTATCCTAAAAAAAGCAGTTGATGCCATGACAACAACTCAAGTACGGGCATCCGGGGTGCTCGTACTCAAGGGATGTCGCCGCTAAAGCGGCTAAACTGGGGCGTTTCTGGTCGGGGGGGGCGGGTAAATTTGCTCTGCGACAGGACCGACCAACGGAGGCATCCTATCCCCGGGCTAAAGCACGGGGCACGAAAACCGTCCGGAGACCGTGTCTTATAACGGCACTACAATCATAAGGCGTCAACTGCTTTTTTTAGGTTAATGACTATGAATTCATGTTACTCTAATATAATACTTGCTTCAGATGCCCACATCCTTTATGAAGGGTGCGATACAGGTAATAATTTAGGGTCAAAAAATCAAAAATGGGTTTTTGAAAAAAACGGCTTGCGTAAGTATGAAATCAGGCTGAATTTGCCTGTTTTTTGAAGCCTATTGGATGACTCTGTAATTAATATGAAAAAACATTTTAAATACCTTGCAATTAAGTACTTGTCATTCTATCTTGTGTTTGCTATTTTATCATTTTTTGTATTTTTTATTATTATCAAAATTAAATATATATATGAAAATTTCTTATTGCACTATATTGCTCTTTTTATACATAACTACTTTAATTATCCCAAAGTAGTAGCAGTTATAATTACTGGAGTATTTTATTTTTTAATCTTTGTTTTTGTTTTTATATCATACGAGATTTCTATGAAAATTGTCCATAAAATAATGCAAAGGGTGCAAAAGGATTAGAGGATATGTTCGTAATGAATGTGTTAACCTAAAAAAAGCAGTTGACGCCATGACAACAGTTTAGGCACTGGCATCCGGGATGCCCGTACTCAAAGGGAAGTCGCCGCTAAAGCGACTAAACTGGGGCGTTTCTGGTCGGGCGGGGCGGGTAAATTTGCCCTGCGACAGGACGAGACGGGTTACTGCTTTTTTAGGATTATTCTGTTTCCTTGATTGAGGGGCGGTTTCTGTTGACTTCGTCCGCCTCTTCCTTCGTTGCCCTTCGCAGTGAAATATTGTCAAACCTATAGACTCCATTAGGCCAGTATGCGTAAGGCTTGACGAGGATTCTCTCGGGGCGGAATTTTTTGATGGTTGGGAGTTTGAATCCGAGTTGGAATCTTCTGAATTCCTTAACGTTTCCGACCCTGCAGGTTAGGGTGTGGCGATAAACCATGAGGTAGTCGCCTTCTTTTGAGGGTCGGTAAAGTTCTTTTGGACCGAACATTTCGGAGTATCCGATTCCATCGCCATAGTAGTCGTGGAACCAGCTTGAGTCTTTTCCCACTTGGTCGCCGGTGATCTTGACGAATCCCCTAATGAAGACCATTGGGGCTGATTGCAGGGGGGCTTGGACATCGGCAGAGAGGATGAACCATTGGTCGTCAGGCTTGAGGTCGATTGGTGTTGCGTATGCCCATGCTCCCTCGTGTGCTCCCACTGTAGCGTATTGGTGGCCTTGGGAGCGTCCTTTTTTCTTGAATGCCTCTTCGTCTTGCTTGTTGAGCTTCTTGTCTGATTGCAGCACTGATGTGTCAAGCGTCAGGCATGCGCCTGGGTTTCCTGCATTTTGCTCGAGCTTTCCTGTCAGTCCGTCTAGTTTCGCCCAGTGTTTTGGTTGTTTTGTAGTTCCGCCTTGTTCGAAGTCACCATTAAGGACGAGGTTTTCCCCGGCCTGTTGCTTTGATTTCTTCTTTTGCGCGACGGCTTCGAAGGCTGTTGAGAGGATGATGCAGGCGACCAGGGCATAACATTGTAGTTTTTGGATAGTCATTGTCGCATCCCTGATTATTGCACTTCTTTGATTGTCAGCCTATTTCTGTTGACTTCGTCCGCTTCTTCCTTTGTAGCTCTTTTGAGTGTGATGTTATCGAACCAATACTGTCCATTGGGCCAGAAGGCGTATGGTTTGATCAACAGTCTTTCCGGTCTGAATCGTTTCATTTTCGGGAGTTTGAAACCGAGCTGGAACCGTCTGAATTCATTGGGTGTGACGACTCTGCATGAGAGCGTGTGCCTGTACACCATCAGGTAGTCCCCTTCCTTCGAAGGTCTCATCTTATCATTTGAGCCGAACATTTCGGAGTATCCAATCCCTTCGTCGAAGTAGTCGTGGAACCAGGTCGTGTCCTTTCCCACCTGGTCTCCCGTGATTTTGACGAATCCCCTGATCAGCACCATCGGGTAGAAGAGTTCGGATGAGCGTTCGGTAGAGGCTACGTCTGCCGAGAGTATGAACCACTCATCATCGGGCAGGACTTCAATGGGTTCCGCATAGGCCCATGCGCCTTCGTGCGCTCCGACGGTGTCGTATTGGCCGCCTTTTCCGCGTCCTTTTTTCTTGAATTCCTCTTCGGATTGTTGGATGAGCTTCTTGTCGATCTGCAGAACGGATGTATCCAGGAGCAGGCATGCCCCCGGATTGCCTCCGTTCTTTTGGATTTTGCCTGTCAATCCATCGAGCTTGCTCCAGTTCTTTGGTTGTTTTGACGAGCCAGGTTGCTCGAAGTCCCCGTTTTTGATCAGGTTTAGGGAAGACTTGTCTTGTTTCTTTTGTTTTTTCCGTTTCGTTCCCTGTGCAAATGTCGGGAAGGCGAGGGCGAGGCAAAGGCAAGCGAGTATCAATCGTCTCATAGTTCTCACTCCTCTGTCATTCTGTTTGTTGGCTAAAGAGCTTTGCGTAGAATCCATGCTTTTTCAGGAGCTCGTGATGGGAGCCGAATTCGGCGATCACTCCGTTTTCGAGGACGGCGATCTTGTGGCATCTCATCGCCATCGAGACGCGCTGGGAGACCATGATGGCGGTTTTCCCGACGAGTATCTTGGCGAGTGTCTCCTGGATCTTCTGTTCCGTTGCGGCGTCAAGCGCGGATGTGCAGTCGTCGAGGATAAGCAGTTCCGGGTTTGTGAGCAGTGCCCTTGCGAGGGAGAGACGTTGTCGTTGTCCACCGGAGAGCGATGTCCCTCTTTGTCCGACGAGGGTTTCGTATTGGACTGGCATTTCAAGGATGAAGTCGTGCATTTGCGCCGCTTTTGCGGCGTCCATGATCTGCTTGTTGCTTGCGTCAGGCATTCCGTAGCAGATATTGTCTCTCATCGATCCCGAGAAGATTTGCGCTTCCTGGGGGACGATGCCGACGGCATACCTGAGCGAGACCATCTTGATTTCCTTGAGGTCGATTCCATCGATGGTGATTTGCCCATGGGTCGGCTCGTAGAGTCTTGAGAGGAGATGCAGCAGGGTTGTCTTTCCTGCTCCTGACGCCCCCATGATGCAGAGCCAGGTTCCTGCAGGCACAAAAAAGGAGACGTCCTTGATGACGGGTTCCGGCGGCGGCTTGTCGATAAGGTCGGAATCGCCTCCGTCGTCTTCCTGCTTGCTTGATGATGCTGGGTATGCATAGGAGACGTTTTTGAGTTCGACTCCCTTTTTGAGTGGAATCGGGAAATCGACGGCGTTTGGGGAATCGACGATTTCGACGGGTCTGTCCAGTACTCCCACGACTCTTAGGAGCGCTGTTCTGAGTCTTTGCAGGACGAATGTAAGTTGTGTGAATTCGAGCACGGGTTGGAAAAGCGTCATTGTCGTTGAATGGATGAACATCATTTGTCCGAGTTGCATCCGTCCATCGAGGACGAGTTTTCCTCCGTATAGGAAGATTGCGCAGGACGAGAAGGTTGTGAGCAGGCCTGCCTGCCTTCCGAGCGCTGCGGATACTTTTTGCGTATTGAGCGCATCGCGCATGAAGCAGGCTGTAAGCCTGTGGAAATTAAGGAGTTCTCCTTTTTCGCGCGCATAGGCTTGGATGACCTTCATCCCGTCGATCTTTTGTGAGACAAGTCCGTATAGGCAAGAGTTCGTGTGCCTGAGTTCTTGGTTTAGCCTTTTGATCAGCGGTCTTCTTGATCTGTACATCCATGCGTAGATTGGCGTGATGGCGAAGGCGAGGAGAGCCATTTGCGGCGCTTCAGTGAGCAGGACGATGCTTCCGACGGTGATCATCGCGATGCAGTGGGTTGCCGAGAGGAACAACGCCATCAGTTCCGCTCGCACCGCTTCAACGTCGGAGAGGATTCTTGAGAGCAGGCGTCCTGGGCTCATCGACTGATGGAATGACATTGAGAGTTCGAGGACTTTGCTATGCATGTCCTCCCGCATCGCGCCGGTGATTCCCTGGGAGACGATGATTTGCTGGCGCGTAGAGAATCGTGCAAGGAAATTGAGCAGGATCTGCGTGCCCATGTAGAAGACTGCGATCAGCAGAAGGCGCTGTGCGGCTCCTGGAGGGCGTTTTGAGACGGAGATGCCGGCATCGATCTTTCGTCCCATGCTGACTCTGTCTTCCCCCGTGTTTCTTTGGGGTTTTTCCAGGCTGTTGCCGAAGATGGACTTGGCTTGCGTTGTGTCTTGCGGGGTGGCGGACCTGATGACGAGGATTTCGTCCACCACGACCCTGGTATAATAGGACATCAGGTAGACCGAGGTCGAGTTGGTTGCGACCATGCAGATGCACAGGAAGAGCGACCAGCGCTTTGGCCAGACGTATTGCTTGATGAATCGCCAGTAGAGCGGCCAGTCGGTGCCTTCATTTTCCCGTTCCCGCCTGGGGGGGCGGTGAGGGTAGTTGCGATGATGCTCGTTTAGCCTGAAAATAGAGATCATGGTTCTGCAGGATTATTCTGAGATGACACCAGAGCCCATGTGCTTGGTGTAGAGTTCGTGGTAACGTCCGTCGGGGATCGCCATCAGTTCGTCATGCGTTCCGTGCTCCTGGATGACTCCCTTGTCGAGGAGGATGATTTGATTGGCGTTCTTGATTGTTGAGAGCCGGTGTGCGACGACGAATGAGGTTCGTCCCTCCAACACCCTTCCCATCGCCCTTTGGATTGCCTGCTCGGAATCCGAGTCCAGCGATGAGGTCGCCTCGTCCATAATGAGGATCGCGGGATTGGCGCAGATTGCGCGCGCGATGTTCAGGCGTTGCTTTTGGCCTACCGAGAGTTCGACTCCGTAGTCTCCGACGAGCGTGTCGTATCCATTTTCCAGTCCCATGATGAAGTCGTGGATTTCCGCGACCTTTGCCGCGTCCTCGATCTCCTGATCTGTTGCCGTTGGCCTCGAGTAACGGATGTTTTCCCTGATTGAGACAGAGAAGAGCAAGGATTCCTGCAGGACGATTCCAAACTGCTTCCTGAATGTATGGAGGTCGAGTTTTTTGATGTTGACTCCATCGATCAGGAGCTCTCCGCCTGTAATGTCGTAGAACCTAAGCAGCAGGTTGAGGATCGTTGATTTCCCGCAACCCGTCGGTCCTATCAGCGCGACGGTTTCCCCGGGCTTGACGTGTATGGTGACGTCGTTGATGACGTTCTTTCCTTCCTCGTAGTAGAATTGAACGTTGAGCAGGTCGACTTGCCCCTTGATGTTATTGAGGAATACGGGATCCGGATCGTTGACGACCTCGGGTTTTTCGTCGAAGATTTCGAAGAGTCGTTCGGTTGCGATGGAGACTTGCTGGAGTTGGGAGACGAGTTGCGAGAATCGGACAGCCGGTCCCAGTAGTTGCATGGCGTAGGACGTGAATGCGGTGACGTCGCCGTAGGTCATGGAGTCGTTGAGGATCATCGCGCAGCCGAGGAAGTAGAGCAGCGACCTGCCCAGCGCCTGGATGAGGTTGACGTTCATGGAGAAGGTATTTCCCGCAATGCCCTGGAGCTTTCCGTAGTGGAGCGTATTGTCGGAATGCTCCTTGAAGGCTTCGTTTTCCCGTCCTTCCGCGCCGAAGGTCTTGACTGCCATGTTTGCGACGAGTCGGTTCTGGACGCCTCCCGAGAGCCTGTCGTATGCCCATCGTGTCGCCCTCGAGGCCTTGATGATCGGCTCGATGGTCACGTTGTAGTTGATGACGAATATGGCGACGATCAGCACCAGCAGGATGGCGAGCCGCCAGTTGATCGCGAAGGTCGCGATGATGGCGAAGGTCGCCACGATCAAGTCGGAAATGATGCCTACGCTTTGTCCTGTCAGCATCGACTGGATCGTTCCTGAGTCGCCCATCAGGCGGTAGACGAGCTTGCCGACGCTGTTCTTTGAGAAGAATCTAAGCGAGAGGTTGAGGAAGTGCTGGTAGAGCGCGCACCTGATGTCGAAGACGAATCGTTGTCCGAGGTATGCGATCGACAGGCTTTGGATGTAGCCGCACATCGTTGAGACAATCGGTATTCCGACCATCAGGCATCCGAGTCCGAAGAAGAGGTTTCGTTTGCCTTGCGTGAAGACGTCGTCCACCAACGCCCTGGTGACCAGCGGGGGGAACATGGCGATGATCGAGAGCAGGGCGGTCAGGGCAAAAAGACCAATCAGTTGCAACCTGTAGGGCTGCATGAAGACAAGAATTTTGCGGATATTGCCCAGCTTTTTCTTGTCTTTCTCGGATTTTTCATTCCCTGTAGCCATGTCACATTTACCAGTCTAGTCCAAACAGATAGAACCAGAAGGCTGATTTCCCGTAGTAGATCCTAGCTTCGCAGGTCGTTCCCATGGTGATGTCGAACCCCTTGGGATCAAAGGAGCAGTACGCGACCCTGTACGTTGTCGCTCCGTCTGCCTGGATAACGTTTCTCAAGTATTCTACTTTTCCGTAGAAGTAGAAGTTCCTGATTCCTTTATGCGATGATACTTCCGCCCTGTAGTCTTGTCCGACCGCGACCCTTGAGGCGTATCGTTCCTGGACTCTGAGTTTCAGTTGCGGCGCTCCGTCGAAGATTTCGTAGATGACCGAGCTTGGCTGCAGGAGTTCTCCCGGCACAAAGGTGTATCTGACGACATTTCCGTCGATCGGCGCTCTGATTTTTCGTGTTTCGATCACTGCCTCGAGCCTTTTGATCCGTTCGATTTGCGCCTCGATTTCCTTTTGGTTTGCGGTCAATTCCGTCACGTATTTTTCCGCGTCCTTTGCGATCAGTTGTTCGAAGGGCGTGAAGTCCTTCTCCTTGAGGATTTTGAGGTTGAGCTGGGCGAGCTTTTCCTTTGCGCTGTCGTTTTCGAGGTTTGAAGCAGCCTTGAGTCCTTTTTCGACGAGTTCGCGCGTCAGTTTCAGGTTTGTCTGCGCCGTTGAGAGTTCCAGTTCCGCCTTGGCGATGTTTTCCTGGTTGAGTCTTTTTTCCTCGTTAAGCGTGACTGTGCGCCTGTCGATGTCAATCGCCATTTCCGCTTTTCTGCGTTCCCTGTTTGCCTTTAGCCTTTGAAGGACTGTTTGTGCTTCCGAGAGGTTGGCCTCTTCGACTTCTGCGTTGAGTTCGACCAGGATGTCGCCGGCCTTCACGTCGGCTCCCGTCTTGACGAGGATTGACTTGACGATGCCTGAGACCGGCGGCCTGACTTCGGCCCATTCCCTGGTTGTCACGTATCCGCTCGCCAGTGTGTAGCGCGGGATATTAATCATGAATCCGACGGTTGTCACAACGGCTATGACCAGGAATGCAATGAGCAGGAAACGCCTGCGCCTGGAACGCTGTTCGACCACTGGGAGAGGTGGCTGTTCGCCCTGTGTTGTTCGTATAACGCCCATAATGAACTTGTGTTGTGTTAAGGTTGAGTTACTGCTGCTGCGGCTTCTTCATCTTCAAATGGTCTTTTGCCAAGGTCCTGATGCCTTCGGCCTCGTCTCCGTATCGCTTGATGCACTTGTTGCATTCATAGCAATTGGATTCATAGCAGTTTCTGTGGACTCGTGAGGGATAGAGTTTCCTGAAAGCCTCGTAGCACTCGTCGCTGCAGAAGCAGAATCTCTCCTGTGAGGTTCCGAACGCCACGTGGACCAGGTGGAAGCCGTCCTTGTTCACATCTGCGTCCTTGCCGCACCAGCCGCATTGGAGCTGGAGGTGCTCGGTGAGGGTTCGGCGCCGTTGCTCCAGTTCGTCTTCAGACCAGATGTATTCGACCCATGAGTACGCATCGGCGGGGATCTTGGCAACAATCACCTCGCCGTTGGTGACGAGGATTACGCCCGACTTGAGGGTATATGCGTATTGTCCCTCGACGATGCCGTCGTTTCCGTGCAAGTGGACGATGGTTTTCCCGTATTTTGGCTTGTCGTACTTGTACCAGCCGCAGTTTTCGCAGATGTTTGAAGATGTGTTTTGCTTGAGGAAGCCGCCGCATTCCGGGCAGTATCCGTGTTTGATCCGCTGCAGGTTGATGAAAGATTTCTGCGCATCTTCCTGGACTACCTCGTCGGCTTCCCTGAGGACTTTTTCCTGTTCGCCGGAGAATTCGTCCAGTAGCGCCCTGTCCTGCTCGAGCGCTTCCCTGAGATCTTCTGTGAGCATGAGGTCGCCGGATTTAACGTAATCCAAGTCAACGACTGGCTTGGGAGTTTCGTCGTCTTTTTTCGAGCTGAAGATTTTGGAGAGCATCGTGATCCTCTTATTGTTGGAATGTTGCTATGCTATTCGTTGCCGTTATAACCTGACGCGAACAAGAAGTTGGCCTTGGCTCTGAGGAGGTCAGCAGCGGCTGAGGTTCTTTTATGTTGCAGGCTTGTCAGTTCCTTTTGGGCGTCAGTCACGCTTGACGAGGTTCCTTCGCCGAGCCTGAAGCGTTCCCGTTCGGCTGTGACGGTTCGTTCAGACGCCTGGATTCCTTGAGATACGATTTCGATTCTTGTCAATGCTGTCTTGAAATTATTTGTCGCGTGCTGGATGTCCCTTGTGATGGCGATTGCTTCGGCTCTGAGGTTTTCCTTGAGCTGGTTGATCCGTGCGTCAAAGCGCGCTTTTCTTGCCCTTGGTCCCCTGTAGTCAAGGGGGCGTTTCCAAACGACCGTGATGTCAGCTCCCACGTTCCTGTCTGTGATGTGCCTGTAAGATCCGCCGAAGTCGTCATGGATTTCGCCTTGCCAGGAGAGTCCTGCGTGGAGCGTGACGTCGTCCTTTTGGTCTTCGAGAGTGCTGGCCAGTTGCGCCCTGACGTATTCGATTGAGTTTTTGATCTGTTGGTACGATCCTCGGTTTTCGAATGCTTCGGCTAAGGGAAGCTCGGGGAGCGCCTTTGTTTCCGATGCGATTTTGAAAAGGATGTCCGAACCGGACTGGAGCTTGATTTTGCGGTGTCCCCCGACGAGTGCGGCGAGGGAGATGAGGCTGAGTTCCATGCGATTCCTGGCGACTTCCTCGTTTTCCTTTCCGATTTGGAGATCCATTTGCGCGTCGTAGATTTGGTATTCCGGGATGACCTTGAGCCTGTAAAGCTCTCTCGCTTCGGAGACGAGTTGCTGGAATCGATTCGTTGCGTCCTTGGTGACTTCGTAGGAGGAGAGCGCTTCGTAGGCGGCGATGTACGCGAGTGTGACTTCACGCTTGAGGACTTGCGCGGCGTCAAGCATTTGGTTGACTGCGGCATTGTAGTCCGCGAGCGCCATTTCCCGTTCCAGGTTGTGCTTTGCGAATCCCCTGTCCTTGAGGAGCGGAACGCGGATTTTGATGCCGAAGAGAGTTTGGGCGAGGTAGTCGTAGCCATCGATGTCGTTGTAGAGTCGTTCGGCGGCTCCGACTGCGACATAGATGCCGGGATCCAGTGGCATGTCAATTCCGGCTTGCAGTTCTGTTGCGTTGTTTGCGAGGTTTGTGTAGCCTGAGGCTCCTGGAAGCGAGCGGGCACGTTCCGCCTGCCCTGCCGCCATGTATAGTGAGGGGTCGAAGAATTCCTGCAATTCCTGGTGTCTGAGGAGTTGTTGCTCGACCCTCCACTTCGCCGCAAGCAAGGCTGGACTATGCTGGGCGGCCTCGTTGAGGAGGTCGTACAGCTCGTTGGCGTCTAGGGGGAGTGCGAGAGTCAGCAGGAGTAGAATGGTGAGATACCGCTTGACATTTGAAATGACTGTACGCATAGTCGGCAGCGCTCTGTGAAAAAACATGATGTTGCCGTTTGTTTTAGAACGGCATGATGTGAAACAGTTGTTACAACCCATTATGTAACTTCTTATAATATAAGTCCCTGTACTCGTAAAGCACAGGAAAAGAGGAGATTTTTTTTAAAAAAAAATTAAAGCGGTGAAAAATCCTGTGAAATCATACTTGATTGGTGCGTTTTGCGACGATCCAGAAGGCGATATCGACGATGATTGCGGTGGATGTAAGGATGGCAATGACCATGGCGCAGCTTCTCAGGCTGTCAGTTTTGACGAATATGTGCCCGCTGAGGGCTCCGCCCAAGACAGTTCCGACTGAGAGCAGGGTTTCGTGGGCGGCCATTCTTGAGGTTCTGTTGGTGCTTCCCGAGATTCCGTGGAACATGGAGTTGGTGTAGGCATGTGCGTTGAAGATGCCAGTGACTGCCATGAGGACTAGGATTGCGGCGGTTCCTTTGGCAAATCCGAACAGCAGTGTGGTCAATGCAAGGATCGCATGGCCCGCGACCAGTTGCCAGTACTTGAATTGCCAGAATTGGAAGAAGCCCATTGCGGACATTGCCAGGGTTGTCAGGAGCGCCCTGACCAGGAGGAGGTTGCCGACATGATGCCTGGAGAAGCCCAGGGTCTTCTCTGCCACCAGCGGATAGGCGTAGAGGAGGAAGCCGACTGGGAGCCAGGCGCAAAGCACTCCGATCCAGGAGGGGAACCGAATGAGGGGACTGCGCGAGGCTGGGGCGGTTGCGGCGACCGTGGTGGAATTGGATGTTTTGGGCTTGGGGGGTGCCTCGTCTGCATGGGCGCCTGCGATGGCGACATAGATGAGGTTGACGGTGCAAAACGCGATGCAAGCATAAATTGGGTAGGCTGCATTGATGTCGCTGAGCAATCCTGCGAGGAACGGCGCGATGATCGTTCCCGTGCTCCAGGAGAAGTTGAAGATTGAAGAAATTCTTGAGAGTTGCTTGCCTTCCATTCCGATGGAAAGCCATCCCATCAGCATCGGCCAGTAGAATGCCATTGAGCAGCCGTTGAGCAAATGGGTTACATAGGCAAACTTGAGCGTCGGCGCCATGAGAAGCAGGATCATTCCTATCAGGAGGCCGGAGATTCCAATCAGCAGGCTTTTGTATGGTGGGAGGTTCTGGAAGAATTTCCCCACCACCATGCATGAGATCAGATAGGCAAGGGAATAGAGCGAGCATAGGAGGCTTGCCTGAAACGCGTTTGCTCCGAATTTGTCATGGGAATAGAATACCAATGCGAAGTTCAGGGAACTTGTTGTGATGCCCATGACGAAGCACGATGGGCATACGATGGCGGCTTTGTGGAAACGCATATGTTTTTTGTGCGCAGGTGTGGGATTGTTTTGGTTGTGTTCAGCCGTCATGTACCTTTCTTCTCAGGCATTTCATATCCGTATTCGAGCATTGCAGGCTCGAAGATGTCAAAGTAGTTGGTGCCGGTCTCGGGATCCTGGTCGTCTTTGATCCAACGCCCAACCGCTTCGGGCTTGACTGGGATTTTCGCCAGTTTGAAGCCTAGGAAATCCTCTAGTCTTTTGAGTGTTTCGTCTTGTTTTAGCACGAAGTCTTCGAGTCTGACTTCGATCCAGTGTTCTGGTTTAGCTGTTGCCTTGACTAGGTCGTACTGGTATCTCCACGAGTAAGCCCGCTTTTCGCGAATGTTGCTTGTTTCGGGGTATTTGATTCCGAATGTATTCATATCGTCAGTGACATGTCCCCCGATGATGCAATCCCTTGGGTTTCTTATCCAGAAGATGTATTTCGCCTTCGGGAAGATTCTTGAGATCCAAGGGAAGCAGAGAGTTGTCTCGGGTATTTTCCATCCCTTTCGCGGTGCGTCGGAGACGAGCACGGATTCAAGGTACGTGAAGAGCAGCGACTTGAATGCCTTGGGGATTTCCGATTCGAAAGCCCTTGACCAGTCCCATGAGATGCCGCCGTTCCAGTCGACGTAGTCAGCGAAAACCCTGCATGCATCGTACATGTCTTCCGGTGGGATCAGATCCCAGGATTTGTTTAGCGGCTCTCCCATGTAGACGCCGCTTTCCGCCAAGGTGTTGGACATTGCGCGCGTCCCTGAATGGCCGCGCCCGATAATCGTGATGAGTGTCATGTCGAGTCCTGGTTCGAATTTTCCGGGAACAATAAAAGAAATGACGGCGCAAATCAGATGCGTCGTCACTTCTTGTAATATAGTCTCTTCCCGTGAAATGTCACGGTTGATCTGTCTATGAAATCAATTAAATATTAGTGGGCGCTCATTGAAATTTGACCGGGAGCGGGTTTTGGCGATGGCATTCCTCGATGACCGCGATTTGCTGAAGGACTTGTTCTGGCGGGATTGCCAGTGCTGCTCCTGTGGTGAGCGCATCGTAGAGGTTGTTGTAGAATCGCGCGG
>Ga0123335_1002116_pt1 | contig 30557 bp, 27 predicted proteins | sample BiotimSIPDNA_2_FD_89707 | JGI IMG/M metagenome (GOLD analysis project Ga0123335, IMG submission 89707) | Anaerobic biogas reactor microbial communites from Washington, USA - Biogas_R2 time_0 SIP DNA | ecosystem: Engineered > Bioreactor > Anaerobic > Unclassified | place: Washington, USA... | reverse complement strand
TATCCGATACATTGAATGCCGCTTCGGTCGAGTTGGGCCGGGTGGAAGCCCTAAGACGAGAACTTATGGCAAATGTGTCGCACGATTTGCGGACACCGCTGTCATTGATTTATAGCCATGCTGAAATGATGCACGATTTTCCCGCAGAGATTACGCCCGATCAAACTCAAGTCGTCATGGACGAGACGAGACGGCTGTCCGCTCTTGTCAATGATCTGCTCGATCTATCAAAAATAGAAAATGATTTGGAATCGATCACCTCCACGCACTTCAGCCTGACGCAATGCATCGAGGAGACGGCAAAGCGACTGGCAGAACTTTTGAAAAATGAAGGGTTCGACATCCGCTTTATCCGTGACCGTGATGTCTTTGTCAATGCCGATGAAACAAAAATGGGCAGGGCGTTTTACAACCTACTGATCAACGCTGTCAATTATTCCGGTGACAGCCGCGACATCATTGTCACGCAAACGATGAATGAAGGTCGTGTGCGTATCAGCATTACAGATCACGGTGAAGGTATTGAAGAAGATGATTTGCCTTTCATTTGGGATCGGTATTTCAAAAGCGGTCAAAGTCACAAACGTGCGGTCATCGGCACCGGCTTGGGTTTATCGATAGTAAGAAGGATTATTGAACTGCACGGGGGTACCTATGGTGTTACCTCAAAAGTTGAACAGGGCAGTACCTTTTGGTTTGAGCTTCTCATCGATTGACCCGATCAAACAAGGAGGAGGTGTCTTGGCGAAGCACGGTCGCTTTTCTGTTATCCTTAAATATGAGCTGTCCGCGAATACTCATTTTCGAAAGGATGATCTATGGATCTTTACGCTTCTATTTTCAAACGAAAAGCTTGCCGCGATTTTACACAAGAAACCTTCCCGGAGGAAATCTTTGAAAAGATCTCTCAGGCGATTGAAGGATTTCAACCGCTTTATCCTGATGTGCCGCTGCGCTATCGTTTTGTTACTCAAACTAAAGGCTTATTTCGGGTGCGGGCACCCCACTATCTCATTGTGAGCGGGGAGGGGCGCGACGGTGAAAAGGAAAGTTGCGGGTTTATATTTCAGCAACTCACGCTCTGGTTCAATGCTCATGGTATCGGAAGTGTTTGGCTGGGCGTGGCTAAAGAGAAAAAACACGGCCGGAATCAACGGGACCTCATGACCCTTGCCTTTGGCAAGACAAAAGGGAGCGTGGATCGCCGGATAGACGAGTTTATTCGAAAACCAATAGGACAGATCACCAACGCAGTAGAAGATCTGTGCGTCCGGGCGGCGCATCTTGCGCCTTCAGGACTCAATTTGCAGCCTTGGTACTGGGAGAAAGAAAAAGAACGCGTATTGCTTTACGAGAAGAAACTCTGCTTTCCTTTTTCGTGGGTTTATCGCTTGTCGCATGTGGATCTCGGTATCGCGCTTTGTCACTACGCCCTAGCCTTAGGGTATATAGGCAAGCCCTTTCGATTCAAGCGCGTGGATGGGCAGGATGCCGCCCACAAGAAGAAGGGTTATCGCCTGTTCGGAGAACTGTCCTAGATGGTATAATATTCATTAGAAAAGAATATTCATTGGAGTAAGTGATGAGTTTATGTGATGAGATTTTCAAAGCCAACTGTATCGATATCCTAAGCCTCGGCGATCGCGACGACGATGTTGAGGTCCGCCCGCGTTGGGAGGACGGTACACCGGCCCACACGGTGAAACGTTTTGGCATTGTCAACCGTTACGACCTTACGCGTGAATTTCCTATCTTGACCCTTCGAAAAATTAATTATCGCGCCGCAATCGACGAAATTTTGTGGATTTGGCAAAAAAAATCCAATCGCGTCTGTGATTTGGGTTCTAAAATCTGGGATCAATGGTGCCTGCCAGACGGGACCATTGGCAAAGCCTACGGCTACCAGCTGGCACAAAAATATGATTTTCCTGAGGGTGAATTTGATCAGGTGGACCGCGTGCTCTATGAGCTAAAGCATAATCCGGCGTCAAGGCGCATGATGACCAACTTGTATAATTTTTCGGATCTGAACGAGATGGCGCTTTACCCCTGTGCGTATAGCATGACCTTTAATGTCTCCGGGGACCGTCTGAACGGAATCCTGAACCAGCGCTCCAACGATATGTTGGTGGCCAACAATTGGAACGTCTTGCAATACGCCATCCTGCTCATGATGTTCGCCCGGGTGTCAGGTTTTAAGGCAGGGGAACTGTTACATGTCATCGCCGACGCGCATATCTATGACCGCCATGTGCCTATTGTCGAGGCCCTCTTAGAACAAAAGGCTTACGATGCGCCCAGGCTCATCATCGATCCGGACATTGATAATTTCTACGACTTTACCGTCGATAGTTTTGTGTTTGAACAGTACGAGTCAGGGCCCGTGGTACGGAAAATACCGGTCGCAACGTAATTGGAGCTAGAAAAACAATGATCGCAATTGTCGCATGTGACGCCAACTGGGGGATTGGATGTAACGGATGCCTCCAACAAAGAATCAGCTCAGATCTGAGACGTTTTCGCGCACTCACCTTGGGCAAGGTGGTCATTTACGGACGCAATACACTCGACACCTTCCCGGGCTGCCAACCCTTGCCGGGGCGCATCAACATTGTGCTCAGGACAAGGGAGGAAATTTCCTGTGCGGGCTGTGAGTATGTCGCGAGCATGGAAGAGCTCCACCAGCGGATACGCGTTTTAAAACAGCAGGGTTATCACGAAAGTGATTTCATCGTCATCGGGGGCGGCGCGGTATACGAGCAACTATTGCCGTTTTGTGACACCGTGCTCGTCACACAGTTTGAAGAGGCCTTTGAGGCGGATGTGTGGTTTTTGGACCTGGACCGATCGCCGGAATGGACGCTCGAATCTTGCGGGCAATGGCTCGAGGAGGATGGCATTCGTTTTCGCTATCTGAGATACGGGAGAAATGAAATCGCCTGACACGCGAGATACAGGAGGGACACAGGATGAATCATTATTCGGATGATCCCAGCGGCGTTCAGTTGCAGCGTTTTTACCTGAAGGATATTCAGCATTTTCGTGACTTCATCGAGCAGTACCATTCGCCCAGGTCGCTTGCCGCCTGGCGCCGATTGGTGAAAGGTCGACTTGACGCCGGCGAACAAATGTTCTTTGTGCTTAAAGAAAATGAAATCGTCGGTGGGGTTGACGTCGCGGCACCCTTTGACTCACTCACCTGGCGAATGGCACGCGTATGGACAAAAGAACCCCTGACTCGCGAAGAACTAAAAGGCATCGCGCGTCAGATTATCGGGGATGACGAAGTGCTTTATCGCGTTGATTTGCTGTGTTCTTCCCATATCAGGAAGAATATGAGCTATGTCAGGGACATTTTCGACATTGACCTTGAGGCGACACTCAACACTTTTTTTGCGCCTGAAGTGTCGTTGCGTCACGTGGGCTTTATTCCCTGGGATTACGGTTATCTTGCGATAGTCACGACACCGGATTGTGAAAAAATTGAATCAATTCAGTTTTTCCGCAAAGGGGCCGCGGGCCTGACAACCCTAGTCAAGCAGACCGCATACTTTCGAGGGCTTTTGGGTTTCAACGGCATCATCCCCGGCAAGGAAGATCCTGCGATGGACGAAGAATGCGAGATCTTGAAATTGGCAAGACAGGAACTCAATCGCTATCTGGAAGGGGGGCACGAGCCGTCAATCCCCTATGTTTTTCCCGAAGGAACGGAATTCCAGCAACGCGTGTGGCAAAAAACGCTTGAAATTCCCTTTGGCGTGGTTCGTACCTATGCTGAAATTGCCGAACAAATCCAGCCGGACAAAGAAAAGTCCGGCCAGTTGGCACGCGCGGTCGGCCGCGCTTTGGCCGCCAATCCGCTTCCTATCATCATTCCCTGCCACCGCGTCATCGGCGCCAATCGCGAGTTAGTGGGTTTCGGAGGCGGTGTCGATATGAAGGATTATTTACTTCAATTAGAAATGTGGTATGCTGGGCCGGTGTCGTAGAGAAAAAACATTCCTTGACATCGTTTCGACTGCTTGTTAAACTCAATTGGATGTTTTTTGGCATTACGGTGGAATTAGCTCAGTTGGTTAGAGTGCCAGGTTGTGGCCCTGGAGGTCACGAGTTCGATTCTCGTATTCCACCCCAAAAGCCAGAAAACCATAATGGGGTGTAGCCAAGCGGTAAGGCACGGGACTTTGACTCCCGCATTCGCAGGTTCAAATCCTGCCATCCCAGCCAAATGATCCACTAGCTCAGTCGGTAGAGCATCTGACTTTTAATCAGGGGGTCTGGGGTTCGAATCCCCAGTGGATCACCAGATAAGCCTTGGGGCAGACGCCCCAAGGCATTTCTGTTTTTAGGGCCATGCGTGCTACTATTGAAGCTGGCAATTACGACATTGAAGGAGGCCCAAAACGTGAAAAATGGATTTCCCTTGATCGGTGAGCGCGTATCGCTGGTTCCGCTTGAAACAGATGACATCCGGGCGATGGCTCCTTTTTTTTCAGATGTCAAAGAAATTTATTATTATCTGCCGGATGCCCTCCTGCCGCGTAATCTGAAACAACTCGAGAGCCTGATGGAGGACTGGAACGACGGCAAAGAGAATTTTGTCTTCGCCTGCCGCCTTGAAGAGAAGACCATAGGCCTTGTGACCTTGTCTTATGTGGATCCTATCTCCGGTCACGCGGAACTGGGCGTGATGCTCGCAGAACCCAAATACAGAGGGCGTGGACTGGCTCAAGAAGCGATGCGGCTCATCATTGACTACGCTTTTTCGGAGCTTCGCCTGCATCGCCTGTATGCGCGTGTGGCAAGGGACAATGAGGCCTCTTTGAAACTTTTTAGACAGCTCGGATTTTCGGAGGAAGGGACCATGCGCGAGGCCATGCGCCGTGAAGGCCGTTATATTGATTTATTGTTCTTCGGCTTATTGGAGCAAGAATACAAACCCTTGCCACCGCCATCATTTTGATCGCGTGTTAAGATTGATTACAGTATTTTCGATGAAGGAGACGCCTTAAGAACCCAGTATGATTCGATCGACATTGACAGCGCATTTGGCGGATAAAGACCGCGACGAAATAACCTTGCAAATCAACGACCGCGACATCGGGGTGTTGGCCACGCAGGAACAGCGTCATTATGTGATGTCAGGAAACCGCCGAGTACAACTCATTGCGGGCCTCCATACAGACCCCGAGGACGCGGCGTCTGTGTTGTCGACTAGGGCGCTTTTACGCCATTGGCTTGTCACCTTCCGCGAACTCCAAATCAATGGCTTATCGCGATTCCCGGTCATGGTGGAGCGCAACAGACTGGAAGCCGACTTCCTGCTACTCTTTGACTCGGAGCGCATCGTCATCTGGTGTGACCCCGGCTACGCGGTCTACCTGAGCCGCGGACGTCATATCTACAGGCAGCAGCCCACCTACCATCCCGAACACGGATCGCTGTCAGTCTTCGGACGTGACCTTGATTTCTATAGTTTCCGCCCGCGCGAAGGCGATGATCTTTTGATTGTCGATCCCGCATTTATTGACCTTTTTGACCCCCGCGATCTGGAAGACCTGTTCGCCGACATCCACCAGATTAATGTCGCCATGATGGAGTTGACCCGCCTATCCATCTCCTACGGGCGCAATATCGACCCCACGTGGTTTTCTGTGCAGATCCAAAAAGTGGAACCCGACTTGGAAATGTTCAGCGCGGAGTCACGCGAACGTGTGGCCGGAAGAAAAGGCCGGGGGGAGATGGAAATCCCTTGGCTTCAACGCTTGTCCAATTCAAAAGTCGTGCCCTTACTCGATGGTAACCTGCGCATCACGCCCGCGGGCTATAAACGTTTTCAAGAAGGCAACCGAAACATCCAAGATGTACCGGTGTACCGCCAAAAACCCCCGCAGTTCAAAACGATCTGGACGGAGGGACAACAGGCGCCCGCTTCACTGCCCACCCGTGAAAACGATCATGACAGGCGTTCACTTCACTCACAGGACAGCTTCGCGGCGGGCTATCGCAAAAAACCTTCCTTTTTGGATCGGCTGAAGCATTGGCATCCGACAGGATTTGCGTCGAGAATCTCAAAAATGCATCACAAGATGACCCATCTCATACCGGGATCCAGGGGGATGTCATGGCTAGCCTACATCGCCACATGGCTCGTGGCACTCCTTGTCCTTGTGTCCGTATTCATCGGTGTGAAAAGCATCATGCGGGGCAACCAACCCGTTGAGACACAGCCACTTGTGACCACGCCTTCAGTAGAAAATGAAACGCCGAAAACGGATTTTGAGATCGACATAACGGTGAAGGCCAGCAGTCTGCGTGTGGTCGCATCCCCCGGCGGCGATGAGCTTGTGGGCACGGTCACGCGAGGAGATCGCGTCACGCAGCTGGCAACCCCAAAGGATGGATGGATTTTGATTAAAATGACCGACGGCCGCTTAGGATACGTACCTGAATCGCTTCTTCTTTTTCCGGATGAGGGAGAATAAACGATTTACAAAAGTATTGGGCTGTTGTATGATATCTTAGGTTTCCGGCTTATGCGGGTGTAGTTTAGTGGTAGAACATCAGCCTTCCAAGCTGATCGTGAGAGTTCGATTCTCTTCACCCGCTCCAATTTTTCCGGAAACCGACACGGGCATATAGCTCAGCTGGATAGAGCAACAGCCTTCTAAGCTGTGGGTCGCAGGTTCGAGTCCTGCTATGCTCGCCAGATCACAGCCATCTGCCGGATTTTCATAAAATCCGCGGATGGTTTTTTCTTGGGGCGTAAAGCGTCGCTTGACGATGATTTCAATCCATGTGAGAATCGGAAACGAAGGGAGTTTTTATGAGTCAGGTGTACGATAACACGAGTATTTCACAGCTAAAAGGCGCTGACCGCGTTCGCCTCAGACCCGGCGTAATCTTCGGGTCCGACGATCTTCGCGGCTGTCAGCAGTCCTTTTTTGAAATTTTATCCAACTCGATCGATGAGGCGCGCGAAGGTCACGGCCACGAGATCACCGTAACCCGTTTTCCTGACCACTCCATCGAAGTCATTGATCGCGGACGGGGCATCCCGCTCGACTTTAACCCGCTTGAAAAACGATTTAACTGGGAGCTTGTCTACTGCGAACTGTATGCAGGAGGAAAATACAAGACCAACCTGGGTGAAAACTATGAATACAGTTTAGGATTAAACGGTCTGGGCGCCGCCGCGACTCAGTACGCCTCTGCCTGGTTTGACGTTGAGGTAAGGCGCGACGGATATCTTTATGAACTCCATTTTGAAAAGGGTGAAAACGTCGGAGGACTCAAAAAAACCGAAATCAAGACCAGCGCCACAGGGACGGTGCAGCGCTGGATGCCGGATCGCGACGTGTTCACTGACATCGCCATCCCGGCCGAATATTTCCACACTACCTTAAAACAACAGGCGGTTGTCAACAAAGGCGTGCGCTTCCGGTTCATTGACGAATTGGAGGGGACCCGGACTGACTTTTGTTATCCCGACGGCATCCTTGGCATGATCCAAGAGGAAAATGTCGACGGTCTGACTGGCGCCATGTTTTTTGGCGGTGAAGGCGTGGGCCGCGACCGCGATGACCGGCAGGACTACACGGTGAAATGTGAAGTCGCCTTCGCCTTTAACAATCTGAAGCGCGATATTCGCTACTACCACAACTCTTCCTGGCTCGAGTACGGCGGTTCTCCCGACCGCGCCATCCGCTCCGCGTTTGTGTCGGCTTTTGACAACTTCCTAAAAAACGAGGGTAAATACCGCGCGAATGAAGGAAAGATCAATTTCGGAGACATTGAAGAAAGTCTTCTTTTAATGACCAGTTCATTTTCGACGGTCACAAGTTACGAAAACCAGACCAAGCGTTCGATCAACAACCGTTTCATTCAACGCTTCATGACCGACCTTGTCCGGACAAAACTGGATATCTGGTTCATCGAAAAAAGAGAAGAGGGATTGCGCGCGGCCGATCAGGTGCTTTTGAACAGACGGAGCCGTGAAAAGGCGGAGAAGACACGACTTGCCGTAAAACGCGACCTCATGCAACAAATCGACGTGTCCAATCGCGTGAAAATGTTTGTCGACTGCCGCACGCAGGATGTGAATCAAAGAGAGCTTTATATCGTGGAAGGAAACTCTGCGCTCGGCTCGGTCAAGATGGCGCGGGATGCTGAGTTCCAGGCCATTATCCCGGTGCGCGGGAAGATCCTGAACTGCTTGAAGGCCGACTACAGCGCGATTTTCAAAAACGACATCATCATGGACCTTATTAAAATATTGGGATGCGGGGTCGACATTCCTAAAAAATACAGCAAAGATGTGCCGGCCTTTGACATTGAGCGGTTGCGTTATCGTAGGGTCATCATCTGCACCGACGCCGATGTGGACGGATTTCAGATCAGAACCTTGATCCTTGCGATGTTCTACCGACTCACCCCGGAACTGATCCGGCAAAACAAAATATTCATCGCCGAATCGCCTCTGTTTGAGATCAGTCACCGCAAAAAGAAGATTGAGAGTACCTATTTTGCGTACTCGGATCAGGAAAAAAATGACCTTCTCGACAAGTTAACAGAAGGTCATGTCCATGTACAGCGCTCGAAAGGCTTGGGCGAAAACGAACCCGGCATGATGTGGAACACGACGATGAATCCTGAAACACGCCGCCTCATCGCTGTGATCCCGGAGGATGAGGAGACCATGCGCTCCACCTTCGATCTTCTTTTGGGAGACGACATCCCTGGAAGAAGGCGTTGTATTGAAAAGACCGGTCATCTCTACATGGAGATGCTCGACGTTGGCTAGGAGAGGAAACGACATCCGGATGAGCAACGAAAAAGATGTGAAGGCCATCGAGAAGAAGATTTCAGATACCTTGTTTGACAATTTCATGCCCTACGCGATGAGTGTCATTTTGTCACGCGCCATTCCTGAGATTGATGGATTTAAACCGGCCCACAGGAAACTTCTTTACACGATGTACAAGATGAACTTACAGAACGGACCCAGGGCGAAATCCGCGGATATCGTGGGGCAGACCATGAAACTCAACCCCCACGGCGACCAAACCATTTATGAGACGATGGTGAGACTGACCCGCGGCAACGGGACATTGCTGCACCCCTGGGTGGATTCAAAGGGCAACTTTGGCAGCGTCAGCTCACGCGACATGCAGTACGCCGCTTCACGCTACACCGAGGCGCGGCTTGACCCTTTATGTGAAACTATCTTTTCGGGCTTGGAAAAAAATGCCGTTGACTTTGTCGACAACTACTCTGGCACCATGCAAGAGCCCCTGCTCTTTCCGGTGACCTTTCCCACCATCTTGGTGAACAATAACCAGGGGATTGCGGTCGGGATGGCCAGCAATATCTGTTCTTTTAACTTAAGAGAAATCTGCGATACGACCATCGCCCTGATCAAAGATCCGAAAGCCGACCTTTTAGAGACACTGCCGGCCCCTGATTTCTCAACCGCGGCCTATCTTATTTATAAGCCCGATGAGATGCGCGACATCTACGAAACAGGGCGGGGCTCGTTCCAGCTTCGCGCCACGGCCGATGTGAACCGCAAAGATCGCCGCATTGAGATCCGCGAGATTCCTTACACAACGACGATTGAGGCCATCATCGACGATATCGCGGACGGCATCAAAAAGGGTAAATTGCGCGACATCGTCTCCGTCCGAGATGAGACTGACCTGTCAGGGCTTTGCGTATCCGTGGATTATAAAGCCTCCGCCGATCCCGATGTCATCTTGCACCAGCTGTTTACATCGACGTCCTTACAAAGCGCCTTCTCGTGTAACTTCAATATCCTCGTGGACAACCGGCCCCGAGTCATGAGCGTGCGCGACATACTGCTCGAGTGGGTGGACTGGCGGGGTGAATGCATTAAACGCGAGGCCCTCTTTGACGCTGAGAAGAAAGGGAAAAGCCTTCACCTTTTGAGGGGTTTAGAGCGCATCCTGCTTGACATTGACAAGGCGATCGCGGTGATCCGACTGACCGAAACAGAAGAAGAGGTCGTCCCGCGTCTCATGAGCGCCTTTGACATCGATGAGACTCAGGCCGATTATGTGGCGGAGATTAAGCTCCGACATCTGAACCGGGCGTACATCTTAAAGCGCGTGCGTGACATTGAAACACTTGAAAAAGAAATTGCGGATCTGGAACAACTGGCCAAGAGCAAAGCAAAGATCAGGGACAAGATTGTTCGTCAATTAAAGGAGATCGCCAAAAAATACGGCCGCGAGCGAAAAACACGCCTGATCGCTCCGGAGGAAATTGAGATTCCCGAAGAAGAAGAACTCATCCCCGCGTACAACACGCGTGTATATCTCTCCGAAGAAGGTTATATGAAAAAGTTGGCGGCGACCTCCCTGCGCGGTAATTTTGAAATCCGCTTCAAAGAAGGTGATCGCCTGCTGCAGGAGATGGACTCCACCAATCACTCCGAGCTTTTGTTCTTCACGAACAAGGCGCAAGTTTACAAGATGATGGCCTGGGAGATTGAGGACCATAGGCCTTCTCAGCTTGGCGAGTATACGCCCAATCTCCTGGAGCTTGATGAGGATGAGCATGTGGTGTTCATGCATTCGGCCTTAGAACCTTTCACCGGGGAGTTCATGTTTGTCTTTGAAAACGGCAAAGGAGTCCGCATCGATGCCTCGCACTATGAGACCGTCCAGCGACGCAAAAAACTGATCAACGCGTACGACGACTCCTCACCGCTTATCGGCATGGCGTATCTTGCGCCTGAATCGGATTTATCGTTCGCCGTTCGCTCTAAGAAAAATAAGCTGCTTTACTTTGACGCCTCCCTCATTGTGAAGAAGGCCACAAGGACCGCGCGCGGGGCGACAATTCTGCGATCGAAGAACGATTATTTGACAAAGCTTTATGCGGAGGATGAATTGGACTTTATTCGCGATGTCAACTACTACCGCATCGCCAAACTGCCGACCGCCGGCCGTTATATCCGTGAAGAAACATTGGAGGACCGCCAGCTCGAGCTTGAGGAGTCAACAGAGTAGATGAGTTCACCGCTTTTAGAAAGCACCTCGAAACCTCGCATTAAAAAGGGCCATCTGATCCGGATGTTGATCGTGCTGCTCCTAGTATCGGCTGTGGCCTTTGCGATCTGGATGATCCAAAAACCGCGACTGCCCTTTTCCATGAAAGACTATGAACAGGCAGTTTTAGCGGGCGACGATGCGCGCATATTTCATATCTACAACACATTGCGTGAAAAACGCGCTGATTTGGCCGACAAAAAATCAAGCGACACGGTCAAACGATTGGATGAGCTTTCAGAGAGCATTATCCTGCGGATTGAAGACGACGCGATTAAAAAAAGTGACAATCTGCTGCGAAGGACGCTTGAAGGTCAAAGCCTACTGCCTGAGGAAATTGAATGGCTCGAACAGTATTTTGTGATGGCCGGCCAGGGCATGATGCAGACGGTGAAAAACGCGACAGCCTCTTACCTGATAGGTGATTTGGAGGAGTCTTCCTTTTTGCACTTTCTCCATGAAGTGACCGGTATCCCGCGTCTGACACGTGAATACAGCGCGATCTTAGATCGCTTTGACACGGTCACCAGTGTGCGGGAGCGCCTGGAAAAAGCCGATGAGTATGGCCAAGAGGCAAAGTATTATGAGGAGGCCATTCATCTCGAAAAAATCGTCAGTGAAACCGATTTTACGGGTCTTGAACCGGTGTTCGATTACCTCTCAGAGCGCCTTACGCGCGTCTGGCAGCGCTATTACGATGAGCAGATCGTCTATATCCGACACGAGATGGCGCATGACCGCACGTACGACGCGGGCATACGGTTGGAAAAACTCCTTTCCCATTTCACAGAAAACGCTGAACTTCTCAACTTCAAAGCAATCTCCGATGAAAGAAATCCGGACCCGATCATCACCTGGTGGGATCCTGTCGAACATATCGCGATCAAGCCCATCATCGCCGATCCCATGCGCGCGTTTGACGGGGATAAGTATCAGGCGGCCGCCGACCGCGACCTGCTTCTTGCGGATGAATTCGAACGCATCCTCCAAAAACTCTATGAAAATCAGTACGTGCTGGTGGACAGTGACTCATTTGTTTCTCAAGACGGAAAACTCATGGGCATCGCCTGCCCTCGTGGGAAAAAACCGCTGGTGCTTGTATTGGAAGATTTTTACGGATCCTTCCCCCGCGCTGAAAGCGGTGTTGCCTTCGGTCTTGATTTAAATGATGAAGGGGAGACGGTCGGTTTCCTGCTTGAAGAAGACGGAAGAAAACGTATGGATCGGCGCTATACGGCGATTGGTATCCTGGAAGAATTCATCGAAAAGCACCCTGACTTTTCCTTTAACGGCGCGACGGGAACGATCGCGCTTGTCGGCCAATACGGCCTCTTGGGGCACCCGGTGGCCGATGTGCAGGAGTTAGCGCTCTTGCGGGAGGCCAAAGAAGCTGAACTGGCTGTGCCGGACAACTGGCAGGGTGACTATGCGGTTAACCGTGAGACCGTGAAGAAGCTTTTGGAAGCTCTCGAGGCCAAAAACTGGCATCTTGCAAGCGGCACCTACGGACGGCTGTCACTGCCCTATGTGAAAACGGCCGACATAGCGCGTGATCTTGCCATGATGGAGATGTGGGTGTTGCCCTACACGGGTCCTTTAAAAGAACTCTACTGTCCTTTTGGGGATCATGTGGAACAGCAAAAGGCCAAGGCAAAGCTATTTTCGGACGCAGGTTATCTTTTGCAAAGCGGTTACGGTGCCTGGGCCTACTGGCATAACAGTGAGGGCTATGTTTACGTGTCCAGAACATTCGTGTCAGGCGACGGCTTACGACACCCCGGAACCTACAATCTCAACCGCCTCTTTGATACAGGGGGAGTCATTCAAAGGGATCTTCGTCCTTAACACGAAGAAAGAATTCATTATAGAGCACCGAAACAGCCCGAAGTTTTTCGTACTGGCGCATCATGAACAGCATGCTGATTTCAAAATAGTCAAGCATGGCGACCTCGATGCTGATTTTCTCTTTGGCAAGTGCCGCCGATGCGCGAGCCATGACCCCGGTGGTGTCTCGCATGCCCTCGCCGACCAGCATCACAATGGACATCTGGCGCACGACGGTGACCTGTGTGAGCTCAAGTTCCGCTGCTAACCTATGGCGCAGGACGAGTTCTTGTTCTAAGGGAAAATACGCTTCTTTCACAATGACGCTGACGGAGTCAATGCCGGTGGGCACGTGATGGACATTGATTCCAAGCTCCGAGAAGATGGTTAGGATTTTAGCCAGAATGCCGATTTCCTGATTGATCAGGATGCGCCGGAGGTTAATGGAACAAAAGTGATCGCTTGCGGCGATACCGGTCAGAATTCGATCGATATGCGTCCTTTCGGCCACAATGCGTGTGCCGGGAAGGTGGGGCGCGTCGGTGTTGGCGATCCTAAGCGGGATGTTTTTTCGGATCACAGGCTCTAAGGCTTCGGGGTGGATGATGGAAAAGCCGATGTAGGCGAGTTCTCGCATTTCACGATAGCTCATTTCATCTAAAGCGACGGCATCCTTCACAAGCTCGGGGTTCACCGCCTGGACACTGTCGCGGTCGGTCCAGTTCTCATAAAGCGAGGCATTGACCGCGGCCGCAAGCACAGCGCCGCTGATGTCCGAGCCACCGCGCGAAAAGGTGATGGTATCGCCTTCTTTTGTCCGGCCGAAAAAGCCCGGAAACACGGTGATGGCTTCCTCAAGCGCTAAAGGGGCCAGGTTGTCATAGGTTTCGGGCAGGATGTCGGTCACACCGTTGCGGTATGAAAGCAACAAGCCGGCTTCTCTCGGGTCGACGTAGCGGGCTTGGACCCCGATAGCCGTCAGGTACCGGGTCACGAGTTTGGCCGAGGCTATTTCACCCATGGCCAACACATCGGCGCGGGAGGAGGGTTCATTGGGATCGAGTTTTGCGATCGCCTGGTCCAGTTCAAACGATAAGGATTGCGCGACTTCGGGTGTGAGCTCAAGCCCTGTGGCGATTTCTACGATCCGCTGGACAAAAACATCGCGCTCTTTTTGACCGCCGCCGATGGACTCCTGATGCTGTATCAGATCAAGCAATAAATCGGTGATCTTTTGGTCGGGGATTACGTCTTTTCTTTTACCGGGAGCGGAGACCACCATTATTCTACGGTCGGGATTGTCGAGCATGATGGCAGTCGCCCGTTTGATTTGTTCGGCTGAAGCGAGGGAAGAACCTCCGAATTTGCAGACAATCATGAACGAGGCCTCCTCATCAGGACATCGTAATCGATCACTTTTAGCATTTCCCAGTCATCCTTGCCGCCTAAAAGACGGATGAGTCGTTCAATGACGCGTTTCATTTTCACCGTGATGATTTCATGGGGGGATCGCTTTTCGGTCAGGATAACGGGAATTTTTGCCTTTCGCGCGGCCCAGACATCCGTCAAAAGCTGGTCGCCGACCATGAGGGCATTGTGATAGGCACAGGAGCGCTTTGTAAGATCTTGGCAAATCGCCTCGATGCCCGGCTTTTTGGCCTGGGAGATAAATTCAACGCCCAGCGAATCGGCAAAAGAACGCGCCCGATGTTCGCGCGCGTTTGACGCGATCACCGGGATAAGCCCTGCCTGTTCTACCTTGGTGACAATCGCTCTTGCAAAGGCGTCCCCCTCATGGCTCCCGTGCAGGACGAGCGTGTTGTCGACATCCAAGAGGATGACCTGGAACCCCATCGATTTTAGCCTTTCGTAGTCGATGACCTCGGGCGATGAGACGATCAGGTCGGGGTAAAAATGCGCTTGTACCGTACGAATAAGGCGCGATTTTTTCCTCGGGTTAAGATTATTTTCTTCTCTGTTATTTTGTTCAGCTGTTGCCAACGGCATATCCTCCAAGTTTATTGGACATTTTATCGCATAACGATACTGTATCACGGAATAGGGGCGATGGGCTTTGGTTGCTACATAGTGATGTTTCGCTTAAAATGGCAGAAGCAGTGAATGTGCTTGTAAATGACGGAGGTATATATGATCAGTGCGGGTGATTTTCGCAATGGGACAGGATTTGTTCTCGACGGACAGCCTTGTCAGGTAGTCGAGTTTCAACATGTGAAGCCGGGGAAAGGTTCTGCTTTTGTCCGGGTGAAATTCAAAAATCTTCAAACAGGAAGTGTAGTGCAAAGAAGCTTCAACCCTTCCGATAAATATGAACCGGTACAGCTCCATATCAGGGATATGTCTTACATCTATCAGGATGGCGACCTTTACTACTTTATGGACCAAAGTACGTACGATCAGATCCCGATCAGCGCGGATAAATTGGAACATGCGCTGCCTTACTTAAAAGAAGGGATGTCGGCACGTGTGGTCTCTTGGGAGGGTCAAATCCTGGAAGTGGAGCTGCCGAATACGGTGGAGCTCGAGATCGTGGAATGTGAACCTGCTGTGCGGGGCGACACGGCCCAAAGCGCGACCAAGAACGCAACCTTGGAGACAGGGGCTGTCATCCGCGTGCCGCTGTTTGTGAACCAACATGAGGTCGTGCGCATTGACACGCGGACGGGAGAATATCTGGAGCGCGCCTGACGATGGAGCACGACGGCCGACAACAGTTCTCGATTAAAGGCGAGCGAATGATGTCGCAGGGCTTTATAGCCCAGTACGCGGCCGAGGCGGCGCTTCATACGGAAGGTGTTAAGCGCCTGAATACGGGCGTCGTGTCGAGCTTAAAAGAAGCGATCGGCCTTGCGGCGGAGGGGAGCGGTGTCCGCGTCTCCTTTCGCGGGGGAGAATCGGACGATGTCATCATCACGGTGTACCTTGACGTCCTTTACGGGCATGTGATGCCGGAGGTTGCCTGGTCGGTGCAAGAGCGTGTGAAACGGGATGTCGAACGTTTCACGGGATTAAATGTTGACGCGGTGAACGTCCATGTGATGCGTGTCATCGATGAGTCGAGTGAAACAGACGAGCGCGGCAGTGATGCCGCAAGACGGGAGGAATACTCATGAGCCGCTGGGTGCGAACTATTTTAATCACATTCTCATTTTTGTTGGCGGTCTTTTTTCTCGTCGTACTTTTGATGATCGTCAGCCCGGAGATTCTGACCGGCATGATTACGCTCATCTTGGACATGGCCCAAAAACAGCCCATGCGTACGATTGCGATCATTGTGACGCTCACGGGCTTTTTGATCACCCTCATCGCGCTTGTCGTATCCGTCATGTCCGGGCGCCTTCGCAAGACTCGCATTCGCGCCAATGAAATCGGCGCGATTGAGATCGGTGTCGAAGCCATTGAAAACATCGCCTTGAACTCCGCAAAAATCGCGCAGTCAGGCGTGAAGTCAGCCAAGGCGAGAATTTCGCCTTCCCGCGGCGGGAAACTTTCCGTCCGCATGATCTGCCAAGTGTATTCAGATGTGGAAATCCCCATGATGATGGCGCGTGTGCAGGAGCGGGTGAAAAAAGACATCGAAAAATACACGGGAATTGAAGTTGAAAATGTGGAAGTCCGGGTCAGCCGCGTGGAAGCCATCGCGCCCAGGGTGGAGCGTTAATCTATGAACAGACATGATCCGCCGGATAAAGCGAATCGGGATGAATCGCGCTTTTCATTTTCGCCCGGGGTCACAGGCGCGCTGATCGCCTTTGTGATCGCAGTGCTTTGGATGGTATTGGGGTTTTGGAAACTCCTGTTTATCCTCTTGTTGACCGTGGCGGGTTACTTTGTCGGTTTCCGATACCTAAGAGACCGCGACGCGATTCGAAAACTCATTGACAAAATACTTCCTCCGGGAATGTTTCGATAACAAAGGACCTATATGAGCCGTCACACAGCGCGCGAACGAGCGTTCCAATTTCTTTACCAACTTGAAATACGCCCCGATGACTATCTGGCGCAGCGGGAGTATTTGTTCCTGTCGGATCCGATTAAAGATGAAGAAGATCTTTCCTATTTCGACCGCCTGGTGACAGGCGTACGCGACAACCGCGAGGCCATCGACGAGATCATCCGCCGCTATCTTCGAGGCTGGACGATGGAGCGGCAGTTGTTGATTGATCTCTCCATTTTGCGGCTATCTGTGTTCGAATTGTTATTTGACGACGATGTTCCGGCCGAAATCGCCATTTCTGAGGCGGTGATCTTTGCCAATGAATACGGCACGGATGAGTCGCGATCCTTTATAAATGCGGTCTTGGGAAGTATTGAGAAGCATGAGAAAAAACGTGTCCATGACGCGGGCAAAGAATACGAATAGAGCATGAACAAAGTATATTCGGTCCTTGAGTTGAATCGCGCAGTGAATGAACTGCTCGCCCAGGATCCTGTGCTTGGCAGGATTCGCGTGCGTGGCGAGATTTCGGGTTTGAAAAAATATCCTTCAGGGCATTCCTATTTCACCTTAAAAGATGAAGATGCCGCCGTATCCTGCGTCCTCTTTCGTCAGGCCGCTCGTAACGCACCCGAAACGATGCGGGACGGTATGCAGGTCGTGCTCATGGCCCAACCGAACCTGTATGACAAAACAGGGCGCTTTCAACTGATCGTGGACGCGGCAGAAGAGGAGGGGTTGGGCGATCTTTACCAGCGTTTTTTGAAACTCAAAGAAACGCTTGAAAAAGAAGGCCTGTTTGATCCTGCCAACAAAAAGAAAATCCCCTATATCCCAAAGCGCATTGTCGCGATCACCTCAGGGGCAGGCGCGGTGATTCGGGATATCATCCATGTATTGCAAAGGCGTTTTCCCGGTATCTCCCTGCTTCTCATTCCGGTGCCGGTGCAGGGGGCGGGGGCGGAGCGCGAGATCGCGGCCGCCATCGAACTTGCCAATTTCTTGAAATTAGGTGATGTCCTCATTGTCGGTCGGGGCGGGGGCTCACTGCTTGACCTGCAGCCCTTTAATGAGGAGCTGACCGCGCGCGCGATCGCGGCATCCGATATCCCGGTGATCTCGGCGGTGGGGCATGAGACCGACTTTACCTTAAGTGATTTTGCGGCGGACCTTCGCGCGCCGACGCCTTCGGCGGCAGCGGAGCTTGCGGTCCCCGTGAAAGCGGAACTGCTTTTTCGCATTGAGCAGCTGACCTCCTCCATGGAACAGCAGATGTACAAGGCGATCGAGCACGCGGGTCATAGGCTGCGCCCCTTGGCAGGACGTCCTGTGCTCGCACGCCCCGAAGCCATTGTGGAACGCCAGTTAGCACGACGTGAACTTTTGAACCACCGCCTTTCTTCCATTTGGGAGAAATTATGGGCGCATGAAGAAAATAAACTGCAAAGTGCAGTTCAGCGGGCAGAGCAGACGATGCGCATCCAGCTGGAACGCCAAACGGCCCGCCGTGACAAAAGCCATGAGACGCTTTTGGCCTTGTCACCTCTGTCGGTGTTGAACCGCGGCTATTCGCTTGTAAGAGACAAGGATGGCGTCCCGGTGATCTCAGCAAAAAAACTAAAACAAGGGCAAGCGGTCGACATTGTATGGCATGACGGCAAGGCCGATGCCACGATTACGAAGACGTACCCAGGCAAGGAGTAAGACAAATGGAAGAAAAACAACAACAATGGGATATTCCGACCGAGATGACGTACGAACAATCGATCGCGCGTTTGGAGGAGATTGTCACCCTGCTTGAGCGGGGCGAGACGCCGCTTGATCAGTCGATGGAGCTGTTTCGCGAAGGGATCGCGCTGTCATCTTGGTGCTCTGAGTATCTTAAGTCCATGAAAGAAGAGATGGTGAAACTGATCGACGCTGAGGGCGCGGTGGCTCCCATCGGATCGATGGAGGACATTCATGGTTGATGCGTGTTTGACAGACCTAAAACAAGCGCTTGAACAGCATCTCGATCAGGCCACAAAACCCACAGGTTATGAGGCAAGCCCTGTGTGGCTTGCGGCGCGCTACAGCTTGTTGGGCGGCGGAAAACGCGTCCGCCCGGAGCTTTTGTTTCGAACATGCCTGATGTTTAACGACAGCGTCCCCAAAGAATCGGTGGCTTTTTCAGCCTCCCTTGAAATGATCCACAGCTACTCACTGATCCACGACGATCTGCCGGCGATGGACGATGATGACTTTCGGCGGGGAAGACCGTCCTGTCATATGGTCTACGGTGAGGCAACCGCGATCTTGGCCGGCGACTTGCTTTTAAATCGGGCCTACGAAAACATGCTTTCATCCATTCAAGAAGAACCTTCAAGTGCCGTACTTTCAGCGATGCGCGAGTTAGCCCAAGCGGCGGGCGGTGAAGGCATGATCCTCGGACAGGACCGCGATCTTGCGATGGAGGATCCGGCCTTTGGCAGGGCGTCGCCTAGCGATGTCATAAAAATGGCAGAATTAAAAACAACCCGACTGATACGCGCGGCGATCCTCATGGGAGGCCATCTTTCGGACGTGCCTGCCGATGTGTTGGCCCTATTGTCGGAGATCGGACACGCGGCCGGCCTGTCTTTTCAGATCAAAGATGACATCCTGGACTGCGTCTCGAACCGTGATACACTTGGCAAGACGCCCCACAAAGATGAGGTAGCAGGGAAGAAGACCTTTGTGACGGTCTCCGGCATGCAGGGTGCTTTAACCGCGCTCGCTTCAGAGACGGCGAAATTGGAAGCCGGTTTTGAACGTTTAAAAGAGCGGGGTTATCAAGTGTCACCCTTATTGGATTACCTGCGTGGGCTTGTTGAAAGGACTTGTTAAGATTGAAGGAATACCCTTTGCTATCTGCCCTCAACGGGAGCGATGACCTTCGCCTGTTAAGCGATGAGCAAAAACTTGATATCGCAGAAGAGCTCCGCGAATATATTGTACGCACTGTGTCGGCAAACGGCGGCCATCTGGCGCCGAACCTCGGCGTGATCGAGCTTACGATCGCACTTTTAGCGACCGGTGATTTTCCGCGCGATTCCATCATATTCGACGTCGGTCACCAGTCCTATGCCTGGAAAATTCTCACGGGGCGCTTTGAGGCGTTTCCCACCTTGCGGCAAAAGGGCGGACTTTCAGGATTCCCAAAAAGAGAAGAAAGTGACTATGACGCATTTAATACGGGGCATAGCAGCACTTCCATTTCCGCGGCCTTGGGTTTGGCGCGCGCCAAGCGCATGAAGGGTGACCTGAGTAAAACGATGGCCCTCATAGGAGACGGTGCCTTGGGCGGAGGGATGGCCTTTGAGGCGCTTTCTGACGCGGGTCAGGGCGGCGAAAATCTCCTCGTAATCCTAAACGATAACCAGATGTGCATTGACCAGGCCGTCGGGGGCATGGCACGGCACTTAGAACAGCTTCGTACCAATGTCCGCTACATCCGGATGAAGACAGTCTGGGAGGAACGCTTAGGACGATTCCCGGTGTTAGGGAAACCGCTCATCAATATGCTTGTGAAGATCAAGCGCCGTTGGCGCTCCTGGCGCCGCGAAACAGGTGTGCTGTTTGAACAGTTGGGATTTCGCTATTACGGACCCGTGGACGGACACGCACTCCAAGATCTGGAACGCCATTTAAGAGCCGTGAGGCTCGTGCGCGGCCCCGTATTGCTCCATGTCATTACGACGAAGGGCAAGGGCTATTGTTATGCGGAAGATGAGCCTGAAATCTTTCACGGCATCTCGCCTTTTGACACAAAAAACGGCCGCACAAACGGAAGTCCGAACAAGGGGGAAACGTTTTCCCAACTGTTTGGCAAGACCTTGATTGAATTGGCCCAAGAACGCGATGACATCGTCGCCATTACGGCCGCGATGGCGCAGGGGACCGGACTGATTCCTTTTTATCAGGCGTTTCCTTCACGCTTTTTTGATGTGGGGATCGCCGAACAGCATGCCGTCACCATGGGGGCCGGAATGGCCCAAGGCGGGCTTCGCCCCTTTGTCGCGCTTTACAGTACCTTTATGCAGAGAGCCGTGGACCAGATCTTGCATGACGTCTGTCTCCAAAACCTGCCTGTGACCTTCATGATTGACCGGGCGGGGCTTGTAGGGGGCGACGGCGATACTCACCAGGGACTTTACGATCTTTCCATCGCGCTTTCTTTGCCGAATTTGACCGTTATGGCACCCTCTTCCGCGGAGGATTTGCAAGCCATGCTCCACTATGCCTTAAAACATGAGGGGCCGCTTCTGATCCGTTATCCCAATGAACAGGCGCCCCGACGCAGTGACTTCGAATATCCGGGTGATCTTCATGCAATTGGATGGTCCGATTTACAAACCCTCCGTCCCATTCAAAGTGGAAATGATCTCACGGTCGTGGCATTGGGTGTGACGCTCTCAGACTGTGAAGCGGCGCTGTCTGAGCTTTCAAAAAACCGTAAAAATGTCAGCGTCGAGCTATTATCTTGTGTCACTGCGGCTCCGTTTGATTATGAAAATGTGATAAAATCTGTATATAATACAAGAAGACTCCTCCTCGTCGAAGACGGAATTGAGACAGGCGGATTCGGTGAAGTAATCGCCTCCGAGATCGCTCGGCGCGTGCCGGGCATTGTGATTGAATATGCAGCGGTTCGAAACCCGCTTGCCGGCCAGGCGACGCGCAACGAGCTTAAAGAGGATGAAGGACTGGATAAGGCGGGTCTTGTCCGTAGCATGGATCGCCTTCTTACTCAGAAAACGAAATACTAGCGGCAGGAAAGGTGGCGGACGTGCGGATCGCACTTTATCCCAATCAAGATCGAGATCCGGGATTCGGCGTCACCCGACGCCTGATCACGCATATCACGCGTTTGGGGGCCGTAGGAGTGATCGAAAAGGAGATCGTGCCCGAATTGGTAGAAGAGGGTTTGTTGCGTGACACCTATGCCACCTGCGCACTCATGATCTGCTTAGGCGGAGACGGCACTTTCTTGTCCGCGGCGCATCTTGAAAGCGCAAAGGGCATCCCGAAGATCGGTGTAAATCTTGGAAGTGTCGGTTTTTTACAGGAAATTGATCCCGATCGCCTGGGGCAGGCCGTCGAGTCATTGATCGCAGGCGACTTTGATATCGAGGAACGCTCGCTTTTGGAATCCTCATGCCATGACGCAGGCGGTCATGAGATCATGATGGAGGAGGCCCTAAATGATGTCGTGACCGCGCGGGGCATGCGCGCTAAATCAATCACGGTAGGCCTTGAGGTCGACGGCATCCGTGTACAAAATATCCGGGGAGACGGTGTCATCATCTCGACACCGACCGGTTCCACCGCATATTCGTTGTCCGCGGGAGGCCCGATTATCCATCCGACCACCGATGTCATCTTGGTCACACCGATTTGTCCTCATACGCTTCAGAACCGCTCCTATGTGATTGACGCGGATTCAGTGATTACGCTCCGTTTGATGTCGAATCAGGAAGACGCCGTCCTCACAGTCGACGGGCGTGAAGAGATACCGTTGCGGATGGGGTCACGCGTGACCGTTAAATCGTCAGCTCGAAAAGTGCAATATATAAGACTGTGGGGAGAGTCTTTTTTCAAGACGCTTCCTGCCAAAATCCAGCAAAGGGGACTAAGCCGATGAAAAAAGCGCCGAAAAAATTGCGACAATCTCGCATCCTACAGGTAGTAGCTGAGAAAAACATCGAAACACAATCGGATCTTGTGGACGCGCTCATGGCGACAGGCATTGATGTCACTCAGGCGACGGTGTCTCGGGACATCAAGGAGCTCGGGATCGTGAAGGTGATGACGGGTGACGGCGCGCAAAAATATGTCGCGCTGACGCACAGCGGGGAAGTGACCGCTGGCCGTATGAAACGCGTGTTTTCGGAAGCCGTGGTGTCCATCTATAACTCCCAGTCACTTGTCGTCATTAAAACTCTTCCCGGAATGGCACAGGGGGCTGCCTCGGCGCTTGATTCAATGTATCTTGACGAGATTTTGGGGACATTGGCGGGCGATGACACGATTTTTATCGCCACGCACAGCGCTGAAATGGCCGTATCTTTGCGTCAGAAATTGAACGCGATGACGCGAACGAGCGGCGCGGACGACCCAGAGATGACCGACCGATAATATGATTCATCGCGTTGAAATTGACAATTTCGCGCTGGTGGAACATGCGGAGCTCGATTTAGGATCGGGATTGACGGTGCTGTCGGGAGAGACAGGCGCCGGAAAATCGATCGTCATCGACGCGCTTGATTTTGCGACCGGCGCAAGAAGTGATCGCAGTATGCTGAGGACAGGCGCCTTCGAGGCGTCTGTTTCTATTCTTTTGGATCCAAGCGCCGCCGAGACCGAAAATGGTGAATTTGTGGTCCTTCGCACGCTTCGCGATACGAACCGCAGTTATGCCAAAATTAACGGTCAGCTTGTGACCGCCGGGGAATTGCGCGACAAGATGGAACCGCTCCTTGCCATTCATAGCCAAAATGACCAGCAGACCATTTTCAGAGAGTCGGTTCATAAAACCTTACTTGACGCATTTTCAAAAGACACCATTCGCCCCTTACAAGAAGAATGGGAGGCATTGCGCCTCGAGATGACGGAAATCGGGCGCCGCTTAGACGAACTGTTCACAGATCCTACGACACGCCAAAGGCGCCGCGACATCCTCCTTTACCAAAGTGAGGAGATAGAAGGCGCTAATTTACAATCCGGGGAGGATGAAAGTCTTCTAAAAAGGATTAAAACACTTTCAGCTGTCCGCGAGATTTCCATTCATCTGGGTAAAGCCGAAGAGCGGCTGTCAGGGGACGAGTCTGTGACAAGCTTGTTGAATCAGGTGATTACTGAACTCAGCTCCGCCGGGCGCTACAGTGCCACTATCGAGTCATTAAATGAGCGGGCAATCGCATTGAAAACAGAACTTTCTGAACTGGGTTACGATCTTTCACGCGTAGCGGAACGCTTGGAGGATGAGCCGGAGGCTTTAGAGGATGCGAACGAGCGCTACAAGCTCATCCGTCGATTAGAAGAAAAATACGGTCCCACATTGGATGAGGTGATCCTTTACGGGGAAAAGGCAAAAAAAGAACTCCTTCGCCTTGACCAAACAGAAGAAGAGTTACAAACTCTGACCGATCTGCAACAAACGCATTACAAGACTTTTCAACAGATGTCAAAGAGTCTTTTCGACGTCCGTAGGAAGGCTGCCGATTCGCTGGAACAGGCCATCAATAGAGAACTTTTCGACCTCGATATGAAGCACGCGTCGTTTACCGTCGCCATTGAAAAACGTGCGTTTAGCGCCGATGAGATTCCTACAGACCCTCAGCATGTGCGCTTCATGATCGCCCCCAACCCGGGCGAACCGGAACTTCCCTTGGTGTCCATTATTTCAGGCGGGGAGGCCTCCCGTGTCCTCTTAGCCGTCAAGACGGTGTTGGCGGGATTGGATCAGGTCTCCACCATTATCTTTGATGAAATTGACACCGGGATCAGCGGCCAGACCACGACACGCATTGCGGAGAAGCTGCGATCCATCGCCCGCCACGCACAGGTCATCTGTGTCACGCACAGTGCTCAGATTGCAGCCTATGCCGACTGCCAGCTCTTGATCGGCAAACATGTGGAGGCGGGGCGCACGCGCACGAGCATCACAGAAATTACGGGGGAGGCGCGCATTGATGAGATTGCCAGGCTTCTTTCGGGACGCCCCGATGACCCAAAATCGCGTACCTTAGCCGCGTCCATGCTTGAACAAGCGAAAACAATACCATAAAGGAGCAGGGGAGTCCCTTGCAAAGGAAGTGACATGACAGACGAGATGGATAGCAGAGTACTGGAACTCACAGGGCATGATCTCACCGCCCAAGATGTACAACGGGTGGCAGAAGGATTGGCCACCGTAACGATCGCACCCGAAGCAAAAGCGCGCATGCGCGATTCTTACGCGTTGGTGTTGAAGATTGTCGCGTCAGGACGGCCTACCTACGGAATATCGACGGGTTTTGGTGAAATGAGCCGGGTCCTCATTTCGGAGGATATGAATGCCGCTTTACAGCTCAATCTCATCAGGAGTCATGCCTCAGGCGTTGGAGAACCCCTTTCTAAAGACATTACGCGCGCCGTCATGCTCTTGCGATTGAACGCGCTCTGTGTCGGTTATTCAGGGATTAATCCTGAGGTCACCGATCTTTTATGTGAATTGATCAACCGGGGTATTACCCCTGTGATTCCTGAACAGGGGTCACTGGGCGCTTCGGGAGATCTTGCCAACCTTGCCCATATGTCTCTGGTGCTCCTCGGGGAGGGAGAGGCTTGGGTGGACGGGGATCGCCTTCATGGGGCAGAAGCGCTCCAAAAACGCGGATTGAAACCCGTTAAACTCAGTGGTAAAGATGGTCTTGCATTAATCAACGGTACCTCCGTGATGCTGGGGATCGGGGTGATGACTTATCTTGTGGCCGACTATTGTCTTCACGCGGCCAATGTGGCCGCCGCTTTAAGTTTCGAGGCGCTAAACGGCTTTACGAATGCTTATGATGCCAGGATTCACGCTTTAAGAAAACAAGAAGGCCAGATGGAAGTGGCCAAAAGTTTACTGACATTACTTCAGGGCTCGGAATATGCAAACATAAGGACAGAGGATGTCCAGGACGCGTATACGCTGCGCTGTGTGCCGCAGGTGCACGGAGCTTCCCATGACGCCTTATCTTATGTGGGGACGATTTTATCGCGCGAAATGAATGCGGTCACAGACAATCCGATCGTGTTTGCGAAAGAGGGGGATGTGATCTCGGGCGGCAATTTCCACGGTCAACCTTTGGCCCTGGTACTCGACTTTTTAGGGATTGCCGTGTCGGAATTGGCGAACATCAGCGAAAGGCGCACGGAGCGCATGGTGAACCCGCAGTTGTCAAACGGCCTTCCGGCCTTTTTATGCCAGAACGGCGGCGTCCAATCGGGCTTCATGATCCCACAGTATGTAGCGGCTTCCTTGGTGTCGGAAAATAAAATACTCGCGCATCCGGCCTCTGTGGATTCCATTCCTTCTTCCGCCAATAAGGAGGACCATGTCAGTATGGGCGCCATCGCGGCGAGAAAAGCGAGAAAAATTGTGGAAAATACGAGCCGGGTGCTTGCCATCGAGCTGATGTGCGCGGCCCAGGCCATTGATTTACAAACTAAACGAAAGCTGGGTGCGGGGACAGGGCGCGTGTATAGGCTCATTCGCCGTCATGTGCCGGTATTAACAGAGGATCGGCCTCCTTCTGAGGACATTGAACGGATCTCTCAGTTAATTTTGAACGGTGACATCCGCATCCTCTTCGACGAATGACATGCTATAGTATTTTTATCGCGAGAAAAAAGGGAGGTTTATAGATGAAATACAAAGACTTAGCAATTACCGACTATATTGAGCAGGCGGCGTCCGCCTCGGCGACACCGGGCGGCGGCAGTGTCTCAGCTCTAATTGCGGCATTAGGCGCGGCGTTAGGGCAGATGGTGTACAACCTGACGGTCACTAAAAAATCTTATCAGGCCAACGATGAGTCCGTGAAGACAGCGGTTCAATCGGACTGGCGGGCGATCGAAAAACTGCAGGGTGAATTCCTTGATTTGATCGACCGCGACATCGATGCCTTTAACCTATACATGGACGCCTTGGCGCTCCCCAAGGAGACCGATGACGAGAAGGCGGCTCGAAAAGAGGCTTTGGCAAAGGCTTCGATTATCGCCATGGAGGTGCCGCTTGAGACATCCGGCAAAGCATTGGAGCTGTTGCGCCATTTAGGTTCCATCGCGCGTTACGGTCACAAGAACTGTATCTCGGACGCGGGCGTGGCCGCCCTTTCGGCCCATGCGGCCCTGCAGGCTTCTGTGATGAATGTTCGCATTAATTTGGGCGGCATTGACGACCAGGCGATCCGCGAACAGGCTGAAAAGACGTGTGCGGCGTATATTGAAGAATCGGCGGTCCTGACAAAAGAAATCATTGACATCGTGTACGCGATGATTTAAAAGAAAAAATGTAAGCAAGTAAAAGCGGCGGGGAAAAACGATTTTCCCGCCGCTTTTTTGTCACCGTCCAAATTATTTTATGGAGCGGGTGACCACGCCACCTGAAGCTGATTGTCAACAATCGAAAGCGGCCCTGATCTTAAGATGAACTGATCCCTGTAATTCGTTTCGGACACGATCAATTGCCCGTTGACCAGGGACAAAAAATAGTCGTGGGAGAAGCGATCCCTAAGGTCATAGGATGTCTCATTTTGGACGTCGAAGATGCTGACAAAAGTGTCGACAATGCCCGAACCCCAACTTGCCTGAACGCATAATTCCGGTTTTTTATCCCCGTTCAAATCAACAAGATAGACACTCCAAATGGGCATGCCATAGAGAAGCTCGGTTTCGACACCCGCTCGGGTGGACGATAGAATCGCGGCGTCACAATGGAAGGCGATATCGGGGAACGCCTCGAGCGCCAATGAATGATCTTGCTCCCATAACCCTTCCGGATCCGCGTTTTGATCGAACCACATACGAGGTTCAAACTCGGGATATAGGGGAGGTAATTCGTCCACGCGCGTATAGCGCGCTCCCTCATCGGCATAAAGAGGTACAGATGCGGATCGGAAGATTATTGTATCCCGGTCGATTATTTCAAAACGCGCGATTTCATTGACATCTTTTATGCCGAAAATAGCTTCCTGTTCGGGTGAAGGAATCACAGCGAGGATCAATAAGGCATCATCGGACAGTTCGTAGCGACAGGGGGGAGGATAGTAACTGCTGATGAGCGGCTGGGCCAGCCGGGCGGTCCCATCGGGGTCAAGAGAAAGGGAGCTCAAACGTTCCAATTTTTCTTTGTCCGTCATCGATTCGAGCAAAAATATCCCACTAAAATCACTGGGCAAAGGGGACGGTTTCATGGGCTGATGACGATTCAACACCAGTCCGGCGGATAAAAGCAAGGCTAGCACGACCGCCAGGATCAGTGCGATACGCGTAGGTTTCTTAAAATGAAGCACACGCCTGATCCTTTCTTTTATGCCTCCCTCACCAAAGGCTAGGGGGCTGTTTTGGAAACGATAAGGGGTCGCAAAGGCTAAAAGGGATCGCGAATAGGCTCTTTTTGTCTCAGCATTCATACCCTTTAAAACCTGTTCATCGCATGACTCCTCCATATCGAGCTCCATGAGAAAAAACCCTAAATGGACAAGCGGATTGAACCAGTGAAACGATAGAATGAAATATGCCGCCAACTTGATAAGCGGGTCACGACGCCTTATATGGGTCTGTTCGTGCAAGAGAATGTAGTTTCTTTCCTCCCCCGTAAGCCCTTGGGGAAGGTAAACTTTTGGGTTCCAAAAGCCGAGAACAAACGGCGTTGTGAGAAGCTCTGTCTCGAAGATGCCGGGCTCGGTTTCAACGCACTCTTTCATTTTGCGCTTGAGCGAAACGTAGGACAGGACGCCGTAAACGAGCATGCCCAAAGCGCCGAGAAGCCATACAACTGCACCCGTGAGGATCCAGCGTTCTAAGGGATTCACGCGGTTTTGCGTAGCAACGGGGAGCATGTCACTTACCACATGATTGACAAAGACAAAGCCACTGTCGAATCGCGGTATCTCTTGAGAGCCGATGTCCAGCGGGATCGACTGGGCGTGAAACGGGATCAGGCTAAATATACTTTCGATTGAAAAGGGGAAAAGGAGCCGTATCCCAGCGATCGCCCATAAACCATAAGAGATCATTTTGGGCGCCCTTTTCAACAGATAGCGGGCAAGGCAAAGAATCAAGATGACAAAACCGCCCGTGATACTCATATTCAAAACAGTGAGAAACAACTTATCCATCCGACTCTTCCTCGTGCGCTTCAATCAGGCGCTTTAGCTGTTCAATATGTTCTCTTTCGAGTTTTCTCCCGCCCATGAACGACGTGATAAATCGCGGCAGGCTCCCTCCGAAGCTATCCTCCACATAGCGGCGGCTTTCACGGGCAAGTTGCTGTTCTTGTGTGAGGCGTACCGAAATATGGGCGTTGTCATTTTTGAAGACGCCTTTATCGCATAGCCTTTTCAAAACAGTATAAGTCGTGGATTTTTTCCAATGAAGCTTCTGTTCGGCCAAAAGGACCAACTCAGGTGATGTGAGTGGCGCCTCTTGCCAAATAATGATAGCAAGCTTAGCTTCGGCCTGGGTCAGTGTAGGGTCTTTACGCATGCTCACCTCCTGGTCTAATGGCGCTAGACTAGCGTTAGTCTACGCCTGTTAGACTATTGGTGTCAACTGCGAAACGGATATTCTTATACTTTCATTGACAAGATGCCCCTTGGAACATAAACTATTCATTAGATTAAACGATCGGCCTCGACACCATCGGGGCTATTCATTGATACTCATCGTGATTTAATCGTTTTTGAAACTTGATAATAGAATAATGGAGGTGATTACCATCGAATGGTTATTTATGGTTATCGGTTTGCTTGCGGGCGCTCTCGCCGCTTCGGGTTTGACAGCGCTTTTCTATCATAAAGGGTACAGCAAGAAGGGCCAGGAACTGCTAGAAGACAGGCAGAAAACAGATGAAGAAGCCGTCGCAATCATCACAGATGCGATCAAGAAGGGTGAAGATAGAAAAAGAGAAATCCTCCTATCGGTTAAAGAAGAAGTTCATAAATCGAAATTGGAACTCGAACGCGATGTTCGTGAGCGCCGTCAGGAATTGACGCGTGAGCGTGAACGCATTGATACAAAAGAGACAACGCTCGACCGAAGAGCGCAGAGCTTGGAAGATCGAGAACAAAATTTCAAACAACGCGAAGATCGGCTACAGGATCAGGAAGTAGAGATCGCCGCGATCGAATCTCAAAAGCGCGTGGAATTGGAACGAGTTGCCGGATTGTCGGTCACAGAGGCGCGAGATATCGTGCTTCAGACAGCCGAAACGGAATTCCGTTATGACTTATCCGTTTTGTACAAGAAAATTGAAGACGAAGCCAGAACCACAGCACAGGAAAGGGCGCGCGAAATTGTCGTGACGACGATCCAACGCTATGCCAGCGACTATGTGTCTGAATCGACTGTCTCCGTCGTCACCCTGCCCAACGAAGAGATGAAGGGGCGGATTATCGGCCGTGAAGGCCGTAACATCCGCACGATCGAGCAACTTACAGGTGTGGACCTCATCATCGACGACACGCCTGAGGCCGTGATCTTGTCGAGCTTTGACCCCGTCAGACGGGAAATCGCCCGGATCAGTATTGAAAAACTGGTCCAGGACGGGCGCATCCATCCGACACGTATTGAGGAGATGGTGCGCAAAGCTACCAAGGAAGTTGAAGCGTCTATGCGTGAAGCCGGCGAACAGGTGGTGTTTGACACCAACGTCGCGGGTATCCCCGAGGAAATTGTCCATATGCTCGGCCGTCTGAAATACAGGACGAGTTACGGACAAAATGTCCTGCAGCACGCGGTTGAAGTATCGCGTATTGCCGGCATGCTGGCAGCCGAACTCGACCTCGATGTCGCGGCCGCCAAGAAAGCGGGGCTTTTGCATGACCTTGGCAAGGCGGTGGACTTCGAGATGGACGGCTCGCATGTGGAGTTGGGCGCGGAGCTTGCCCGACGCTACAAACTGGATCCGATTACGATCAACAGCATCGAATCCCATC
>Ga0123335_1002111_pt1 | contig 30598 bp, 44 predicted proteins | sample BiotimSIPDNA_2_FD_89707 | JGI IMG/M metagenome (GOLD analysis project Ga0123335, IMG submission 89707) | Anaerobic biogas reactor microbial communites from Washington, USA - Biogas_R2 time_0 SIP DNA | ecosystem: Engineered > Bioreactor > Anaerobic > Unclassified | place: Washington, USA... | reverse complement strand
TTTTAGTTATGGCTAAAGGAAGAAAATTATTACCAGACAAAGTTAAAAAGCTCCGTGGGGAGAAACGCCCCGAACGGATGCAGGGGGATCCGCCCGGTGAAAAGCTTACCACTATTGACCACGTGGATTTGTCGGTCCTGAAAACGCAGAGGGCGCAGGACATATTCAAGCAGATGGCAAACTATCTGATCAAATGGGAGATTCTTACCGACGCCAATATTCTCCCTCTTGCCGTGTATTCGTCAAACATAGATTTGGCATTCACCTGTTTGGATGAGATGCAAAAAGGTTTGTTTAAGGAACGGTTCGATGAGAATGGGAACGTAATCGGTTTTATTGAAAACCCATACGTGAATCTTTTCAACAAATTGCAACCGGCAATAATGCGGCAGGCTGCGGAGTACGGTTTTACGCCGGTATCGTCGTTAAAATTCGCACGAAAAGAGGAACCGAAGGATGAATTGCAGGCCCTGATGGACACTTTTAAATGACGGAAGGCACCAAAATACAGCGCAAAAAGGTAAAAAAGTACATCAATGACGTGCTTTCCGGTCGGCGTATCTGCGGAAAATTGGAGAGGTTGGCCGTCGAGAGGCATTTGGCGGACCTTGAAAACGCGGATAAACTGAAGATCCGGTTTGATGAAGTGGCCGCCATGCGCTGTATTTCATTTTTTTCGATCCTTAAACACTCAAAGGGGGAGTTTTCCGGGAAGAGATTCGAGCTGGAACCATGGCAGATGTTTATCGTTTGGGTGCTGTTTGGTTGGAAACGTCTGGACGGATCCCGCCGGTTCCGGTATGCTTACGTGGAGGTGGCCCGAAAAAACGGAAAAACCACGTTCGCCGCGGCCCTCTCCCTGTATATGATGGTCCTGGACGGAGAGGACGGTGCCGAGATTTACACGGCCGCAACCAAAAGGGATCAGGCTAAAATATGCTGGACGGAGGCCCGGAACATGGTAGGCAAAAGCCCTGCGCTATCGAATAAGATCGCGCGGTTTCAGTCGGCGTTGACGATGGAAAGCACACTGTCAAAAATGGAACCCCTGGCGGCTGACAGCGACAAACTGGACGGATTAAACCCGCACTTTGCCGTCGTGGATGAGTACCACGCGCATAAAACTGATATGCTTTACAACGTCTTAAAGTCTGCGACCGGGGCGCGGCGACAGCCTATGATCTTTACGATTACGACTGCTGGGTTTGACAAAACATCGCCCTGTTTTCTGATGCGAAGGACTTATATCGACGTGCTTCTGGGGATCAAAAAGCAAGAAAATACGTTTGTGATGATCTATTCCGCCGACGAGGGGGACGATTGGAAGGATCCGAAAACATGGGCTAAGTCCAATCCAAACATGGGCATAAGCATATCTGCCGAATATCTGGAAGAGGAATTTAAGTCTGCACTCAATCGGGGCGGGTCGGAAGAGGTAAATTTCAAAACGAAGAACCTGAATCAATGGGTGGACGCGCCGACCGTCTGGATTCAAGACGAGAAGGTAAGAAAGTGTAGCAACGGGACCACAGACGCCGATCTGGTTGGACAAACATGTTATGCCGGGTTGGACCTTGCAAGTCATGTTGATATAAACGCGCTAGCCCTGTATTTTCCGGAGTTAAAGGCGATTAAACTGTACTATTGGATTCCAGAGGCGAAGATGGAGGAAAATGCCGACCGAGTGGATTATAAAACATGGGCTGCGGAAGGCAGGATCTTCGTGACGGAGGGGAATGTTATCGACATAGACGCGCAGGTGGAGAAGATCACCGAGATTATACGGGGTGTGAACTGCCGGAATATTGCTTATGACCCGGCAAAAGCATACCACGGGACGGTGCAGGGGCTTCAGAAGGCGGGGTTGAATAACATTTTGGATGAGTTCAATCAGTCGATTAAGACCATGAGCGAGCCGACGCGGGAACTTCAGCGGCTTGTGGAGAGTGCGGAGGTCGATCTGATGGATGACCCTGTACTCCGGTGGATGTTCCGCAACGCGGTAGCTGTGACGGATGCAAACGACAATATCAAACTGCACAAGGCGAAATCAATGAACAAAATAGACGGTTTGACAGCGATTATCAACGCCATCGGCGGATATATGAGCGGGGCGAAGCCGGAGCCATACAAAGATTCAGATTTGAAAATCCTTAATTTTTAACAAATATGAGAATTTTAGCATTAACCATCACGAAAGACGACACAACATCATGGTACAGGGCCGCCGGTGTATTCCGGGATATGATGCGGAAAATCCCGGGCCTGACCATCGACACCCACGACATAAGCAAGATCGGAAACCTCACGTGGTCTACGCTTACGCAGTACGACATCGTATTCCAGCAGAGGCCATATGCCTCGCTTCCGTTGACCAGATTTCTGAAAGACCTGCACATTCCGGTTTGGATCGACTACGACGATAATTTGTTTGAGATTCCGCAGGCTAATAACCGGGCTTTTGACACGTTTTCCGACGAGAAGGTGCATCAGAACCTCGCAGAGATAGCCAAACTTGCCGACGTGATCACGGTGTCCACCGCGGCCTTAAAAACGCTATATGGCCCGCTTAACAAAAATGTCCGGGTTGTACCCAATGCCCTGCCATTTGATTTTATCGGTGAACCAGCGCAGGGCACTACGCAGAAAACGGTTTTGTGGCGTGGTGGGGACTCTCACCGTATGGATCTGAGGGTTCACGAAATCCAGATACTTCAGGCGCAGGACAAATACAAAGATTGGAACTTTGTCTATGCCGGGTACAACCCATGGGAGTTTTATCTGCCCAATAAAAAATACCGGAAGCCGGAAGATCCGGTTTTGTATTTCAAATGGCTGAAGGAATACCGCCCGCGGGTGATGCAGGTCCCCCTATATAACGACTTTTTCAATCATTGCAAGAGCAACATAGCGGCTTTAGAGGGGACATTCTCCGGGGCGGTTTGCCTTGTGCCGGATTGGGAAGAATGGAATGTTATACCGGGGACGATCAAATATAAGGATCCGCAGGACTACGGCGAGAAATTGGACTTCCTGCTCCGGGAGCAGATCAGCTACAACAAATACCGTAATCAGGCGCTCGACTATATCCGGGAATACTACGACCTGAAGCACGTCAACAGGCTCCGGGTCGATGTTGTGAACGAACTGATGGAGAATGCCTGATGGTTCCGCCGCGAATTATCCAGATGACGACAAAGCAGGGATTCATTTCCCTGTTTTGGTCCACCCTGGCGGATATGCGGATCAGGGACCCCGGAATTACCCATGAACAGGTATATGAGATGCTTGAGTCTGAATATCAGCGGGAGTTCGGACAACGGAGGTACGCGAGTTTTAGGAGTTTCAGAGATAATCGGGACAGGTAAAGTAAAGTTATTTTCGACTTTTGCATAAAAGTTTGTTATTAACAAATTGACAGGCGTCAAAATAATCTTTACCTTTGCGATAATTGGTCCAATATATCGCAATGAGGTTACCCGCTTTCATTGAAAAACGCCTGATAGATTACGCGAAAACGCGCGGATTGCTGGTAATGCCTGCTTCTTCGTACATTCCGCGCAATGGTGGCATGACCGCTGCCGGGCAAATGGTTGACCACGACACGGCCCTTACGTTTACCGGCGCCTTTGCCGCTATTTCCATCAAAGCCGAAAATCTGGCCTCCCTTCCAAAAGCCGTATATGAGCGCACCTCCACGGGAAAGAAAGAATTGACCAGGCACCCCGTTTATTCCCTTATTCACCACCGGCCAAACTCCTACATGACCGATTTCGTGTTTTGGGAGTACATGGAATCCTGTGTCGCCGGGTGGGGCAACGCCTACGCCGTCATCGAATGGGCAGGTAATGGCTTCCCAAAGGCCCTGCACCCGGTTCATCCCGGTTCCGTAATGGTGATGACCCGCGGGTATGACGTCGTTTACAAAGTGACGGAAGGGAAAACCGCAGGGACTTACCTCGCAGACGACATCCTCCACGTCAAGTTATTCTCAAAAGACGGGATTGTAGGCATTGACCCCGTGACATACCACGCCCAAAGTATCGGTATCGGACTGGCCGGTCAGCAATTCGCCGCTGAATATTTCAATAAAAAGGGGGCATTAAGGGGGGTTATCGAAACTGACGGGGAACTCTCCGACGCCAGCTATTTAAGGGTGGCCAAACGGATAGCGGAAGCCGGGGACCACGGGACTCCTATTCTCGAACACGGACTAAAGTACAAAACCATCGGCATCAGCCCCGACGCGGCGCAGGCTATACAAACCCGATTATTTTCTATACAGGACGCATCCCGGATTTGGAAAGTCCCTGTTTCCCTTCTTGCAGAACACACTCACTCGACATTCACAAACACGGAACAGCAGGACATTCAGTTCGTTAAATACGGACTTCGCCCGGAGTGCAAACGATTTGAAACCGAGATTGAGCGCAAGCTATTCCCTGAAGGTGAAGCGGAGCGCATTGATGTAAAATTCGACCTGAAAGGGCTGCTCCGGGGGGACTTGGCCGCGCAGTCCGACTGGTATCACAAGGCTGTTCTCGATGGATGGATGTCCCGCAACGAGGTCCGCGAGTTGGAAAACCTGAATCCCGTGGACGGCCTCGATGAATATCTGGTCCCCTCAAATATGACCCTCCCCGAACTACTTGGAAATCTTAACACGCCAAAAAATGGAAAATAGGAAATACATAACCGGAGAGATCCGCGCCTTTGACCGCAAACAGGCCGAAGAAACGCGGACCGTGGAATTTGTGATCAGCGACGAAACCCGCGACCGGCACGGAACTGTCATCCCAATATCGGCCTGGAACCTGGACAATTTCAATCGCAACGGGATTGTTGGTTACCAACACGACGTTTACGGGTCCTTCGATCCAGACCCCGATAAAGTTCTGGGGCCGGGTGAAGCATTTGCCGAAGACGGGAAGCTGATCGGGCGCGTGACGTTTGAGCCGAAAGATATTAACCCGCTTGCAGAAAAAATCTTTCGCAAAGTCCTAAACGGGACACTGAAAGCCACATCGGTAGGTTTCCGCGAAACGGCCCCCGGCAAATGGGGTGAAGGCGAACAGGCGGTCAATGGGAAGAATCCTACTTACTATTTCAGTGCCGTGGAACTGATGGAATTTTCAATCGTGAACATCCCCTCAAACCCTAACGCCCTGCGCCGGACCATCGAAGAGGAAACCACCGCGCGGCAGGATAAAGAAGAGATTCAGCGCCTCGGGGGACAGATCATCGCCCAGCAGGCAGAGATTGAAACGCTTAAATCGAAGCTGGAGTTTACAGAGAAAGCAATGAAATATTATCAAAAAAGCCGGAGAGGCTAATTATTAACAATTAAACAAAAGTTCAGAAAATGAAAAAGTCCGAAGAATTGAAACAGAAGCGGACGGCCCTTGAGGCGAAGATGGCAGAACTGACCTCGAAGGCTGAACGTACCGCGGAGGACAACTCCGCGTTTGACCAAATGGCGCGCGATATTGACGCGCTGGATCTCGACATCGCCCGTGAAGAGCGCATCGAAAAGATGGCGATCCGGCACGTGATCGAAGCTCCGAACATCATCACCGAAAAAAAGAGCTTTAAGGATTACAGTTTCCGGAAGGCGATTTTTGAAACTGCCTACCGTGGCGGCCTGACCGGCCTTGAAAAGGAAATGCACGAAGAGGCCGTTCGTCAGAACGAAGGAGTGCAGGGGATCGGGGTTCCCGATTTCGTGATCAACTCCCGCGCCGACCTGGCCGCTACCAGTTCCAAACTTGTGGCCACCGACACGAAAGACTTCATTGACTCGCTGAAGGCCCGGTTGGTGGTCGTGCAGGCTGGCGCCCGCGTGATGACCGGTCTGAAGGGGAATCTCTCGATTCCACGTCTGTCCTCCGGGGCCGTCGGTTGGGCATCTGAAGTGGGCGACGCCGGAGATTTCGCGGCCTCGTTCGACAACGTGGAAATGACCCCGAAGAGGCTGACCGCCTACCAGACCATGAGCAAACAGCTCCTGATCCAGTCCAGCTACGACGTGGAGGCCATTCTCCGCAATGACATGATCAATGCCGTGGCCCTGGGTGTGGATTCCGCCGCTATTTACGGGGGATCAGCCAGCACACCGACCGGGATCCTGGCCACCTCCGGGATCGGTAGCGTGACCGGCGGAACCACCGGAGCCGCCCCCACCTGGGCGAACATCGTGGCGCTGGAAAGAGAAGTCGCTGTGGATAATGCAGACGTTGGATCCCTGGCCTTTTTGACCAATCCCAAAGTGCGGGCAAAACTGAAAAGCACCGCCGTGGGGGCTGATCAGCGGATGGTGTGGGCTGAAAACGGAAACACCCTGATGGGTTATCCCGCCTATGTTACCACGCAGGTTCCCTCGACGCTGAACAAATCCACTACCACGGGCGTTTGCTCGGCCATTATCTTCGGGAATTTCGCTGACCTTATGATCGGCCAGTGGAACGGGCTTGACATCATCGTGGATCCCTACACCGCCGCCAAAAAGGCACAGGTGAATGTCTTTATACATTCATGGTGGGATGTCGCCGTGCGTCACGCTCAGTCCTTTGCCGCGATGCTCGACGCCTTGACCACTTAACGCGGTCCCAAAATCCTTTCATATTCCCCAGGGGGCGGGGGCAACTCCGCCCCCCTATTTAAAGAACAACAAAACAAGCGATGAAAGTAAAGATCTTGAGGCCGATTCCGGGGTGGGCGTATTTCGGGGGAGAAACCACGGAGATTCCAGACGAAAGGGCTGCGGAACTGATCGCACGCGGTAACGCCATCCCGGTTCCGGAAACCATGCAGGAGATCCCGGTTATTAAAGCCTATGTAAGGGAAGAGGAAACCACGAAAAAGAAAACGGTTCGCACCAGGAAAACGAAATGAAAACAAGCCGGTTCATATCACGCAGCACAGTCCTCCCGGTCACGATCTCCGGGGTTAAGGAACATTTGGGCATCTACCACTCGGAGAAGGACGAGAATCTTAAAATCCTGATGGAGGCCGCCTGTAATGCGGCGGAGCAGTTCACGGGTCAGATCTTCCGGATCGGCGGTGATACGATTGAACAGGCCATTGAAAAATTCACCCCGGTCATTGATCTGGATTACTCCCCGGCAACGGGTGTAGCGTCGGTCAGCTATTTCGACGGGTCGGAATATCAAACGCTGGCCACCGGCAATTACACATTCCTGGACTACACCACCCCCCAGAAGGTCGAATTTTCCACGGTTCCGGTCGCAACGGGATCCACGGAGAAGGCCGGGTTAGTCCGGTACGTGGCCGGTTACGCCTCCCCTGCGACGGTCCCCGCCGATGTCCGGGCGGCCATTCTTCTGATCACGCAGCACCTATACGAAAATCCGGGGGACACGGTTCGCCAGCTCCCCACGGTATCGGAATATTTACTCAGAAATTACAAAGTTCATTAGGTTTTCATAGCGGTTGGTTTTAGTTGGTTTTGGCCCCGTCCACACCGGGCGGGGCTTTTTTGAAAAACGAAGATGGAAAAGCAAAAGGTTTTTGACACATACGCGGAGTATCACAAGCCCACACGGGTGAAGGATAGCCACGGCCATGTTAAGGAAACCTATGCCTTGCATCAAAAGGCGATGGTTGGCATTGAACGCTATGCCGGTGGGGAGAGTGCCGGGGCTGATCGGATAGCGTGGGACGGGACTTTTACGATCCTTGGGCATTACATCAGCACCGTGGACATAACATTCCGCGTGAAAATCGATTCCGACTATTGGGCCATCGTGGACATTGAACCGTTGAATCGGCGCCGTTGGATGAGGCTGCGCGTTAATAAAGTGGTGGGGTGATGGAACCAAACGGAATACATATCAATGTAAAATCTGAGGGGGTCGCCGAAACGATGGAGATACTCAGCAAGCTCCCGGCGAAGGTTGCGAAACGGCCCATTCAGAAAACCCTGCGCAACGCCGCAAAACCTTTGGAACGGGAAGTGCAGCAGAACCTCCCCCAGAAAGTTTCAGAGCTAAAAAAGGCCATCACCACGAAAAACATGAGGTCCCTCCCTGCCGTGAAAACCGGTATCTACACAAAGCGGGTGATGGTACAACTCCGGGATGGGCGTAATTACGACGCTTATTATCCCCTATACTGGCTTAATTACGGAACATTGGAAAGGCGCGATCCTACGCACCAATTCCAGAAGCCGGTCAGAAGAACCCGGCATTTGCTGGCGGGGATCCGTCCGCAGAGGTTCGTTCAGAAGTCCTACGACAATGTTTTTCGGGAGGTGGTCGAATACGCGGAAGCCAATCTGCTGAAAGACGCTGAAAAGTTCCTGGACCAGCAGAGTAACAAAATGTTCAAACAGACAAAAGTCGCATGATCTTAGAAGCTATACATAGCGCAATAAGCGGGGTTTGCGAGGCATACGCCCTGATAGGTGACATAGAGGCCGAAACCCCCTTTGGCGTATATAACGCCTCGCCTACGCCTCTACGGGACAAATCCGGAATCGTTGGGTATGATTACGACGTTACGGTTTCCCTCGTTTCACCCGATCTCGACACGGTTGTAAATATGTCCTCCGGTATTATATCGGGGGTGCTGGCGTTGGAAGATAACATGCGCGAGGGGACATCGATAGATTTCGCCCACTTCCAGGGGGCGGAACAGAGATATGATGCGGTGGCATCGGTTCATGTGAATGATTTAAAGTTCAGAATAGTAACAGAAAACGAATAAAATGGCACACTCAAAAGTAAAAGGTTATCAGGTGGCTTTGACAATCGGCACGCGTTCGATTGTAGGCACGACCTCCGACACGTTCGCCGGTGGCGGGGTAATCAAAGAGGCGATCCAAAAATCTGATCAGGGGCAAACGCAGTACCTGAATGCGGGCTACGAAGGTACCCACAGCGTTAACGCGTTTGTTTATACTGGATCCGAAGGAGCTAATGAACTCGGCCTCGCGTCGGTCTTGGCGGCCTGCCGGGATAACACGACCGGAACCTATGCCCTGGCATTGGGTTCTGATTCCGGGGATCCCCTGATTACGGGGACTTGCACTTACCTGAGTTGCACGGTCAACAGCAACTCCGAGGATTACGCTGATTGTTCGGTGGAATTGCAGATCACCTCCGCCCCCACAGTTACAACCTTTAGATAAGAGAGATATGGCACTTGCAAAAGTTTTAGGTTATAATGTTTTGGTGGCCCTGGGCGGAAAGAAAATAGCCGGAACCACCTCCGACACCTTCACCCTGGCTGGGAAAGGTGAGGAAACGATAATGAAGTCCGACAACGGCGTGAAACAGATAGACAATATCGGACATGACGGGACTTTTTCTGTAAACGCCTTTGTGATGAAAGGCACCGTGGCTGGGTGGCTGAATTTCGCCGATGTGGTGAGTTGTTGCGCCGGATCATCCGGGTCATCCTTTGTTATGACTTTTGGGGGTACTCCCGTGGCCTCCGGGTTTGCGATCTTCAGAAATTTCACCCTTAACAGCGATTCCGAGAATTATGCGGATTGCTCGATCGAATTGCAGACACAGGGGAGTGTCTGGGTTGCTTCCTAATAATTTTAAAAAGAACTGACCATGAACGACTATTTAGAGATCGACGGAGTTGATTACCTGATCCGATTTAACTGGAACGCAATCGGAAGGTTTCAGCAGGTGGAGGGTGTTGAATTTGCGGAGCTGGATAAAATCGCCGGTAAAAACGCAAAGGTCCTGACCTCCCTGATCCATTGCGGGCTTGCCGAGGGAGCGCGGATAGAGAAACGGGATCTGCCCTTTACGGTTGACGACTTGGGTGCTTTAATCGGCCCTACCGATATTGCCCCCATCCTCGAAGTTTTCTACCGGCAAATAAGTTCATCGGTCGGGGCAGTGAAGGTTAAAAAAAAATAGAGAGTGAAGATGATGGGGAACCTAAAAAAATATCCGAATATCTGGCAATGGGGATCGCCTGTCTGCGCCTCTCCCCTGCGGAGTTTTGGGATATGCTCCCCGGCCAATACTTCGACGCCCTTACAATCTACTACCGGGAGAAGCGCAGCGATCAGCGATTCGTCGCCGAACTTTTCCGGATGCAGACCACCGACCTGCTCAATATCCAGATCAAAAAATCGCAGCGCCTTAAACCCGGCGAATTGTGGAAATTCCCGTGGGATGGTGACGGCGTGGCCGATAAAAAGCCGATGACGGATGATGAGATAAGAAAGCACAACGAGGAAATTATGAAACGGTTCTCAAATGGCGGATAAAGAGAAGAGGTTAAAATGGATGCTTTACGCGGACGCCCAGAAGTTCAACAAAGGGCTGATTGACGCGAAGAAGAACCTCAAAAGTTTCGAGAAGGGGGCGAAAAATATATTTTCCAATTTCGCCGCCTCTCTTGGAATTGCCTTTTCCGTGGGAGCAGCTATCAATTTTACAAAAGAACTCGCAAAGTTATCCGGGGAAGTCGAAGGTGTTGCTACGGCATTCAATAAAATAGCGACACAGGCAGATTTACAGAACCTTCGCAATCAGGTAAAGGGAACTGTTTCTGATCTTCAGTTAATGAAGATGGCCGTTTCCGCGAACACCCTGGGACTCCCGGTCCAGGAGTTGGGTAATCTTTTTGAGTTTGCCGCGAAGATGGCGCAGGACACGGGGCAGTCTGTTGACTACCTTGTAGACTCAATAGTTCGGGGTATTGGCCGGAAGTCGGCGCTCATCCTTGACAACCTGGGCATTTCCGCGATTCAACTGAAGGAAAAATTGGGTGGCATATCCGTGGAGGCTGCATCGGTGGGGCAGGTTACGGAGGCCGTTTCTAAGATCGCGGAGGAATATCTGCAAAAGAACGGCGGACTGCTGGACACTAGCGCCACAAAAATACAAAGGGTAACGGCGGAGTGGGAAAATTTCAAATCATCGCTGGCCACCTCTCCGGTGTTTACAAACACGATCAGCGACGTGTTAACGGAGGTTGAAATGTACCTGACCGGGTACGGCAATTTCCTAAAAGACTTTTTTAAATCAAATAAAGAACTTAAAAAACAACTTGATCGGTTTAGGGCGTACAGGGATATTCAGAAGTGGTCCGGTAAATATGCCGGGATGTACGGAGAAGGGGAGAGTACGCTCCCCGGGGCGAAGAAGATCGAAGTAAAGACGATCACCGACGGAACCTCGAAGATAAAAACCGCCTATGAGCAACTGACGGAACAACTCTCCGCCCTCAAAAGAGAGCAGCAGGCGATTGCGGCCCAGAACAAAGATATTACCGGTATCACTACCCAAGTGACCGCCTTGCAACTCCAGATTGATAAAATTGACGAACTGATAAAAAAGACCACAGAATTATCAACGTGGAATCTAAAATATGGCGGCACCTATTCCCCCGCCTCATCGATTACCGGGCAGGGGGCGAGTGTAACGGGATCGGCAGGACTTGACACCAAAACCCTCGGCGACATGAGTGGTATGATCGCCGAAAACACGGCGGAGGTTGAAAGTTACTTTGCCCAGATCCAGGCTTCCGGGGAGAGGGTGGCCGACATGATCCGCTTTGCCTTTGAAGATATGGCCCGCGGTGCCGCTGAGGCTTTCGGGAACCTTGCCGCCGGTAGCGGATCAATGGCGCAGGTAGCGCAGGCCCTTATGAACCCAATCGCAAACTTGGCGATTGAATTGGGGGTGATCCTTCTGGGGGTCGGCAAAGGGATAGAGGCATTAAAGGCATCGCTGGCGACGATCTCCGGGCCTATTGCCACCATCGCCGGTATTGCCCTGATCGCTTTGGGTACGGCAGCGAAAGCCGGGGTGGCAAAATTGGGAAGCGGTGGCGGTGGTTATTCCGGCGCCAGCACTGGAACATACGACCTGAGATCCGCGGGCAACACACCGCAACTGAAAGGATTGAACGCATCGGCAATTAAAGTAGAGGTTGTTGGTGAAACCGTGATCCGGAATAAAGATATTTTCATCGCCTACAAAAACGCGGAGAGTTCCCGCAAACAGAATACATAAATGGCATACGGTCTCAAATATCGCCTTCACGCCGAAACGGTGAAATATAAGGATGATGTCAAAATCTACATCCTTGAGGAGGATTTCATCGGAACTGAAGAAGATAAATTCCTCGGTGGCGGCGGTGTCACCATGACCAAAGATAATGCGGGGGTCATTTGCGGAACATCGTTGTCATTTTCCATCCAGGCGGATTCAGATTTTGAATACCTTTCATTCTTTGAATCGGACCCGCGCAAATATTTAGTTCAACTGCTCATCAATGAATCAGTGGTATGGCAGGGGTATCTGATCGGCGATGAATACAGGGAGGCATTCCGTGACCCGCCTTACGATGTGGCCGTTGTCGCGACCGATGGGTTAGGGTTGCTGAAGAATTACCCTTACACGGTTGTCAGCACCCCCACAACAAAGACCACGCGCATCGATGTGATCAGGGAGGTATTGAAAAACACCGGGCTTGAATTACAGATCAGTGTGGCGTACAATGCCACCACCACGGGGGGAACCCACCTTTTCGAGGTTTCGTTTTCCGATGATTATTACCAGGGGTGGACTTGTTACGAGGTGTTGGAGAAAATGATTCCACCGGATGCCACCATCACACAACACGGGGGAATGTGGTTGATCCGCCGAAATGAGCAGGATTCCGAAACCGCGCCGAAGATTTACGATTATGTGGAGGGGTTGGGTTATATCGTGACCGATGATGCAGAAACGCCCCTCGCCCTGGCTCCTATGGGCGCGGGGGATGTCTACCCGATCGGGCAGACAGAGTTGAATATGCAACACGCGTGGTCGTCGATGGAATTGTTTTCCGAACACGGGAAACGACCTTCATTCTGTTACAACCATGATTTTTCAGATGGGTTAAATCATTGGGAGGAATCCACGCCCACGGGGAATGTGACGGTTTGGAATGCAGATCAGGGCAGTTATGTTAAAATTGCCGGGGAACACGCCGTCAATGCGGAAGATGTTACGGATGTATGGGTAAAACAATCATTCCCTTATACCGCCGTTGATGGCGAGGGGTTTTTACTTGAATTTAAATATTGTGCAATCGGTTATGTCGTTCTCCTTTTGGGTGGCGGGAAGACCGGGAAGAAGGCCACGAATGTCACGATAAAGGGGAGGATTGAATTTACCAACGGTGGGACAACGTGGTATCTCGATGAAAAAGACGGTTGGTCAACTACAAATAAAAATTTTGAACACAAGCAGTTAGGGACACTTGCGGGGTTGACATGGACGGATTTCAAAATTTATGCCGACCGCCCGCCGCTTTCTTCCGGTACGATGACCGTCTATCTGTACGGGTTGATAGAGGAGGATTATAAAACCCTGGAGGGCGTAATGTTCACCGATGTCGTTATTCACCCGATCGCATGGAGTGATTATCCCGATTCCTACCGTTATGATGTTTCGATGAAATCGGGAGCCACCGAGCGGCAGGCGGTAACGATCCTGCCAACCTCAGCCCCTGACATCGCCAATTATGACCGGATGTTTTACAATGGGCAGACGCATGGGGGAACGCGTGTTGATGCCTTTGTCTCGGGTGGGAATACCTATACCTTTGCAAATCTGATCCTCAATTCGATGGTGTTCCTGCACGGTGCGACCCGTCAGTTATTGCAGGGATATTTCCGGGGTGCGGGGTTATCGCTAAACTCGGTGATCAGTTGCGCGGCCACGGGGGGGCGTAAATATGTCGTGGAATCCGGTGCCTGGGAGATATTGAATGACAAGTTCAATCTGAATTTATTGGAGATTCCCGGCACGGTCAGTGGGTCCACATGGGTGATGGGAACCACGGATTTCGCCACGGCGGCGGAATGGTCGAACAATACGACAAATGGGAGCAGTTCATCGGAGACGATTTTCAGTGGTGGCGGCGGGAATTATTCCGTCGGTGGTGGCAGTTGGCTCGATCCGTATTTTGAATTGGTGAACAGCGGCACGACCGGCGAATATATCCGGGTGCTTCGGGATTTTGCCAGCACCGGAGAAGTGACGGCATATAACGCGGCATCACCGACCGGTTCATTTTGGGATAATATGCCCGTGGCCACAACCGGCACATTGGGCGGGGTGATCATCGGGAGCGGGTTAGCGATAACAGAATTAGGGGTATTATCAGCAACCGGAACGGGAAGCACTACGGGAACCATTGATGTTGTAGATGGGATATTGGATTTGGCAGTAACAACAGGTGTTTTATCTGTATCACCATACCCTGCGAAAATTACACCTGATCCCGGATATGCCTATTTATACGGCGGAACATCAAACCCGACTTTCACAAACAGACTTAATCTTGATGGCATTTTATATGTTACAAGGTTATATTGCGGGATTGTTAATACAACACTTGATACTTACCTTACCCTAAATGAACTCTATTTCCGCAATGGGTCTAAAATAGTAACCATTAAAAACGGAACGGATTTTAATATTTCCACCAATGGAACACGGTTAGGGTTGGATTCAGTTGATGGTATAGTCTTAAATTATTTCGGGACAGGGAATTTCACCGGAACAGTAGCGCAAATATTAGGGGTAACATCATCGGGGGTATTGGTTGAACTGTCACCAACAACATATTTAACTGCTATAACAAAGCAAATGGTTGAGGCTGTTCTAACGGGAACGATAACAAGCCATAACCACAGCGGTGTTTATGAACCTGCCATCACGAAATCTTTGGGGTTGTTGTATTGGAATGGAACGGAATGGGCATTTGATACCAATAGTTACGCCCTTGCATCGCATAATCACGATAGCCTTTATGAGCCGAAACTCACCAAATCCACGGGGTATCTCCGGTGGACCGGGTCGACATGGGAATTTAAAAACGAGACCTACCTTACGGCAATCACGAAGGCATTGGTTGAGGCGGTGCTGATCGGAACGATAACAAGCCACAACCATAGCGGTGTTTATGAACCTGCCATCACGAAATCTTTGGGGTTGTTGTATTGGAATGGAACGGAATGGGCATTTGATACCAATAGTTACGCCCTTGCATCGCATAATCATAGTGGGGTATATCAGCCATTGGATGCTGACCTGACGGCAATAGCCGGTCAGACCGGTACGGGATTTCTCAAACGCACCGCAACAAATACCTGGGGGATGGCCTCAAATGGAGCAAACCTCGACACGATAAATCAGGACCTTGCAACTGATGATGATGTCCATTTCAATTCCGTGGATGTTGAGGATTTGGAGGTAGGGGAAATCATTGACGGCATCCTTCAGACGGGTTATGGGGCTAACATCCTGCGGTATTCTTCCGAGTTTGAAAACGCACTTTGGACAAAATCAAATTGCACCGCAACAGATAATTCCGTGGATTCCCCATTCTCAGGGTCAACCGTAAAGGGATGTTTTATGATGGTGGATTCATCCAATCCATTGTTCCAACAGGCGGTAGGCAACACAAAAACGGGAAATCACACATTTTCAATCTGGCTCCGTAGCAGCGGTGGAAATGAAACGGTAATTCTTAAAGTCTATTCAAACGCACAGAGCCACTCCGGCATTTCCGTAACAGTCACAAGCACCTGGCAGAGGTTCAGCGTTACAAACAATTTATCGACTGCCCACACCACAAAATATGTTCGTGTTGAGTGGTCGACACAGGACATTGAGGTTTGGGGCGCACAGTTGGAAATCGGTTCATCGGTCGGTCGATATACTCATACTGAAAGCCTTGTTGGTGGAGGGTCTGGAGCACACATATATGATAATCTCCGCGTAGCCGGGAACCTCTACGCCTCGGACATCCGAGCAGAGGGGAATATTGTTGCCACGGGGGAGGTCACCGCATATTCTGACGCCCGTTTGAAACACGACATCACCCCGACATCCCCGGCATTGGATAAACTGCGGAAAATTGAGGTCGTCGATTACAAAATGAACGGAGACAGGCAGGAAAGAAGGCGTACCGGGGTAATCGCCCAGCAGATACTCCCGATTTTCCCGCAGATGGTAGAGGGTAATGAATCGGATTATTACACGGTCAATTACCCGAAATTGGTCACCGTAGCCATTAAGGCGATTCAGGAACTGACGGAAAAGGTGGAACGGCTTGAAAAAATATTAAAGGAGAATGGCATTACCCAAGACTGACATATCAATTTCATTGGTGAAAAAAACCGTGGGCGCACCAACATACGCCCTCACGGACATCATCGGAAACGCCAAGTCGGGCGGGTCGGCAGGGGAGGCTTTTGATTCCGCTGGGGAACTGATCAGCGGTGCGGAAACCTATTGGAACAAATTTGCCGCCCACATCCCCGGAGATTGGAAGCTTGACGGAACAGATTTGAAACTGCGTCTCCCCGTGCTTGATGTGGTCACCTTTCAGCATATGTTAGGGCGGTTTCGGCAGTATAACCACAATGCACCGAAGCCCCGAGCACTCATCCCGTCAGAGCAGTCGTGTTTTGACGGGACAATCAATGTAGCCATCAATGCCGACCTTGGGGAATGGGCATTACCTTCAGCCATCACCCACCTCCTGATTAAAGTCACCATCGGAGTCACCACAAAAACTCTTTTATTGGCTCGTGCTGATGTGTGGCATGACGAAAGCGGTGATCCCGTGGAGGGAAATCTCATCCAATTCACGGGGGTCAGCACCGGTACAACATCGGGGACAATAAAGGTTTACGGCAGCAACTCATCATCGGATGAACTCACCGACCTCACCCCCTGGATGACCGGGGAAACGACTTTCTCATTTAATATTATCCACTCATCGGAATACGGAACCCTCTCCCGCACCGTGGGGGGCATCCTTGATGATGTGGAGGTGTCGGGTTCGGTTACCGACCCGTCAGGATCAGGTGACATTCGGATAGCGGCTGGGACCACCAAACTTGACGGGATAATCATTTCAGCCACAGCGACATCGGAAAGTTATACGAATTTCTCGGTTGACATTTATGTCACGCAGTCGGGGGAATCGAATAAGTTGGTGAACACCTATTCCGGGACTTGCAGTCCTTCGGGGGTGGTGAACGCCTTTATCATTCGTACCCTGACGCTTAACTCCGCAGTTGCGGGTGGCGATGTCCTTACCTTTTTAATGTCAAACCTCACATATGTGAACCTAATTGATTATAGCGGAATAATAGCATCATTGAATCTATTGACGGATACAACGGACACGGAGTACGATGGAACTAATCCAACATTAGCAGGTATGGAAACGGAACTTAATGCAATTAACGGAGAAATAATAACGCCATGAGTACAAGCAACGCACAAGCAAAATTAGACTATATAGCAGGAACAAAGACCGCTATAAAAGATGCCATCGAACTAAAGGGAGTGACGGTTGGTGCTGCAACATTCAGGGAATATGCAGATAAGATTGGAGAAATATCAACAGGGGGGACATGGCAACCACAACCCGAGTGGATAGACATATCAACGGTAGGTGATAATGAAATAAATCTGCTTGTTACGGAAGGAACAGGGATAGCTTTTTCAACAACCGTTGCAGGGGCAGGGACATATACTATAGATTGGGGTGACGGAACTGTTGAAACGTCAAGGGCCAGCGGAACTATTTATATGCACCAGCATATTGCCAATGGAACAGCGTGGGGGGCTACCTATACTTGGAAGATACGCATATATGGTGCTACGGGAGACATTACGGGATGGAAAGTAGAAAGACATACATATACAACACGAAAACAATACCATCCGATCCTGTGGGCAGTATTTGGAACTATGGGAATGACAACATACGCAAATGCTTTCTATAATACAACAGACGATGATGTTAATTGCGTTGACTTACAGTCTTGTGTCATTCCAACATTTGCAAGCGTGTCAAATACGTCATCTATGTTCGCCTACTGCTACGCCCTTTCTTCCATAACCTTGCCGACAAGTTGGGGAAGCGTGTCAAATACGTCATCTATGTTCTCCTACTGCTGCGCCCTTTCTTCCATAACCTTGCCGACAAGTTGGGGAAGCGTGTCAAATACGTCATCTATGTTCGCCACATGCTGCGCCCTTTCTTCCATAACCTTGCCGACAAGTTGGGGAAGCGTGTCAAATACGTCATATATGTTCTCCTCATGCTACGCCCTTTCTTCCATAACCTTGCCGACAAGTTGGGGAAGCGTGTCAAATACGCGAAATATGTTCGCCTCATGCTACTCATTGAAATATATAAACAACATTGATTATTTGGGAAGTATATCCGTTGCCTGTGAATTTACTGACTTTGCCAAAGATTGTGAATTCCTGCAAACCACAATAACAATAGCATCGCTTATAAGTAAGATAGGAATATATGGAGCATCAGGATACAAATTAAAGGTAACAAGCATACGTTTAACAAATGCAAGCAGCACTTTTGGAGGTTCATCGCCACAGGTGAATGTTTCATATACGGATTTAGATGCAACTGCACTAAATACGCTATTCGGAGACCTTCCAACACTAACGGGAAAGACAATAGTAATTACAGGATGCACGGGTGCTGCTACCTGCGACACATCAATAGCAACAGGGAAAGGTTGGACAGTAACAAATTAATTTAATGATATGGAAAACGGATTTTATAAATATGAAAACGGTGTGCTATCTTTTGCCGAGATAGGTATTTATACGCCTGCGATGACATACCTTGTAAGTCAGCACAACAACTACACATATCCCATTGATGGTTGGTATTATTGCAACTCCTTTCAGGGTGCTTTGGATTTCTTTGGTCTTGAAGTGAGAGAAAGCGGAGAACTGTCCGAGATGAATACGTCAATCTGATTTCTATTTACCCTATAAAACCTCACATATTCATAAAATCATGGTATTGCACAAGGAAACAAAGTTCGGATTAACATTTGGTCAGGTCATCTCCCTGCTGACAGTGATCGGAGGCATAATCGTGGCATGGATCAGCCTCAATGTGAGGATAGCACAGGCCGAGGTGAGAATACAGGTTTTAGAGCGTCAATTTGAGGCAACTGCGAAAAGCATTGAACAGATCCGCATTGAAAACCGTGAAGATCACCGGGAATTGATTTTCAAACTCGATGAGCTAATGAAAATTAAGGCAGACAAATGAAAAGAAAAAAATGTGATACGATTTTCTGCGCCCTGATCGTGGTCGCCTGGCTGGTTACGGTGGCGCTGTTGTTTCACGAATATAATCTGCTATGACGAAAGATAAAAGATTCAACGATTTTATTGAACGGCTCCTGAAATATGAAGGCGGCTATGTGAACGACCCTTCAGATCCTGGCGGGGAGACCAATTTTGGTATTTCCAAACGGTCATACCCGGAACTTGACATCCGCAATCTGACAAAGAATCAGGCAGGAGAAATCTATTTCCGTGACTACTATCAGCGCATGGAGATCGCCCGTTTTGTTAACGACCGGATAGCCTGGCAGGTTTTCGACTTTGGGGTTAATGCAGGGTGCGCCAGGTCAGCCCTGACGCTTCAAAAAATTGTCGGGGCGTGGCCTGACGGAGTGATAGGGGTTAAAACCATCTCCAAAGCCGACACCTATTCCGGAGTTACACCGCTATACATTGTTTTCATCGCGGAAAGGGTGAAACACTATTTGTCACTTTGCGAAAAAAAGGAATCAAACCACCGATTCCTGAAAGGTTGGATTCTTAGAGCGATAGAATTATGAGAAATTGGCTCCATATAATCACTCCATGTTCCGATAATAAATTAAGACAATGAAATCCGTTATTAACATATTAACGAAGGTCGGCCAGTTCGTCTATAAAAACATATGGCTGATCCCGATTGCAGAAACCGTTATCAATTCAATCACTAAATTAATAAGGAGGAAAAAAAATGATCGAATCACTGAAAGCGAAGATCAAAGCGGCGGCGGAGAAGCTGGACCGGATCGTAAATCTGAATCTGATTGCCTCGAAAATCAGCAATAAACCGGTTAGGTTTGTTGTAAGCAGTTTTGAGCTTGTTGATGGCTATGTTTTTAAGGTGGCCCTCACGGAGGTCATTAAGTTGATCCCGGAACAGGCCCACGGAGTTGTCGAGTCGTGGCTTGATGCTTTTCTCGCTGACGATTATTTTCTGCTGGTAAACGCCACGGGGGAGTTTTTGGCAGAACTGAACCTGATCCCATTTGTTGAGGATGACGATGAGAAAAACGTCTATGTCGCCCTGCTCACGGCTTTGGTCCGCCTGATCCCCCGTAAAACCGTTCCCGCAGTTGAGGGATAGCGGTCGGCTTCCGGGAGGTCCGCACGGTATAAGGGTAATAAGGATCACAATTAAAATTCAAATAAGTAAACTCATCAAAAGAATAAAAAAATGGCAACAGGAATAGATTTAACGAAAAACCTTACGATCCCCGCCGAGGGACCGACCCGGATGGCCGGGAATATCGTGGCGGTAGAAATGTTTTCTTCAAACCTGATCAGCACCGGGGCCGCGTGGGTTCTGGATTTTTCGGTTTCGGGGGCGCACTTTGACCACGCCGAAGATAGCGCCGGGAACATCGTATCCGGAACACTGGCATTAAATGAGACAACCATTCTTAGCTTTGAAAATAAGCCGGGTATGTTCTGGTGTCTGAATTTCACATCCGGGCAGGGATCCACTGGGTCGGTCGCTTATTCAATCCTAAATTGATATGGTAAATACAGCAAAAATAACATACACGTCAACGGTGCGACGTTTGGTTCTCCCTGGCTCAAATGTGAACCACGGCTCAAATGTGAACCACAAAAGGTACGGCATACAAATTGACGAGGCAAATTCTTCGCCCGATTTGACAAGGATAGCATCAGACATGACCCTTCATGCAAGTTTACCAATCCATAACAACATAAAAGCCTGTTTGCTTTTGGACAATGGCACGGTTAATTATTACCTCGACCCAGCCGATTGGACTAAGAAGGCTGACGGTACTGCGAGTAAATTGGATGGTACGGATGGTCAGGTCATGATGGAGTGGCCTGACTTTTACTACAAGGTGGAGAATAATTTTCCTGCCGCAGGGCAACATCAGATAAAGATTTCCCCCTATTCGGGAGCAGGATGGACTCTTGTGCCGAAACACTATATTTCTGCCTTTGAGGCAGGGATACAAAGAAGTACCAACAAACTTGCCTCAGTAGTAAACACCTCTGCGGACTATCGTGGAGGGGATAACACCTCTGCGTGGGATGCTTCTGCCAACAGCCTGCTTGGTAAACCGGCAACCAACATAAACAGGACTAATTTCCGAACCTACGCACGAAACAGAGGGACAGGGTGGAACATTAACAGTTACACGCATCACAAGTGGCTTTTGTGGTTCTACGCTATTGAATTTGCAACCCTTAATTCACAGAAAGCCGTCAACACTGCCCTCACAGTTGATGGCTATAAGCAGGGAGGACTTGGTGAAGGGGTAACTACTGTAAAAGGATCAACATGGAACACCTTCAATAGCTATAACCCATTTGTCAACTGCGGCGCAAGCAATAGCCTTGCAAGTGGAAGCGGAGAGGTAAATATTACAATTACCGACTTTGGTGGTAGCGGTGTAAATGTTGATGTAAAAGTGCCTCGTTTCAGGGGACATGAAAATCCGTTCGGTCATGTTTGGAATATATTAGATGGTATCAACCTAAATGTGCAGTCTGTTGCCTCGGGAGGTAAAACGGAAACATGGATAAGCGATGACCCTGCAACTTGGAATGATGCAAACTACACAGGTTACACAAATGTAGGGAATCAGGCAAGAGAATACGGCTATATGAAAACTGCATTGATGGGTGGGGGGGCAGAGTTTGTTCCTACGGTAACATCAGGTGCAGATGGTACGCATTACTACTGCGATTCCTATTTTCCAGGATATTCTGCTTCCGGGGAAACACTAAGAATGCTGTGTGTCGGTGGTAACGCTGAGCTTACGGCGGATGCGGGTTTGACGTGTTCGTTTGCGTGTTGCGAGCCTGCGGATGCGCAAGCGGATTTCGGTTCCCGGCTTTGCTTTCAGGCTGCGTAGAAGCCAGAAACCAACGCATAAGGCGGGATTTTTATTGAGTTCTTTAACATAATGGTTACTTATCCTAATGCTGTATGTCAGTGGTAACGCTAATAATACGACGGATGCGGGTTTGACGTATTCGAATGCGAATAACGAACCTACGAATGCGAATACGAATATCAGTTCCCAGCTAACTTTCTTAATATGTTTTAAAACATATAAAAGAACGATAAAAATAAATGATATAATACTTGCATAATTGAAAAACGCGTTGTATCTTTACAGAGTAATTAAAAACAAAACCCGATGAAAGCAAAAACATCAGGCCGTAAAAAATTACCACCGGAACAAAAGAAAATGCCGGTAGTTATCTACCTTACACAATGTGAAATCGAAAGCATGGGAGGAATGGAAACGGTGAAACGATACCTTTCATTTGCGGCCAAAGATCGGATTGAACGAAAACTGAATTGAACGAATGCCTTGTGAAAAAATCGGTAACCAACCAACTAGTTGGTTTTAGTTGGTTCAGCGAGGGGTGGCAGTGGCCGCCCCTTTTTTATTTGTCTATATGTTATAAAACATATCAGCATTATATAAAATAATAGATAAAATATTTGCATAATTGAAAAACGCGTTGTATCTTTACACCATAAAACAGCAACGAAGCAGTTTTGGTAAAATTTAAAAACAATGAAAAAATCAATTGAAACTAAAGTAAGAAAATTCTCGCAGAATTATTTAAATGCCTGCGATTGGGAAGAAAAGGAAGAAAGTGTTGATATGCTTTCTGGTTATATTTCTGATAATTACGAGTTATTTGATTTCACAGAAGAAGAGATAGAGTTCATAGAAGAAGAAGATTTGTTTCCATTCATCCAGGAAATTATGGATGAAGAAGTTTATTCCTTCATGAATGAAAAATTCAGTTATGATGAAAATTGCTTAACTGGTTCTTATGCAGGTCAAGATCATATCAGTTGCAGCCGGGATGACTATTTTGATTTTGATGAATTAGAAGAAAGATGTGATGATGATAAAATTTATCTTTTTCAACTTCACAATAATTCTGAATTATCACCTCTTGTATTATTTGCTGTTTTTAATGAAAATGATGCTGAGCAAGCGGTTAATTGTGCAAAACAAAATGATTGTGTTACTTATCAAAATGGTTCATTTGATGATGACTACTGCAATTCATACTTAAACAAGTAATATGAAACGCCAAAACGTAATAGTAGTAATTGCCCCGACTTTAGAAGTTTGGGGCAATTTTAAAAAAATGAGGGAACTGTTACCAGATTATATTGTAACGAGAAATGGTTTCCAGGGGTCAGGAGTTATTCATATTTGGGAGAGATAATTAACCGGAGGGGCAACCCTCCATAAAACCTTTCTCATGTTCAAAACGCAATTAGATTTTAATTTTTCCGGAATCACGTTTAAAAATCAAACCTATTCCGATAAGGTTAAGGTAGAGAAAAAAATGCTCATGAAAATTCAGAAGCACAATTTCAAAAGAAAACACAAAATCGAAGATGATATTTCCACGATCCGGGACCTGGTTTTAAATTTCGCCCCTGATGAGGAAGTTGTCCTAATAAGCAAACGGTTTGATTCCCCAAATATAATAAACGCCTTACTCCCCGAAATCAGGAATATTTATATCGCGACCTGGGCCATAACCCCTGCCGGGATTGATGCGCTGCTAAAATTAGTTGAAACAGGTAGGGTTAAGGAAGCATGGTTAATCTTGGATAAAACCCACTCCTATAAATGGATATTTACCTCAAATGCATACGATATTTTAAAGGGGAAAGTGAAAATCAAATTTTGCGCTAACCACTCAAAATTTATTGTTATCGAAACAGAAACCGGAGTACTTAATTTTGTTGGGTCAATGAATTTTTCAAACAATCCGAGGTTTGAGAACATTACAATAGATAAAGATATTAATACCTTTGAATTTTATAGGGATTTTATTAAAAACGTGGATGGAGAAACATTATGAAAAAAACAAAGTCACCGGCAGGGAGAAAACCCCTGCCTCCGGGTAAAAAGAAAAAAGCCGTAACAATTTACCTGGACGGCGAAACAATAGATCGTCATGGAGGAACTGAGGCGGTCAGACGCAAGCTGTTGGAATCATTGATCAACAATACTACAGAGCTATGAGCAAGAGAGAATAGCAATCACAATAATTTACCAATTAATACAACTGACATGACAATGAAACACTTAAAAATCGATGTTATAATATCAGAGTGTAAGGATTGTATCTACTACAAAAGAAAGGTGCTACGGAGATACTGCTCATTGGAATATATAGACCTGAGATACTGCTCCGAAATACCAGAAACCTACCCCCTCCCAAACTTTGAAGACAATGAAGACTCACCAATTAATAACCAATAATGAATGAAGAATAGTCTTCAGATATTAACCAATTAATTGTAATTAAAATGAATGATTTAAAAAAAGCAAAATCAATCGGGGAGTGGCTGCTGGGCGGCTTTTGCCTCGGAGTGGGGGTGATCATCGGATGGATCGCCGCTAAATTCACATGGACGGACATTCTGGTCGGGTTTTTCAGCTTCATCGGCTTTGTCGTGCTGGCCGTGCTGGCATTCGCCGCGATCTCCGACGACACGACAGAGCAAGAGGAGTTGTTTACCTACCCGAAACCCCAGACTTGGGATAAATCCTACGAGCATGAGTGACGACCTTAAAATAATCCGCCTGCACGGTAGGGATTATGTGCTGCGACCGCAGACGCGCGGCCTCAATGAGTTTTACAACCAGGCCGTTTCCGAACCTATTCCAAATGCCAACTTTGCAGGAACCGGAATGGCCCTTTACGGGGTGCTGAAAAAAAGGGAAACCCTCGACAGCTACCGGAAACGCAGGGTAAACCAATTCAGAGAGTTATTAAAAAACAACGAAAAAATAAGAGAGAAATTATGAACACACCAGCAACAGTTAAGAGCCTTTTGTCGAATCAGAATGTAAAGGCAAAATTTGAGGAAATTCTCAAAGAACGGGCAGCGGGGTTTACCGCGAATCTGGCCGTAATGGTCAACAATTCCTCCGCCCTATCGAAGTGCGACCCAATGACGGTAGTATCTGCCGCCGTCGTGGCCGCCTCCCTTAATCTTCCCCTTGATCCAAACCTGGGCTTTGCCGCCGTGGTGCCGTTCGGGAATCAGGCATCATTTCAAATCATGTATAAGGGGCTTATCCAGCTTGCCATGCGCTCCGGGCAGTATCAGACTATCAATGTTACGGAGGTATATGAGGGTGAAATGACCGGAGAAAACCGGGTGACGGGCGAATACACCTTTGATTTCTCCGGGAAGAAATCCGATAAGATAGTCGGGTACATCGCTTATTTCAGGCTTGTTAACGGCTTTGAGAAAATGGAATACTGGCCGATTGAGAAGATCGAACGCCACGGGAAACGCTACTCTCAGACCTACAAAAAGGGTTTCGGGTTATGGAAGGATGACTTCGAGAGTATGGCGAGAAAAACCGTGCTTAAAAGCCTAATCAGCCGGTGGGGGATTCTCTCCATTGAAATGCAAAACGCCGTTAAATACGATCAGGGTGTAGTCCGTGACGTGGAATCCGGGGCAGTGGAATACGTCGATAACGACCCGATAGAAGCCGCCTTTGCAGACGACGAGCCGGTAACGGTGAGAAGGGCAAACGGAAAAACAAAATAAAAAATTTAATAACCAATTTAAAACAAGCGCAATTATGAACTACAATGTAGAAAATCCGGTTGAAATCATTGATTTATCAACAATGAGGATAAAAGGCGGGTATAACAGAATAGCCGCAAATAAAATAAGAATCACGTCATCAAGTGAAACTGAGGCCAATTTAAGCTTTAGCAGAGAGTTAACTAACGAGGTTATTAGCAGAGGGTTAACTTATTTGAATTTTGCAGTTAATAACATCACGGGAGAGGTATTCTTTGTATTTAGCAAAAGAGGGTATTCGTTAAAACTTTACAAAGGAGCAACAAGTTTCCGGATTGGGAACATTTCTTTAATTAAAAAACTAATTGAAATCATGGGGATGAATGCTATTCCAAAAAATATGAGTTTAACAATAAGTGACGATATGAGCAGAACGGATACGTCAATGACATTTAAAATAATTGATATTGAATTATGATTGACCAGCGCACAGAAGAATGGAAGGAACAGAGGCGGGGTAAATTTACCGCCTCCGAAATCCACAAGCTGATGGGGGCAAAAGGACTCGGAAAGACAGGAGAAACCTACATTTTGGAGAAGGTAGCCGAAGAATTAGGCGCCACAATGCCTGAGATCACCACCTATGCCATGCAACGGGGAACAGATTTGGAGCCCTACGCTAAGCGGGCCTATTCGAATGGCGAAGGTGTGGCGGTATCAGAGCAGCCGTTTATCGTGGCCCCGTGGTGTGACGAGGCCGGAGCATCCCCAGATGGTTTGGTCGTGGAATTTGACACCGAAAACAGGATGCTTCCAAATAGGAAGGGGCTGGAGATAAAATGCCCCATGAACCCGGTTCACCATGTTCAAAATATGATGATAAAAACCGTGGATCAGTTCAAAGCCGAGCGCCCGGAATATTATTGGCAGGTGCAAATGTGCATGGCCGTAACGGGGTTGAAAGAATGGGACTTTGTAAGCTACTTCCCGGAGATAGAACCAGAATACCGACTTGTGGTCCTGACCGTTGACGCCGACCCCGTGGATATAGAACTGCTGAAAGCCCGGATCGCAGAAGCCGTAAAAATTAAACGTGAAATTCTCGCAAAATTATGAGTTATCGGATACTGAAAATTTCGGTCATTATTCCGCTACCGGTCGGGGAGGTCACTAAGGTCATTTACCCGGATGATCAGGCCGACGACATTGCAGACTACCGGGCGAAGGTCAAAGAGGAATACAAGGCCGACCGGGTTTTCCTATCGTACGAAGAAATACCAAAAACAACTTTATTTTAACAATGAAAAAAGGAGAAATATCAGTCAGATCAGCCGCCACAATGGCGTTTGATGACATGAAGCCGATTTTTACGATTAGAACTTTCATTAATAGAGTCAGGAGTATAACGCTTCCATACAACCCACTTGACGGTAATATCCAGCGCAGGTTGCGGGAGCTTCGGGCGGATGATCCAAAACGGTTTGGATATGAATACAAAATCAAAGATGGTTATGGCTACTACGAGAAAAGCGCCAAAAATTGAATTTAAAGAGCGGGAACCAGGACTGCCCGGCACGATCGGGTGGATCCTGGACCGCTACCGGAAAACCGGGATCCCGAAAAATGTGACGATAAACTCAGAAAAATTTAAAGGGAACTGGCCGGAAGGTGGTTAATTTGCCATACGGCTTCACCACGGCCCTAATTTGGGACTTTCAGTTAAAAGTCGATGAAGTTATCGGCTGAAAATAAAAGTGGCTTAAAAACGATTTAAACGCAAAATAAAAGAAGGAACAGAAATGAAAACTACAAAATTGTCAGACAGCACAACCCCGATGCCATCGGTGCGTGGAGATATTGCGAATAAAAATCCAATGATTAGGGAGCAGGAGAATTGTCATCCCCTACTATTTTTTTATGATTATATCGGACTGCTTTCCGATGAGCTGAAGCAGAAGGATAAGATCATTCAGGCGCAGGAGGATTACATTCTGTATTTGAGGGAAGCGATTGACAGGGTTTACATACACCTCAAGAATCCTAGCAGATATTATGATTCAGAATTTCTGCTTAGAGGAGATATGATAAGAAACAAGATTGAGGAGGCAAAAAATGACCGCTAACGGTTGGGTATAAGACCTGTAGCGGATTTTGAAACACTAAATTATCAAATTATGACAAACTTAAATACAAGCACCGAAGCCCCGAATACCACGGAAACCGCTATTGGTTTTATACCGTGTTATCGGCTGCCTTTTCTTTCTCTTTTCCACGCTGATTGTATGGAAATTATGAAGCAATACCCTGATAAGTATTTCGACTTGGCTATTGTTGACCCACCGTATGGGATTGATATTGCTGAAAAACTTGCAAATGGATGGGTAAGTAAAGCAGGAGGAACAAAATTTAAAGCAAAGGATTGGGATAAATATACACCTACGCAAGAATACTGGGATGAGTTGTTCAGGGTATCTAAAAATCAAATCGTATGGGGTGGAAATTATTTTATGAGCAAAATACAAAGAGATAGCCCTTGTTGGATATTTTGGGATAAAAACAACGGAGATAGTTTATTTGCTGATGGCGAAATGGCTTGGACTTCATTTGATAGCCCTGTAAGATTAGCCAAAATACATTGGTGCGGAAGTGCAGCAAAACACGAAACAGGGCAAAATAAAATACATCCAACTCAAAAACCAATAATGCTATATGATTGGATTTTGAGAAATTATGCAAAGCCGAATCAGAAAATCCTTGACACCCACTTCGGCAGCGGGTCAATAGCCTTAGCAGTTGATAAAGCGAACCGATTAGATAAAATGAACTTACACTTAACAGCGTGTGAAATCGACAAAGAATATATCGACAAGGCAATCAAACGAATTTCAGAAAGTATCAAACAAGGTACGCTGTCTTTTTAGGTTGCTGATAACGTTTTGCAGCTAACAGAAGTGGCTGCTTGTAAGAACTTCTGAATTAAAAACCAATGCTTGTAGCAGCCATTTTTGTTAGGTGCTGTTATAAGCTGTAAAAATTACGGTTATGAAAGAAAAATTGTTAAACGAAGCAGAATTGTTAAGTATAAAAAGATTGAGAGCAAAGAAAATACCTTACGAAGATATTGCTGAACGAATAGGAATTACAGTTGAAAGAGTGAAAGCTATTTGTAAGCAGAAACGTAAGTAATTTTTATTGCTTATAACTCGTTTATAACACCAATTAATAGAATTTAAATTATGAAAGGAGGAAACGAAATGATAACAACGCTAAATTTAAACATTCCAATGACTGATATCGAGTGCGAAGTGGGGGTTTCATACATCATTGAAAACGATGGTATCGGTTCGTATGAGTATTGGGGGTCGAGGTGTTATGATAGGGGGTCTGATTATGTACAGGTTGAAAACATCATCCCGGTGTTCGATGAAAACAACGAAGAATACAGGGAGGAGATTGAACAGTATATTCGGGATCACTTCGAAAACCTTTGCGATGAATTCGGTAGTAAACTAACAGAGAGTTTAGAGGACGATCTTTCTATTGACTACCGTGATGAAGATTAAGAAACCTGATAACGAAATCTACGTTCGTGCATTTATATATTCCCGGGAAAGGATTGGAAAGCCGGTTTCGTACCGAAATATGGTTTTATGGGTTCATCCGAATACTATGAGAAAAGAAAAATGCTTGAAGAATGGGATAAAAAAAATGAGGAAACAAAATGAAGATGAACTTAACGGGTGCAATAGAAATACTCAAATTGCACAAGCACACAACAGACAAGTTTAAACATAGCATTGGAGACAAATATGTTTCTGATGCCATCGATACGGTGGTTACTGAACTGGAGAAGCCTTTGCCAACGGATGAGCAGATAGAGCATTATGCCCTTGAGAACATCCTTGATGGAGTTGGCATACAATCTATGATAAACACGAAAGCATGGATTGCGGGTGCAAGATGGATGCGTGATTTAAAGAATGGATATAAGAAAGCATTGGCGGATATCACAAACCCGGTGAACGACGTTTTGAAACGAGCCGATGATATTATTTGCCATGAATTTTGTGTAACATACGATGACCTTCACCGGCGCACTCGGTTGCGTCATATTGTCGAGGCGCGTCAGATGGCCATGTATGTCAGACGGAAAATATTCAACCTCTCCCTGCACCAGTCCGCCAATGATTTCGGATTGAATCATGCTACAGCATTATGGTCAGTCCGCCAGGTGGAGGTTCTGCTTTGCAACGATAAACTTTTCAAAGCGCGGGCGCAGAGGGTGCTGGCCGCCGTCGGAGAAATCAAAAAATTTTACGACAAGCGATAAATATTATTTGATTTTGATAAATTTTGCTTATCTTTGGAATGCAATTAATTATAACATGGATTCAGTCTTTCAAAATTCACTCAATAAACGGCGGCAACCCGGTGTAAGTCCGGCGGATCTTCATCATGTTAGATTAATTGCGGTGACCGCCTTTTTAAAATCTTCGATATGGATGGGATAAACGCTCTGCAATTACGGGACAATGCCCGTGCCGAGTTGATGCAAATAAAAGACATCGAAACCGGATTTGAATATTTAAGCAAAGTAAAGGCCATAGAGGTATGGGCAAAGGCAGAGAAGAAAGATTCCGAATTACAAAACCTTATTGCAGAGCAAAAAATCAGAACCCAGCGGATTTTAGGGCAGCTGATTAAAGACGGTCAGGATGCCGGGGAGATTGCGAAACCACAGCAACCTGTAAAAATTAATATACAAGACGGGAATATTAAACCCCGCACACTTTCAGAGATTGGATTGACCGCAAAAGAATCCAGTACGTTCAAACAGATTGCTTCAATACCGGATGATGTATTTGAATCCACCATCGCAGAGAAAAAGGAAGCAGTAACA
>Ga0123335_1002110_pt1 | contig 30601 bp, 38 predicted proteins | sample BiotimSIPDNA_2_FD_89707 | JGI IMG/M metagenome (GOLD analysis project Ga0123335, IMG submission 89707) | Anaerobic biogas reactor microbial communites from Washington, USA - Biogas_R2 time_0 SIP DNA | ecosystem: Engineered > Bioreactor > Anaerobic > Unclassified | place: Washington, USA... | reverse complement strand
GCTTTACGAGCCAAAGGTCGATGGTTCGAGTCCGTCTCGGCCCACCACTTTCTATTTATTCCACAAGTTTTTTTGGCAAGCTGCATAACAACCTAATCAGCACACAGCATACCGCTTCTCTGGCAAGCGAATAATTTAAAAACCAAACGCACAGAATACAACATAGTGATCAGTTTTGGACTGGATTGGATTCTTAATACAAATCGTCGTAGCAATAATAGTCGTTGCACCCGTACTATGGCTCGTAGGCAGGGCACTTGCAGGCAAAGAACACGCTAAATTCACGGATGCTATCTGGATCGTGGTGCTGGGCATAGTTATAGGCTCAATCGTGAACTGGCTTATCGGCGGATTAATCGCTTCGATAATAATGTTCATCGTTTGGCTTGCGCTGATTAAGCACTTCTTTGACTGCGGCTGGCTTAAAGCATTCGCAATCGCATTGATCGCCGTCATCGTCTTCGTAATCATCGCGTTTGTTCTAGCGCTGGTCGGTATAGGCATCGGAATCGGGTTAGGCTCGCTGGGCTTCTAGCTTAGTGTAGCAATTTTCTTCTTTTTTTGTAATAATGCTAGTTTTCCTTAAAAGAGAAAGGTGTTCTAAATTCCGTTCAAGAGTTAGACAACTTGTTCTCATGCTTGGCGCTAAATAACCGATCACTTATACTTGTAACAGCAAAAAATATAGCGAGGAAATAAATATGCAGAAAACTAAGCTACTGGCAATCACCCTCTTGGCGGCGCTGTTGCTAAGCACCATGCTCACAGTTGTCACTGCACAGCAAGCACCATCAAGCGCCGAGCAAAGCATGGACATCGAAGAGAACACTTTAACGGGTATGGCAATCGGCATAGGCTCAGCCCTCTTCACAGTTGGTCTAATCGGCGTTCTCTATTTCCGTAAACAGGAATGACAAAGCCATTTTCATTCCTTGGCTTTTATGTTTCTTTTAAACGATTGATTGTAGCCTCCGTGTAGCCACATATTCATATTAACAGTCCAGCGGAAAAACTGTTAGTTGCAGGCAAGCAGTTTTTGGAGGTGAAAATTTGGCAGAAGACGAGTGTGGATGCGGATGCTCAGATGTGGATGAGTCGGCAAGCGCTGAGGGAGATGAATGTAAGCGTACGGCGCCTAGAGTTACAGTTCCTGAGCCGGAGATGACAAGTGAAAAGAAGTTTAAGTGCCCCATTGACCAGCAGGAGTACGATAGCCGAGAGGACTACGAATCCCACTGTAAAGAGGAGCATGATGTGCTGTAGTAGCCATGGAGTGGCGGTTTTTATCTTATGGCTTCGTCGATTCGGCTGTCACGTCTTGTTTTGGTGACTTCCTTGAAAAGTTCAAGGCATTCCTCTTTTGTGGGTGCTTCTATGCCTATGCTGCCATAGGCGCCGATGTCTATTCGGTACTTTCTATTCTCTCCTTTCTCGTTTGTTTGTGTCGTTTTTTACCCCTCTCCCTTCTCTTCTAACTCTATTAGTTATAATAAAACGGATAATAGATTATGATCTGCATTTAAGGTTAGTGCTTATTCACACAGAAAATCGGATGATTTCTTGGCGGAGAACACCACAAACACCGCATACCGCATATACCTACCCAGTCTAGAAACCAAACCTCTTGCTTCCGTACCCAACTTGCAGGTCAAAGCGAATTCAAAGAAGCCAAGCTGCTCAACATCAATCACGTCACGGCCCAACCGAGTGCGCTCCAAAGCCGAATCAACCAGCTCCCTATTCGAACGAGTAATGATTAAGCGGTCAAGAAGCGACTGCTGCCAGCCTCTAAGCTTCTCAAGATGCTCTGCCGACAGTTCCGCCTTCAACCCCTCAGCTTTATCGGTAACTTTAACGCTGATCGGCAACCCCTCCGCCAACGCGTATGCCTCAGCGATTTTGCCCAAAGTTGCCTCTTTAGGAGCCGAGAATTGGCCGCGAAGCGTAACCAGAGAAATCGTCGCCATCTCCACTTTAGGCTCATAAACGCCTACATCTACAATCAATTGGCCGCGGCTTTCATCCACCTTAGAAATGTAGCCTTTAAGGACTTGGCCCTCTTCGACGCTGTCAAGGTTGACTGGGCAGATACCGATCTTTTTACGTGCGTAGGCGGTGGCGACTGCTTCGTCTTCGCCTTCAAGGGTTAACTGCACCCACTTATTCTGGGTATTCGCCGTTATTGTTGTTTTGATGTCTAGATCTTCGTATTGGCTTTGCAGTAGGTCATCGACTTGTTTTAGCTGGTTGCTGTTGTATGCCTTTACGAATAGGGTGAGTTCAGTCATTGTTTTTCGCCTAGTAGGTGTGTTATTTCGTTGTGGAGGTTTCTAACTCTTTCTGCCGCTTCGGGGAATCCTTTGCTTTGCAGCTTATGAATTTCGTCCTCGATAGAGGTGACTTTGTCGTGGTCTATGCGTTTATCTGCGTAGCAAACCACTTTCTCCTCCAACGTGGTAGGTACATAGTTACCTTGAGGCCACTCAAGCCACTCTGCTTCTTCTTCGGTTATACCTGCGCCGACATGCCGCTTAATAATATCTACAATGGGTTGAGGTAAACCGAGGCTTTTAGCCATTTGGGCTCCGACTAATCCGTGGTTAACCTCATGGCTTTTAGCCCTGCCGAGGTCATGCAGAATCCCGCCTGCCTCAACCAACGCCAAATCGATTTGGATACCTCGCGCTTGAAGTTTAACTGCTATTTCAAGTGCAAGCGTGGTTACAGCTAAGCAGTGTTTTATAACTTGGGGCGGGCAATTTTCTTGTTTTAAAATTTGTATTGCTTGCTCCCTATTCGGAAGCCCCACTGTCACGTTACTCGCCCAGTTCCTTGCGCAGGATTTCGACTTTGATTGATAGCTTCTCAATCATGTCCTCGTTTGCGGAGTGTACCAGTGGTTTGCCGCAGCCACTGCAGTGGAAGACCATTTCGACTGCTTCCTCGAATGGTACGCGTTTGCATTCTTGGCTATCGCAGTAGTAGAAGTCATGGTTACGCTCGTAGTCTAACCTGACGTTGAGTTTCTCGAGAACGCGGCGTTTCTGGCTTAAAATGAAGCCTTCAAGCTGGTCTGGCTGAAGTTTCCAGTGGAATATGAACCAGCCGGTTTTTGGGTCACGAGTTCTTCTTAAGCTGACAAGCGAGTGATCATAGAGTTTATAGAGGATTTTGCGGACGCTGTTTAATCTGATGCCAGTTTTATTCGCGATTTCATCGTCAGTAATTTCCTCGACGCCCTTTAAGTGCTCGATAAGTATGACTGCGTCGTCTCCCCCAAGTGCTATAGCAACTTTGTTGAGGGTTGTATCATCTATTGTTGATAACATGCTGGATTTTTCCTTTTGCACCCTTAATTATGCATCATGGTGGGATAAAACTCTTCTTGCGTGGGGCTTCGGATTCGCCGCTGGTTTTAACTTCCTTACCGCGTTCCTTGGGCACGATGGTTATTTTCGCTTTCTCGAATGGCTGACCGAGTTCTTTACCCTCGAAGTACCTGTCAAGGAAAATAGCTAAAGCCGAGCACTCCGAATGTGGTTGATTACCGACTGCCACGTTGAAATCCGAGACTTCTTCAGAGTAGAATTCCCCGGGCACCTTCTGGCTTCCCACCAGCAGCATAACGTCTTTGCCTGTAGCTCTGATTCGAGGTATAACGTCGCTGGTTTGGATGTTCTCGCCATACGCGGTTAAATGCACAATTATGCCTCCTTGATTTTTCCAGTCACGCACCGCATGCTTCCAAGATGTACCCATCTCAAAATGGAAATCGCCACCCCAAGCCTTAGTGATCTTCGTAACCGTCTCCTCGATATGGCTGTCAGTTGTGTCTGCCAAGATGAATCCGGATGCACATAGCGCTCTTGCTGTCAACGCCACATGCGTCGTTAATCTGACGTCGCGAGCTACACGGTGGCCCCAGCGTAAGATGACTATTTTAGGCCGATTTGTCGGGAGTGGCTGCTGCGGTTTTAAGCTGGAATTGTCCATTTAGATCCTGCACTTTCCTACGTATTTGCTCCATCACCTGCGGATTTGCTTCGAAGTCGACATTGACGGAGGTGTTTGTGAATTCTTCTTTGCGAATATCAGCCTTCTGGTGTATCCAAGAAATTAGTGGCATCACATTGCCCGTAAGCGGAATGCTGAGCTCTGCGGCTTGGTAATTTTCCAGTACCTTTAAGATATGCTTGCGCAGCGCGTCTATGTTAGTTTCACACTTTGCTGAGAGCAACAGAGGGTTCTTTATCTGATCCTTAAGTGCTTCAAGCTTCTGATTGCGTTCCTCTTCGCTTTTAACACGGTCAATCTTGTTAAGCGCCGTAACCATAGGGATACCAGAAGCGCCTAACTTCTCAATAGTCTCAAGGCACACACGGATCTTACGCTCAATCGTCGGCAGCGGCTCGGCGAAGTCAACTACGAGTATAATGAGGTCTGAGAAGATTGTCTCTTCCAGCGTAGAATGGAACGCTTCGATCAATCCGAGGGGTAAGCGGTCAATGAAGCCGACGGTGTCGGTTAAAAGAAATTTGCGGTTGCTGAACTCTATGAGGCGCGTCTGTGTTGAGAGTGTAGTGAAGAGTTGCCTGTCAACTAAGGCGTTTTCCTTTGTTAATGCATTGAACAGTGTGCTTTTACCAGAGCTGGTATAACCTGCCAGTGACACATTTAGGAAGCCAAGTTCAGTGCGTCTATCCCGCTGTAGCACACGCTTGCCACGAATCTGCGCCAGCTTTTTACGGATAGTCTGCACCTGCAGTTTAATAGCGTCACGGTAAACATCCGCCTCGTAAGCGCCGAGTCCCATGAAACCCGGTTGCTCGCTGCCTTTGGAGAGGCGGACTTTCTGTCGGGCATGCTTTAACTCGTTTTGCAGCACCGCAAGTTGTATCTGGTATTGGGCTTCAGTGGTGGTTGCGCGGTGCCTGAACAGCTCCAGAATCAACTGGAAGCGGTCCATGACTTCAACTTTTGTGGCTTTAGCTAAGTTATAATTCTGGAGGGTGCGCAGTGGATTATCGAAGATTACTTTTTCCGCATGACTGTCCGCCACCATCTTGGCGAGTTCTTCAACTTTACCTGCGCCGATCTGGTAACGTGCATCTGGGGGACGGGTCTGCTCCAGTATACCGACGACGTCGTAGCCTGCCGACCGCGCCAAGCTTTTGAGTTCTTCTAAACTTGACTCTTCACGATTCAGTCGACGCTGAACTAGGACTGCCTTCGTTTCTTAGGAGCCTCCTCATCCATTTTACCCATATCGATGAGGTCGCCTAAAGTCATACCGTCAGATGGCTTCTTAGGCACGGCTTGAACCTTCTCGTCTGAGATTGGGACCATCAATTTAATTTTCAGCACATGTTCAAGTCTGTTAGCTAACTGATTGTTAGGCGAGACTTTGCCGTTCTCGATGAGCCTGAGCAGTGAAGCGCGTTCAGCAACCTTCTTTCCAAGATCCTCGACGCTTAAGCCTGCTTTTTCTCTGGCGCAGCGGATTACGGTTGCGTAATCGTCGACGATTTCTGTGCTGATCTTCACCTGAGGCGCTGAGGGTTTCTTGACGATAACTGGGATATGTACAAAGTTCTTTGTTGTGCTGCTGGGCGCCGACGCAGAAGCCGCGGCTTCCTCCTCGTATATGACTGTGCCGAGTTTGGAGCATTCAGGGCAGACTGTTAGTTTTGCGCCTTCTATTTGTGCTCGCATGGGTGTAGTTCTAATTTTTCTACCGCAGACTTCGCATCTCATATTAAGTAGACACCTTTCAGTGACTTTATTATCTTGTGATGTTTATACTTGTCGAATTAAGTAAAACTTACGCTACGGTGAACCTATGGAGAACCCTAAAGCTAAAGTCAGAACCATCGCCGACTTCCAATTCGGCAAAGGCGTCGGAGCCAAACTCTTCCCCGACAGCATAGAGATACAGTTCTCACCCCGCACCGGCAGAATACGCTACATCAACCTCGACAGGGAACGCCTAGCTACACTCCGCCCCACAGACGGGCTCCTATCGCTGAGCATCAAGGCAGCGCAAACCGTAACAGCTGACATTCCAGAGGCGAAATGTTTTATCACTGTAAAAAACGACGTCACACCATACATTGCCAAAGGCGGAGACGTATTCGCCGTCCACGTAGTCAAAGTCGATGATGAGGTAGGCGCGAAAGATGAAGTCATAGCCATAGATGAAGACCGCAACGTGTTAGCTGTGGGCAGAACCCTGCTCTCTAGTAAAGAAATCCGCGCATTCAAAATCGGCGCCGCCGTTAAGACCAGACACGGCGCAAAAGAAGAATAGCGCCCTTTGCTCATCTCTTATTTTGTGCTTGTTCCAGTCAATTGGCCTTTGGCGAGAACATGATTATCCATCGCCCGAAGCACCGCACCTTGCCCCGAATCTGCACTTAAACTCAACGTGTCGTCTAGGGCATATACGGTGAAGATGTAGGTTCGGGTGCCCATCGGGTCTGGTCCACTATAACCGTAATTATTCCAGCTGTTTCTGCCCTGGACTCCAGCAGAGGTGTTTGCAGTTATGTTCTGGTCAGGCGATAGGTTCCATACAATCCAATGTGTCCAAGCCATGACTCCCGGTAGGATCGGGTCAGTTACTGTCACCACTAAGCTCGTTGTTTCTTGGAGAACGCCACTGATGTATAGTGGTGGATTAACGTTCTCTCCCTGCGCAGTGTACATGGTGGGTATGGCTTCACCGTTCTCAAAAACAGAGCTTACATTGAGTGCAGTCGGGGAAAAACCGGTTTTGTAGGCTGGTTCACGGTTTGTATACGCTAAATAGCCGAAGGAGGCAGGAACCACTATGACTATTACTAGGAAGATAACGAGTAGCGCTTGTTTCCATTTCTTTATGGGCCAAAATCGCATTTGCTGTACCCTATGTAGAATGGTTGGGTAGTCTGCTATTTAACGCCTAGTCCGGTGGGATCAATTGCCTCCAATGTCTTTGGTGAGGTTTTGTGGGTGCACAGTTAAGTTAAGTATATCAAGTCGTAGCGCAGAATAAGCATAAGGTAAACTCACATGCACAAACGTATGAATCCCCGAGAACAGAAACGCATGATGCAACGCATGGGAATGAACATGGACAGCGTACCAGACGTGCAGCAAGTCATCATCCGAACCACGGGCAAAGACATAGTTATAGACGAACCAGAAGTCGCGATCCTGCAGGTTCAGGGACAGAAAATGTATCAGGTTATCGGCGGCCAAGTAAGCGAGCAGGCACCTTCAGCCAGGACCGCGGCAGCTGCACCGGCGAAGCCAGCTTTTAGCAGCGAGGACGTACAGCTCGTAGCGGATCAGACTGGCAAGAGCTTGGAGCGCGCTAAAGAGGCACTTATCGAAGCCGACGGCGACCTAGCGAAAGCAATCCTTCTGCTTCAATCCTAACTTTTTTCCTCCACTTTCATTTTAGTATATAAATAAAGTTAGTCCAGAAACCTTGACTAAGCTTTTGTCAAGAAATCTATACAAGAACGCTTTAATCTAAATCAAGTTCTATGTTCAATTGCACAAGTGAAGGTGCCGGGAAGAGTCCTCTCTCTTTCTCCTTCTCTTCTCGGGCCTCCACACTTACACTTCTAAAGCATTCCACTGTTTTTCCCAGAGTTTATTGCGCCTTAGAGGGAGGGTGTCCTCACCTGAGGTAGGCAGGCTCTTTCTACTTCAGGCTACAGTTAAACCTATAACAGTAAAAATTCGCCTGCTTGAAAAACGATACCTTGTACTGTCGCCACAACCAATCTGCTACAAAAACCAACAGCTGAACTAAAAACAGCTGTTTCTGCAAAAACTTTTAGAAGATGAAGTAGCAGGGCAGCACTCCCTTCTTCTAATCTTTAAAAAAATTTTTTTGATCTACTGATAAATGAGGGAGGGGAGGATACCTGAGAGCAAAAGGTCTTCCACCATAATGCGTACAGAAGCATAAGCTACTTTGGGTAGAATCAAAATGGTAAAAATAGCTAAAATGGTTGAAAAGGGAAAGGGGTATTTAGTGGACGATTTCGATTCGGCGTTTTCCACGCGCAAGCGAGGAAGTGCGGATTTTGCCGCTGACCTCAAGATCCATCAGGATCTGGTTGAAGTCTTTGAAGCCTAAATCTTCGTATTCGTCTTTAACGTCCTCGTATAGGTCGTCGTCTGTCATGTCGCCCTTCTTTGCAAGTTTCTCCAGCATATAGAAGTATACTGGGCGGGTTTTCCAGGTTTTCATCTGTGGCATAAGCGTTCCTATCCTAAGCAACAGGGGTTGCTGGCTTTTGTACTTGTCGGATTTGCTGCATGAAGCTCTTGTACCATTTCTCCATGTCAGGTGTGATGGATGGACCCATCTCTTTCATGGCGTCTTGGAAGTCCTTCATTGTTACCTGCTGAGCGTTAACGTCACGGCGTAGGCTGTGCATGGCTGCTTCACGACAGAGCGATTCGATGTCTGCGCCACTGTAGTATCGGGTGGACAATGCGAGCTGGTTTAAGTCAACGTCTGCGTTGAGGGGCATGCCTTTGGTGTAGATTTTAAAGACTTGCAAGCGACTCTTGTCGTCGGGTTCAGGTACATAGATGAGGCGGTCGAAGCGTCCGGGGCGGATGACTGCGCCGTCAACCATGTCGGGGCGGTTGGTGGCTGCGATTACGACGATGTCTTGTAGCGTGGTGATGCCGTCCATTTCGGTGAGCAATTGGCTGATGACGCGTTCGGATACTCCGCTGTCGCTCATGCCCATGCCTCTGCGTGGGGTAAGCGAGTCGATTTCGTCGAGGAATATGACTGCGGGTGCTGCCATTCTTGCTTTGCGGAAGACTTCGCGGATGGCTTTCTCTGATTCGCCAACCCATTTGCTGAAGACTTCGGGGCCTTTTATGCTGATGAAGTTAGCTTCTGATTCGGTTGCTACTGCACGTGCAAGCAATGTTTTGCCGCAGCCCGGTGGACCATACATCAGGATGCCTTTTGGTGGACGGATGCCTAGTCGAGTAAAGAGTTCAGGCGTCTTAAGCGGCCACTCAACTGCTTCTTTAAGGTGCTGCTTGACATCGTCAAGTCCACCTGCATCTTCCCAGTGTACACTTGAGACTTCTATGTAGACTTCACGCATAGCTGTCGGCGTGACTTCTTTGTATGCTCCAACGAAGTCGTCCATGGTGACCTCCATCTTTTCAAGCACCGCAGGTGGGATGCGTTCCTCTTCGAGGTTGATCTGTGGCAGGTAGCGGCGGAGGGCTTTCATGGCGGTTTCGCGGCCCAACGCTGAGAGGTCTGCGCCTGTGTAGCCGTGCGTCATTGCTGATAGCTTGTTTAAGTCAACGTCTTGTGCCAGTGGCATGCCTCTTGTGTGAATTTGGAGTACTTCATGGCGACCTTTCTTGTCGGGGACACTGATTTCGATTTCGCGATCAAAGCGTCCTGGTCTGCGTAGGGCCGGGTCGAGTGCGCCCGGTCGGTTAGTTGCGCCGATAACGATGACGTTGCCTCGGCCAGATAAGCCATCCATCAGGGCTAGCATTTGTGCGACGACTCGGCGTTCAACTTCGCCTGTGACTTCTTCACGTTTAGGCGCGATGGCGTCTAGTTCGTCTACGAATATTATGCTTGGGGCGTTCTGCTGGGCTTGCTGGAATATTTCGCGGAGGCGTGCTTCGGATTCGCCGTAGAATTTGCTCATGATTTCTGGGCCGTTGATGCTGTAGAAGTTTGCTTCGGACTCGTTAGCAACTGCTCTGGCTAGCAATGTTTTTCCGCAGCCTGGTGGGCCATGTAGCAAGACTCCTTTTGGCGGTTCAATTCCGAGGCGCTGGAAGAGTTCGGGGTGGCGAAGTGGCAGCTCAACCATTTCGCGTACGCGTTGAATTTCGACTTGTAATCCGCCAATGTCTTCGTATGTTGTACGTGGCAGTCCTTTGCCTTCCGGGGCGGGTTCGTTAAGGATTGTTAGTTTGGTTTCGGTTGTAACCTTGATAATGCCGTGAGGACGTGTTTTTGATACTGTGAAGGGTATAGCGTGTCCAAGCATCATGACCAGTGTTGTGTCGCCTTCGACTAGTGTGCGTTCCATTAGGCGGTTTCTGACGAAGTTAGTGAAGTCTTCATCTACGTTTAAGCGCATGTCTACTGGCGCTAAGGTGAGTGCCAGGGCGGTTTTTACTTTGGCGGGTCTAACGACTACGTATTCGTTTATAGCGACGCCGCTGTTTTTGCGTGTGAATCCGTCGATACGGATTATGTCACGGTTCTGGTCTTCGCTGTATGCTGGCCAAGCGATTGCTGACGTTGTGCGTTTGTTAACTATCTCGATGACGTCTCCAGCGCTAATGCCGAGTTTCTGCATTGTGCGTTGGTCGATGCGGGCGATTCCTCTGCCTACATCTCTTTGTCGTGCGTCTCCGACGCGTAATTGAACTTCGCTCATTACAAGTCTCCAAATAAGTTCTGTGACTCAGGTGTGTTTGAAAAAGAACGGTTTGCTATATAAACTTTAAAGCGTAGCACCTAAAACATTCAGGTGCTCTCTAAAAGGGAAATTGAGGGATATTTGTTTAAACAGAATGGTTTAGTCGCGGCTTGTTCGTCTAATGTTGAAGGCTTCTGCTTGGCTTACACCCTGGATTTTTGCGAGTGCTTGCTCGAACTCTTCAACCACGCCCATCTTGTCCTCTGGGAACCTTATTTGGACAAGCAGTGCTTTTAGGCCGAATGCAACGTCTTCGGTTCCCCATCCTTCTATTGCGGATGCTTGAGGCAGAATTGCTTTGATTTTTGCTTTTAGGGGTTCAAAGTCTTCGACGATGTCTTCGGGGAAAACTTTGTAGACAACAAGTATTGCGCCCATTAGTATCAGCCTTTTTTATGGTCCTTGGAATCCGCATTTAGGGCACTTGTATAGTCTTCCGAATTTGCGGCATTTTCCGTCGCGTTTGATTTGGATTTCGCCGCAGTTTGGGCAGAGGAATTTTGTTGATTCGCTGCCTGGTGGGATTGGTTTACCGCAGCTTGTGCATGTAACTAGGGACAGTTTTTCTGACATAACTGTGACACTTCTTTGCCGAAATATTTGGCGGGGTTGCTTATATCTGCTATGCTCGGTTTTTGTGTTTGGATGCCACTTTGGGGCTTTTTGTGTCGACTTATGGTTGCTTGAGGAGGAAAAATGGTTATTGTGTTGCTTTGGGTCAGGGTTTTGGATTAGAAGAAGAGAAGTCTGCGCTGCTACTTCATCTTCTAAAAGTCTTGGCAGAAGCAGCTGTTTTTGGTTCAGCGTCTGGTTTGGGGTGCGGTTTGGTTGTGGTGACAGTACAAGCTTTTCAGTTTGTAACTAACAGAGGAGCACCTGTGATTTCGAATAACCTCCCTTAATTTAGATGCATCCGATAGCGCTAAGATGCAGCTTTCGTCACAGTCCCCCCCAAGTTTATGTTATGATTATATAAGAAAAGAATCTAGAATACATGTGAGAGTTCAATAATTGTCACAGACGTTGAATGGTCAGTCAAATCTGGCTAAATCCAATAATGTGCTTTTAGTTGGCTTAATACCGCTGGTTATTTTCGCCGTCCTCATAACCTTCCTTGCAGTACTCAACCCCTTCGGAAGAGCAACCTATAATCCGCCGAGCCTACTGCCCATTCTAAACGCCATTTTTGTTACAGGAACAGGCATCGTCGTCTCCATCCTATCCGGAGTTAGTTACTACAAATCAGGCAACCTGAACATGCTTTTACTCGGATGCGGTGTTCTGGCAATCGGCTTAGCCTCGCTAATCGGCGGTTTAGCCGCAAACGTGCTTGCCAATTATGGCGTAACAACCCATAACACTGGAATGCTTCTGGCGTCGGCACTACAGTTAGCAAGCGCCATAGTCACCCTGATGTACATTAGCCCAAATCAGCTCTCAACAAGAAAAAAGGCCTTATCAATCGGTTATGCGGCAATAATCGGGTTCTTTATCGCTTGGACCTTGCTTACACTGAATAATTATACTCCATTATTCTTTACGCAAATAGGTCCAACGTTGCTCAGGCAAATTGTGTTGGGGTTAGTCATTGCCTTCCTCTCAGCCAGTTCCCTGCTTATTTTTATACAATATTTACGGTCAAAAGCAACAGGGCTGTACTGGTACGCTATAGCGTTGGCGTTATTCGCCATTGGAATGATAAGTATCGTTTTTCAGCAGGTTAACGCTGACGCCTTTGTATGGGTGGGGAGAACAGCTCAGTATGCGGGCGGCTTCTACTTCATCATAGCAATTTTGAGCCTGCGAAATCCTCAAGAAAGGGGAATTTCTCTGACGGAAAGCTGGGTGGGTATGTTTGGAGCTGACCGAAGGCAGCTTTCGCAGTTTCTTTCAAAGCTTACAGAGGCTTACATCTATGGGAGAATAGTGCTTGATAAACAGGGTAAACCGATCGATTGGATATACTTAGATGTTAACGAGAGATACGAGAGTATTCAGGGAAAAAAGAAGAACGAGGTTATCGCCAGGAAGGCAACAGAAGTTTATCCAACAATCAAGGAGGACCCCGCCAACTGGATTGAAGATTATGGAAGAGTCGCGTTAACAGGTGAGTCAGAAAGCTTCGAAAAGTTCGCTCAATTTACCTGTAAATGGTACCATCTTTCTGTTTATAGCCCTAAGTATTGTTATTTTATCGTAATTTTCGATGACATAACGGACCGTAAAGTTGCAGAAGAACAACTAAAGCTGGCACAAGGGAAACTTGAGGAACATGCGAGAAATCTTGAAGAGCTAGTCGAGAAACGGACCCGTGAATTACGGGATTCTGAACGGTTGGCCACAATTGGTCAGACTGCTGGAATGGTTGGCCACGATATTAGAAACCCCTTGCAAGCGATCGTCAGCGAGTTATTCCTTGCAAAAGATGAAATCGTAAAGTCACCGGACAGCCCCGGGAAACAAGCGGCGATTGATAGCTTGAATTTCATACAGGAACAAGTTGATTACATTAATAAGATCGTTGCAGACCTACAGGACTTCGCGAGAAATACCAAGCCAAGCCTAACTAACGTCAACTTGAAAGATGTTATAGACAGCACCTTTGCTTCAATCTCTATCCCTGAGAATATTGAGGCAAGCTGCTCAGTTCAAAACAACCCAACGATAATGTCAGACCCCAACTATCTTAGGAGAATAATCACTAACCTTAGCACAAACGCAATACAGGCGATGCCAAATGGCGGAAAACTCAGAGTCGTAATAAAACTAAAAGAAGAGACAGTGCAAATAGCCGTTTCAGATACAGGCGAAGGCATCCCTGAAGAACTAAAACCTATGATGTTTAAACCGCTTTTCACCACTAAATCCAAGGGACAAGGATTCGGTTTAGCAGTCGTAAAAAAATTCGTAGAGCAACTGGGCGGAGAGATAACGTTTGATAGCCAGAAGGGAAAGGGAACAAGATTTACGATTCTACTACCTGCTAATTCACCTACGTCAAGCATTTAGCAGAAAAGAGCCTTCAAAGCAAACCACTGATTAACTAAGCGCACGGCGGCAACCATACGAAAAACAAATCAGCAGAAAACGTCAACCGCAAAGACGCTATTAAAAAAATGGTTTGGCAATTCTTAAATCGTTAAACTGCATTCCACAAAGACAAGGAGTAAACTAAATTGGCACAACAACCAACCTTCAAAACAGTATTCTTCTTCCTAGACACAGACAAATATTGCAGCCCATTCGACATACTAGTGGCAATTGACGCGTTCCCCGACTCATTATTATTCAAATACGAAAACGTCACAGGCGAAGATGCTCCAAAGATCGTCTACGACCTACTATTCCCACGTGGACCAGCAGGCGCCGCACACACGAAAATCTTCATCAACGGCAGCAACTTCGAAGAAGTTGAAAAAGTCGTAGCAGCCACCCAGAAAGCCATGGCTACCGCTCCATGGGGTAACAGCATCATCGTTGACCCAAGAGGCGGATACAGCACAGCAGCAGCCGCAGTCGCTAAAACCTTCGGCGCATCCATGGAAAAGGGCATGGGCAGCTTAGAAGGCAAGAAGGTCACTGTTCTCGCAGGCACCGGACCAGTCGGGCAAACAGCTGCACGCATCTATGCCGCTGAGAAAGCAGACGTTACGATCACAAGCCGCAGCTTAGCCAAAGGCCAAGTAATCGCAGACAAAATCAACGCTGAATGCGGCGCACAACGCGTTAAAGTTGTTGAAGTCGCAAAGCCAGAGCAGACCGCTGTAGCAGTAAAAGACGCAGAAATCATCCTTGCAGCAGGCGCAGGCGGAATCCAGCTACTTACCGCAGCAGATATCGCAGCAGCCACCAAATGCAAGATCATCGGCGACATCAACGCAATTAAACCACTCGGCGTCGAAGGACTAGGCCCAAACGATGATAACAAAGAGCTTAAACCAGGCGTATTCGGAATCGGCGCACTCGCAATCGGTAAACTAAAAATCAAGACCGAAGTCGAAATGATCAAACGCGCAGTCGCAGAACCACAAGGCTTATTCGACTACGCAATCGCCTACACCATCGCTAAAGACCAGATCCTAAAGAAACTCGCAAAAGCAGCTGCCAAATAAACGCAGCTCAATCAATCTTTTTCTTTTTATTTGATTTTCCGGTGATAACTAGATTTATTAATCAATCCGTCTATTCGCTCTTCAATCAAGGGAAAGGGAAGAGAGAGGATTGGCTGATTTCAACTTAACACAGACTTTTATGCAGATACTAGGAACAAACTCTGTCACTTCAGAAGTCCTTGCCTCGTTAGTGCTCTTTGTTTTCGTAGCCTTAGTTGGGTGGGCTATCTACTTTATCTTCAATCGCTACGTCACTTATTGGGCCCAGAAAACTAAAAACACTCTTGACGACGACATCATTGATGTAGTAAAAAGTTTCATCGTAATCGCCATTACCATAATCGGTATAGAATTCGCCCTTTCACCTCTTTCGTTCCTTCAACCATATAGAAACGTTCTAGATACGACTACACTAGTTGTCGAGGTACTGCTAACCGCGTTTGCCTTAACCCGGGTTTCAAACGTAATTGCAGACTGGTATGCAGACCGAGCTGAAAACAATGGAAAAAACAGAAACCACCTTGTCTTCGTCCTAAAGAAAGTTCTACAAGCTATCATCTTCACTGGGGCCATCATATCAATACTGTGGGTAAAACAATTTGATCTAACAGGCGCAATGGTCGGCTTAGGGGTCGGAGGCATTGCCGTCGCTTTTGCACTACAAAGTACCCTCAGTGACTTCTTCAGCGCTTTCTCAATCTACTTTGACAGACCATTCGAAATCGGAGACTTCATCACAATCGGCCAATACAGCGGAACCGTAAACAACATCGGCATAAAATCCACACGCTTAAAGCTGCTCTCAGGCGAAGAGCTAGTGGTATCGAATAAGGAACTGACAAACGCCAGCGTCCGCAACTTCCGCAAACTAGAACAGAGGCGTGTATTATTCACTTTACGCGTTACGTATGATACTAAAACGGACCAGCTAAAACAGGTACCATTCCTAATCAAAGATGTATTCGATGGTCTTGAAAGAGCGAAACTAGACAGAGTTCACTTTACTGAATACGGGGATTTTGCGTTAAAATTCGAAATAGTCTACTTTGTCAATTCATCGGATTATAGAGAGTATCTTGATATTCAGCAGTACGTGAATTTAGGCATTAAAGAAGTGTTTGAACGTGAAGGCATCAAATTTGCTTACCCCACCAGCACTGTATACTTGAAAGAAGCTATACAGACAGTACCAAAGAAAGAACCGACGTTCCCTATTGCCGAGTAAAGCACCTTTAGTGGACGACTAGCACTGGGCACGCAGCTTTTTTCACCACGCCCTGACTGACGCTGCCCAACACTAATCCTGACAGGTTACTTAATCCTCGTGCGCCGATAACAATTAAGTCAAAACTGCCTTCTGCTGCGGCTTTGACGATTTGTTTGACCGCATCGCCTTTAAGCGCTAAAGTCTGAATCGCTACACCGCCACTTTTTGCAACCCTTTCTGCTTCAGCTAAAATGGATTCCGTGTCGCAGCCGAAAGATAGCTTAGGCATAACAAACGATGACCCCTCAGAGGATTCGGAGCAGACATATACCACAGTGATTTCTCCCCCAGCGTTTTTTACTATTCGTACTGCCTCTCGGAGCGTTAGTATTGAATAATTTGAGCCGTCTACTGGGACAAGAATTTTATCGTATAGCATATGAAGTCACTATTCTAGGCGTATGCTTTGATATTTATGATTTACCGCCAGCATTGCAGTGAAGCAACTGAAAGGTATAACCGTTTACACATAAATATCGGTCTTTACCAATACTAAATTGGTTTTTAGTTTAGTAATCTTTAAATCAGCAAATCATTTCTCAGGGTAAAACCCTGGCTCAAACAAGAGGAAGACAGACAAGCAATGGCCGACATATTCACCTTAGACTTCATAAAAAACATCGCCATAATAGCAGTAGCACTGATCTTTCTAAACATCGCAAGCGACGCCGTCATTAAATATGCCACAAAAATAGCAGCCATCACAAAACTAGGCAAAACCTCCATCGGCTTCACATTAATCTCTGTCTCCACAACCCTGCCAGAGTTAACCGTAGCGTTATCAGCTGCCGTATCAGGCGGAGCAGCCTTATCCATAGGAAACGCTATAGGCTCAAACATCTTTAACATCTCAGCCATCCTCGGCATAGGCGCCGTAATTCTTGGTATAAGGATCTTCACTTCAACAAAAAGAAACAAAAAAGTAAAAGTAAAGAACTGCAACATCATCCCCAACCTGGACACTTCAGAACTCAGCAACATAGAATTCGGATTATTCATCGCTTCCGTAGTACCACTTATACTACTCTACATATCCACAGAGGCAGCATGGTTTGTGGGGTTAATCTTGCTTGTACTCTTCGGAGTATACCTCTACAGACTATCAAAAGCTAGAATAACCACTGAAGAAGCTGACGCCGAAGTAACACCACAAGAAAAAAGCAAACTCAAACAGTTCGTTCTATTCACAATCATCGGAGCTTTAGGTGTAGTAATCAGCGCTAACTTTATGGTAGAGTCAGCGATTGCAATAGCTACCACCGCAGGCGTCTCTCAACAGGTCATCGGTGCCACCATAGTAGCACTCGGCACAAGCATACCGGAATTAACCATAGGTGTAAAAGCAATCCTGAGAGGACACCCCAACCTTGCACTGGGCAACATTATTGGAGCAGCCTTCTTCAACACGACCCTAATACTGGGCGTAACCCTATTCGTGCCGGTCCTGACGGGGGCAGCAGTATTGGTTAATATGGATGTATACTTGAACCTGATACTCTTCTCCATTATTATCAATACGTTCTTCTGGTACTTCCTATCCAGAAAGAAAATCACATGGCAAGAAGGCATAGTGTTCCTGACAATCTACGCGCTATTCATAATTACCACACTAACCGCATGACGCCAACAAAGAAAGCACACTACATAGAAATAACACTGAACAAAAGAAGAAAAGAAGGTTTAGAAGGCCCCTGCGATGCGCTCGCAGGCTTCCGCTATGCGCTCTTTAGGCTGCGTAAAAGTCATACGCACATAGCCTTCGCCGCATTTTCCGAAACCGACACCTGGTGTGGCAGCGACGCCGACATCCAGCAGCTTCTTGGCAAACGCCATCGAGTCACCCTTACAGTTAAACCACAAGTAGAAAGTCGCTTTCGGCTTCTCGCAAGTGAACCCAATCTTACCCAGCGTGTTTACCAGTAAGTCGCGGCGTTCCTGCAGTATCAGGTTGTTTTTCTTAAGGAACTCTGGCGCGTCTGGACCTATGTAGCTGGCTAATGCCTTAACTGCAACGCGTTGTGTATAGACCGGTGGGCCAGAGTCGATTTGGCTTTTAACTTTAGTTAAGCCAGTGATAAGCTGCTTATTGCCGACAGCGAACCCGATACGGTCGCCAGTCATGTTAAATGTCTTAGAGAGCGAATTGAACTCTATAGCTACATCCATGGCGCCGGCGATTTCTAGGATGCTTGGCGCTTTGTAGCCGTCGTAGGTGATTTCTGAGTAGGCGTTGTCGTAGCAGAGGATGATGTTGTTGTCTTTGGCGAACTCGACTGCTTCCTTAAGCGTTTTCTTGTCAACGGTAGCAGCAGTGGGGTTGTTCGGGTAGTTAAGGTACATTAACTTGACTTTTTTAGCGTCCACCGCTTCAAAGTCCGGTCGGAAACCGTTCTCAGCCTTCAACGGAAGAGCTACTGGTGTTCCGTCGCAGAGGATTGTGCTGCCATTAGCATAAACCGGATACGCCGGATCAGGGCAAAGAACATGATCGCCCGGGTTGATGAAAGCTCGGCCAATGTTTGCCAAGCCCTCTTTAGAGCCAAGTAAAGCTACGACTTCATCCTGTTTTATATCTACGTTGAAGCGTTTCTTGTACCAACCGGTGACTGCCGCTCGGAAGTCGGATTCCCCTTGGCTGAAGCTGTAATTGTGATTTTTCTTATCGGCTGCTTCATCCTTCAGTGCATCTACGACGAATTGCGGCGGCGGCAAGTCTGGATCGCCAATGCTAAGCGAGATCAAATCTACGCCTTGAGCTTTCTTTTCGTTCTGTATTTTCTCCATTTCAGCGAACAGGTACGGTGGTAACCGCTTGATTCTCTCCGCAAAATCGAATGTCAAATTATCTATATCTCCTTGAATAGCATGCCTTGGAATACTTTTTCTGCTGCTCCGCTTAGGTACAGCGTGTCTGCTACTTCAACGGTGAGGTCTCCGCCGGGTACATGAACGGTGACTTTGCTGCCTACTTTGCCCAACCGGTTAGCCGCAGCGACTGCCGCGCAGGTTCCGGTTCCGCAGGCTAATGTTTCTCCGCATCCGCGTTCCCAGACCCGTAACTTCATCTCGTTTTTACTCAGAACTTGGGCGAAGCCAACGTTGGTTCTTTTCGGAAAGGCCTTGTCGGTCTCGATGCTTGGCCCTACGTAATCTACAGGGAACTCTTCTACGTTTTCGACGAATGTTACGCAGTGAGGGTTACCCATTGATAAGCAGGTTACGTTGTATGGTTCACCGTCAACTGGCAACTGCACGTTTATGGCTGCTCCTTCGCCCAGCATCGGAAGCGCATCGCGTTCCCACTTAGCTGCTCCCATATCAACACGGACTGAGGCTACCTCGTTGTCTTTGAGTGTCAACCAGACATGCTTTACCCCCGCGAGGGTTTCGACTGCGAAGTCAGTTTTGTTGACGATGCCGTTTTCGTAGCAGTACTTGCTGAAGCATCGGATGCCGTTGCCGCACATCTCCGCTTCGCTGCCGTCCGAGTTGAAAATCCGCATCTTCACATCCGCAGCCTTTGAAGGGTAAACTACAAGCAAACCGTCGGCTCCGATGGAGAAGCGGCGTTCGCACAGCTGCTTAGCCAGCGAATTAATTTTTTCGTCGCTGACTTTTATGGTTCGGTTATCTATGACAACGTAGTCGTTGCCTAATCCATGCATCTTCCAGAACTGCATTATTGGTCACTCTGAACCCGCTGATTAGTCATCAAGTCTTTTAGCTGTTCCCGTTCCCTTACGATAACTGGCTTACCCGCTCGGATCATTACTTCAGCTGCTCGTGGACGCGAGTTATACTGGGAGCTCATGCTGTAGCCGTAGGCGCCTGCGTTTAGCACTGCCAGTAAGTCGCCCTCTTGGATTTCAGGTAGCTGCCGATCCTTTGCCAGCAGGTCGCCTGATTCGCAGATTGGGCCTGCTATACTGTAGGTTTCCTTCTCGGGCTCGTTTAGCTTGTTAGCTACGAGGATCGGGTGGTAGCTGCCGTATATTGTGGGGCGTATGAGCGTGTTAAAGCCTGCGTCTACGCCAACATACTTGTGGGCTGGAGTAACCTTAAGAGTGTTAACCCTCGTTAGCAGTATGGTTGAGTCGCAGACTAGGTATCTGCCCGGTTCCACGAACAGGAATGGCTTGCCCAGTCCGTAGTCCTTAACCTTATTCTTGAACAGGTTAACAACCTTGCTTGAAAAAGCCGCTACATCGAGTTCAGTGTCCTCAGGCTTGTAGGGGACGCCTAAGCCGCCGCCGATGTCGATGAATTCGAAGTTTATACCTACTTCCTTCTTTACACGCTTGGCGATGCTTAGCAGCTTTTCTACTGCGGCGATGTATGGTTCAGGTTCAAGTACGCCTGAGCCAATGTGCATGTGGATACCGAAGCGACCGACACGTGCCCGCTGCGCGATGGCGTAGGCTTGTATGACTTCTTCTTCCCAAAGCCCGAATTTGGATTCTGGTCCTGCGGTTATGCAGTGGTCATGGTGGCCTGCGCCGACTTCTGGGTTAACGCGGACAGAGAGAATCTGCGGCACTGAAATCTTGAGTAGCCGGTCCATTTCGGATTGTGAATCGATATTGATGGTGATGTTGGCGTCTGCTAGCATCTTTAATTCGTCGTTTCTTACGCTTGTTCCGGTGAACATTATGCGGTCTGGCGTGTAGCCTGCGCTGAGTGCTAGGAAGACTTCGCCTGGGCTCACGGTGTCAAGGTATGCACCCTGCGAGTGCAGGATTTTTAGGACGTTTAGGTTTGTGTTGGCTTTGGCTGCGTAGTAGATGCGCACATACTTGTAGTTGTTAACGAATGCGCCGTAGAGGCGGTCGTAGTTGTCTCTGATGCGCTTCTCACTCATCAAGTAGAGAGGTGTATCGTACTTGTCGGCGAGTTCCTTCACTGAGAAACCGTCGAAGTACAGATTACCCTTACGTTCCTCGAGGGGTTCATGCAACTTACGCTTAACCAATCTAATTCACCATTTCCTGATTTTATGCTAAGCCCTTGGCTACATATAACTCCGCGCTAAGTATGCCGCCGCCTGCTGCGCCCCTGACCGTGTTGTGGCTGAGGCACATGTACTTGAGCGTCATAATCGGATCCTTACGTAACCTACCTACCACTACGCTTTGGCCACATCCTGCGTCTCTGTCGAATCTAGGCTGCGGACGATTCTTTTCGTGACGCACGATTATAGGCTGTTCTGGTGCGCTGGGAAGCTTAAGCTTCTGTGGTTCACCCTTGAAGCCGGTGAACGCCGCTTCGACTTCCTCAAGCGAGGGCTCCTTATCAAGTTTGACGAATACGGATTCAAGGTGGCCGTCTTTGACGTTGACGCGGTTGCAGCTTGCGGTTGTCTTGAAATCCGCGAACTTTATTGCTTGGCCGTCGAATTGTCCGAGGATTTTGTTGGCTTCTGTCTCCATCTTGTCTTCTTCGCCTGAAATAAACGGGACTACGTTGTCAATTATGTCGAGTGAAGCGACGCCCGGGTAGCCTGCGCCACTGAGAGCTTGCATTGTGGTAACCATGACCTGCTTTATGCCGAACTGCATAAGCGGAGCTAAAGTGATGGCGAGGCCTATTGTGCTGCAGTTGGGGTCTGTTGTGATGAATCCCTTCCAGCCGCGGTTCTTCTGCTGGATCTTAACGAGGTCGATGTGGCTTGAGTTGATTTCTGGGATAATAAGCGGCACATCCCTGTCCATGCGGTGTGCAGATGCCTTGCTAAAGACCGGATACTTTGCGCCGAATTCGTTTTCTGTTGGACCAGCTAAATCGCCTGGCAGGGAAGTGAAGACTAAGTCGAAGTCGCCGGTTGCTTCGCATGACTTGACGTCTATGTTGGCGACTGGCATCTCCGCTATCTCTTTTGGCAGTTCGCTTTCCATCAGCCAGGTTGCTGCGTCCTTGTACTTTTTGCCTGCGCTCTTCTCTGAAGCTGCAAGTACTGAAATCTCAAACCAGGGGTGATCCTGTAAGATTTGAATGTACCGTTGTCCAACGGCTCCGGTTGCGCCTAATATGGCGACTTTTCGCTTATTCGGCATTTTTTCTTCCTCTAACTGTTTTTGTTTGTATACGTTCTTAATAAAAAAGGTTAATGGTTTGGTTAAGCTAGTCCAAGCACGTCAGACATGGAGTAGATTTTCGGTTCGTTCTGCTTAGCGATCCATTCCGCGGCGACTACTGCACCCTGCGCAAATACGTCGCGGGTAAACGCTGTATGCTCTATGCGCAGCATCTCATTTGGTCCCGCTACGATTACGTCGTGTATTCCGGGTACTCCGCCTGCCCTGATAGCGACGGATTCCAGTTCGCCCTGCTGGCGTGGGCTAATGCCTTCCCTACCGTAAACTGTTTTGTTGTAGTTTCGTGCCTGCATGATGATTTGCTCTATCTTCTTGGCTGTTCCGCTGGGTGCATCCTTTTTGTCTGTGTGGTGAATTTCGCTTAAGCTGATGTCGTATCCTGACGGGAACGCGCTGAGTTGCGCTGCTAGCTTGAAGAGGATATTGACGCCTATGCTGTAGTTGGGCGAAAACACCGCTGGAACCTTACCAGACATCGCCGCTGTAACCTGCTTGTTTTGGTCTGGCGTGAATCCTGTGGTGCCAAGCACGATGCGTTTGCCCATGTCTGCTACGATAGGTATGTTAACTACGTCAGCTGCTGGGACACTGAATGATATGAATACATCTGAGTTTGCTATGGCTTCGCGGAATTGAGTAGCGCTGAGGATTTTTGTGTCCGAGTTACATACGCCTAGTTCGCGTAAGGATTTACCTATGACTGGGCAGGTAGGTGCCTCTATGGCGCCGCTGATGTTATGGCCTCTGGCTACCGCGTCTTTGATTATGGCTTGACCCATTCGTCCAACGCCGGATATGCAAAGATTAACCATAGTAGAGTCCTTCAAGGTACTTCTCGTTGTATATTCGGTCAGACATCTTTACGTCGAAGGCTTGCTCGACTGGCTTTAGTACCTGCGGGTTAGTCTCCCATACTTTGCGGACTGTGGATACGACTATGTCGATGCCTTGGCGAGTCATCTTGCCTAGCGGCTGACGGCATGGGCCAGAGGGCATTCCTAGGATGTTCATCAGAGTCTTTATGGCGAGTGGATTTCGTGCCTTGCATGTCACTGGCCCGTAGGGTGTTTCCTCTGTTGTTTTTACTGTGACGAGACCGAATAGCGGCTGGAGTGCCTGCTGGATTACGCTTGCAGCTTGAGTGTTGCCGTCAAGGATATAGTGCACCATGTCGCTGAGTGCGCCGGGCGCTACGTTGGATATCACGGAGATTACTCCGCTGGCTTCGATATCAGGTGAAACCATCATTGTGTAAGTTTTGTCGTCGTCGCCTGAGAGGATGTCGAAGTCTTCTCCGCAGAGCTTCCTTGTTAACTCCATGTTCTTCAGGTCGCCTGTGGCTTCCTTTACGGTGCGCAGATTCGGATACTGCGAATGCAGGATGGCTATGTCCTGTGGAAGAAGCTGGCATCCGGTTCTGCCGGGTATAACGTAGGGGATAACCTGTATGTCCGGAAACTTTGATACTATGGGTTCAAGGTATTCGCGCCTGATCTCCATTGAGCTTGGCCCATTATAATATGGGTCTACGAGTAGCACTGCGTTTAAGCCGGCGTTGTAAGCGTGCGCGGTGCCCTCGATTGCTTCCTCTGTGCTGTTGCTGCCTGTCCCAGCGATTGTTTGGCAGCGGCTGCTTGAGTATTCATGTACTTTTTCGATAACTTTGCTGTGTTCTTCCCAGTTTAGCGTAGGGCTTTCGCCGGTTGTGCCGACGGCAAGCAAACCTTTTACTCGGTTTTCTATCTGGAAATCTACTAGTTGTTGTAGTCCTTCGTAATCGACTTGTCGGTTACGGTTCATTGGGGTGATTAAAGCGGTGTAGCAACCACTGAATGTTGTCAATTTTTATTCCTTCTAAATTTCTAATTCGACGGCTCAATAGTGCATGAAACGATATTTAAGCATTACGTTTTGCAGATTATTTATACGGAAAACGTAACAATATCGCCGATAATAGTAGATTATAAGCACTGAAACACTTATTTTTCGCAATATGCATCAATAAGTGACAAAATAAGCAGTGAAAACCCCGTCAACGTCACCGTAAATCCGTCGAAGATAATTAACTGCCTCATCAACCGATCCAGCAGAAGGAATAACCTGACGGAAATTATTCTCCCGAATCAGATCCGAAAGCGCACCCGACTGGCGATCAACAATTTGCATTTCAAGCCTGTGGGGGCCAGAAATAAAAAGCACCCGCTCGCCCTGACGCGGCTTGCCTCTTCTGACGTCAATGGTTTTTTGCCCAGTTTTTAGCCACTCGTAGACCTCTTTTTTCGCCAGAAGCGTCAGCAAACCCAGTTCCCTAAAGCTTTTGTTGATGCGGCTAGAAGATAAGCATTCAGTAAAAAAACGAATACAACCCAAAAAAAATGACCTAAATGGGTTAACGTTTAAACAATTGAACTTTGGGTTTGATAAAAAAATTGAAAAAAATCGGCTTTAAATTTAATCAGTAAAACAATAACCCTGAAATGTTATCAGCTACATTACGTCATTAATACATCTCTTAGAACCAAAATCAGAGGGGTAAACACCATGCGCACAGAAAATCGGTTTAAAGTTCTCGTATTAGTCGGTAGTCCTAAAGGAAAAGCTGGCAACGGCTATAGCGCAATTCAGAACCTCAAAGCTGAAATGAGCAAACTCGGGCCAATCCAATTCACCTATCTGTTCCTAAACAAGGTTGATTTGAAACCGTGCTTGGGTTGCTTTGCCTGTGTGAGTAGAGGTGAAAACCTTTGCCCACTGAAAGACGATAGAGAAAAAATTGAAGCCCTCATAGATGAACACGACGGAATAATATTATCAAGCCCAGGGTATGTTCAGAACGTAAGTGGGCTCATGAAGAATTTCAGCGACCGCTTCGCGTACACTCATCATAGACCAAAATATTTCCAGAAAAAGGTGCTACTTGTCGCGAATGGTGGGGCGGGACTAGATAAGACGCTGAGTGCGCTGTCTCTTGCGATAGGCGGCCCAAAAGTCGTGGGTAAACTTGCTGTTTTATCTCCACCATGGCCTCTAAAAGACAAAGCTAAAAGCAAGAACGAAAAAAATACTCGAGCAGCCGCAACGAAATTCTATCAATCACTAAAGGACAATGTTCTACCGTCTCCAACTTTGACTGACTTGTTAATGTTCAAATTCTTCAAGGCTACCTCTAAAGAATGTCAAACATGGCTCCCGGCGGATTACGAGTATTACAGCGAATTGGAAGGGTACTATTACAGAGTTAAAGTTAATCCGGTGAAAAGGGGGGTAGCAGCGGTGATTGTGAGGTTGGTGGGTTTTCTGATGCGTGATATTGGGCCCCCTAAGCTTCAGGGAGCACAAGAGAAACAAGAGTAAAGCAAACATGAAGCGTAAGTTGAACCCGCCGTTGCCGGCTTTAAATAAGGAGGGGGAGGTACCACTGAGGTGGACAGGTGCCTTCAGGTCGGAAATCGAACTGTTTGCAGATTAAAGATGCAACCAACAGCAATCTACCCCTTATACAGAAACCAAAACAGACGCTCCCTCTAAGGCAGAGAGTTATCTAAATTCTAATAAAACAAAAAATGAAAGATTGGATTGGAAAAAGGGCTTATGCTTTGCCTTTTTCTTCTTTACCGAAGTACTGAGTCCATTTCAGCTTGCGTGCATCGCGTTTGAAGGATAGGCTGCTCTTCTTGCATTTGCTGGAGTCGAACCAAAGGATTGAGCCGTCGTTTTTAACGTACATCATGCCTGTGCCAGCTGGGAAATCAGCACCACAGAATGAACATTTTCTCGGTTTTGGCATGACAATTTACCTCGAACTTGTTTATCTGGTGATTTTCTTTGCTTCTCTTTCGGTTTCTCGAAGCATCAGGATGTCTTGTACGCGGACTGGTCCTTTGACGTTGCGTGTGATGATTCTACCTTTATCTTTGCCTTCCATGATACGGACGCGGACCTGCGTGATTTCGCCCGTAACGCCTGTGCGACCGATGATCTGTATAACTTCGGATGGAATCTGATCTACTGCTGCTTCTTTGCTACTCATTACTGAGTGCCCCGTTTAACCTGGTCGATTCGTGTGACTATTTCTTTGATTAAGCCAGCGGCTTCTCCTTCTCTTAAGACGCATGCTGCAGCGCATGGAACATCGATGCCGATTGATTTGCCGAGTTGTTCTTTGCTTGGTACAAAGACATATGGGATTTTACGTTCGTCGCATAGCAGTGGTAAGTGTGCAATGACTTCTGGTGGGTCAACGTCTTCGGCGATGATGACGAGTTTAGCTGTTGAGCGCTCTACGGCTTTTGTGGCTTCGTTTGTTCCTTTCCTAACTGATCCTGATTTTGAAGCAATCGTTAGGGCTTCATAGGCTGCATCTACGAGTTCTTTAGGTACTTCATATTTTACATAGAATGGTTTAGTCATTTTTCTTAGCCTCACCCTTGTTAAGGCACAAACTTATCCATCGATCTTGTTTAATAAGTTTTCTGCGTCAAAAAGCACGCTTGAAATGTGCCTATATAAATGATCCAGAAACGTTTAAATCCAAAGCTACGGCAAGTATGAATGTTTTCGAGAGGGGAAAAGAGTTTGCAAAGATTGGGCAGGATTTCAAACATATCTCCTTCAGGAAACGCTATAGTTAAAGCTGAAAATCCCCCGAAAATCGGCTCAGAAGTCGTCGATGAGAACCTCGTTGTTATCGGTAAAGTTTTTGACATTATTGGCCCAGTCTCCGCACCTTATGCAGTGATTAAACCAACCGTGAAAGAACCAGCTAAAATGGTGAATAAGCCAGTGTATCTGCTCCTCCCGAAAACGAAACGGAGCAGAAGAGATAATGAGTAACAGCAGGGACATTAAACAGGTACATGTACCGGTACAGGAACAGCCCGCGTCCCAGCCCGAACCCAAAGCCCGGGTTTGCCCTGAATGCGGAAGCGCACGTCTTATGCATGACTCTGAAGCGGCTGAGATTGTATGTATGGATTGCGGAGTGGTTGTTCAGCAGAAACTGACTGACCGCGGACCCGAATGGAGAGCGTTTGATGATGAGCAGCGTTCTAAGCGTACACGTGTCGGTGCACCATTAACTTACACTATTCACGATAAAGGGCTTTCAACAACGATTGACTGGCATGACCGAGACATCTATGGGAAGAGTCTGTCGCCGGGTCAGAAGGCGCAGGTTTATCGGTTGCGTAAGTGGCAGCGTCGTATCCGCGTTTCTGATGCTACTGAGCGTAACTTGGCGTTTGCGCTCTCGGAAATTACAAAGATTTCTAATAACCTGAATTTGCCCAAGAACATCCTTGAAACCGCCTCGGTAATCTACAGGAAAGCGGTGAAAGAACGCCTGATTAGAGGCAGATCGATTCAGGGCGTAACGTCCGCTGCGTTGTACCTTGCGTGCAGGCAATGCGGGTTACCAAGAACCCTAGACGAGATTGCTCAGGCATCCAACGTTAACAAGAAAGAAGTCGGAAGAAGCTACCGATTCCTCATACGCGAGCTAAACTATTCGATTCCGCCGCTGCGTCCAAGCCAGTACATCACCAAGTTCTCCAATCAGCTGACGATGCAGGGCAAAGTTGAGGAGATAGCGCACAAGATTTTGGGCTCCGCTAAAGAGCTCAAGTTAACTTCTGGCAGAGGACCAACAGGCATCGCTGCAGCCGCCAGCTACGTTGCATCTGTGTTGACGGGTGAGCGGAAGACTCAGCGGGAAATCGCAGAGATCGCGCAGGTCACCGAAGTCACAATACGCAACCGCTACAAGGAACTTGTTGAACGGCTACTGTTTGAGATAAGCATCTAAAATTTTCTTTTATTTTTTTTTTGGTTTTTTTATGACTGACTTTGAATCTGCACCGCAACAGAAGCTTTCTGTGCCTGAAGCCATCGCTAAGCTTAGGGAGATACAGCATAGTCTTTCAGCGCTTGTTTTTAGTCTTCATGCTAATATTGAGGCGCTTGATGAGGATTCTGACGTTCAGGATAGCCTGCTGGATCTGCAGCGTGAGGCTGAGTTGCGTGAATGCAGTTTGGAGGAAGAGGTTAAGCGGCTGCATGGCGACGTGAAGGCCGTTAAAGATTTACTCGGCGCTGAACCTGAGAAGAAAACAAGTGATTCCGACTGATCAATCAGGTATGCAGATAGCTACGCTTTTATGCTGGATTTGACCAATCCATACATATGCCCTATAAATTTACTTTCGACCTATCGCAGGTGCCACGTTTTTTCTTTACGGAGCTTGCTATGATTAGTTATCAAAGGGGCATGCATAAGAGCCTGCTTAATGCTGCTAATGATTTGATTATAAAGTTCCGCATTCAGGAAGCTACGGGTTTGAACCTCTCGGATGCTGTTATGCTTCTTGAGGACCTGATTGATTTGCAGGCGATTAATCTTACTGAGCGACCCAAGTTTCTGGAGACGAAGAAGCGTGCATTGTTTTTGCCGCATTGCAGCCGCAAATTCATGGATAACCGCTGTAGGGCGAATTTTGAGCCAAGCATCCCAACGTATGTTTGCCAGCATTGCTCGGAGGACTGCATCGTTAACAAGACGGTTGAGTACGCTAAGGGCAAAGGCTACGACGTGTATATTGTTCCAGGCGGCTCGTGTATTCCACGGATTCTGAAGAATAACAGCTATGAGGGAATCGTCGGCGTTGCCTGCGGCGAAGAGAGTAAAATGATGGGTCACATGTTAGCCAGCATGAACGTGAGCGGTCAAGCGGTTCCGTTGATTAAGAACGGCTGCGCCAACACGATGTTTAACATGGATACCATTAAGAAGACGCTTTAAGAAAAAATTTTTAAATTAGAAGAAGAGAATGCTGTCCTGCTACTTCATCTTCCATAACTTTTGCAGAACTAGCTGTTTTGTGTTCAGCTGCTGGTTTGGGTTGCAGGTTGGTTGTGGAGACAGTACAACCAACGCAGCTGGCTAAGGCGACTTCTACAGGCACCTCGCATTCCAATCAAGCTTTGAGGCTACATGTGATTTCCGACTAGACCCCCCTATTTAAAGGCAAAGCGAGGCAACCTAAGGGAAAAGTTGCCCCTCAACCGACAAATGCATAAACCGCGATATTCAGGGAGACCTTATAGGATACCATCTCCAAAAGGTCAATAGTGACCAGTTATGGCACAGAAAATAGTTTCAATAACCATCGTCATCATCGCAATAGTTATTGCCGCAGTAGTATCAAGCATAGGAACAAACGCTTTTAACAATACAGCCAGCAACGGATCCAGATATGTCATTGCAGGTTCATTTGATATCACACAAAACGGCGACTTAGTCGAAAACGAAACTTACACTTCTTATCATTACAAGAAAATCAGCGTTCCACAATTAACTCTGTCAGATATGCCACAAGTAAACGTATATGAAAATACCATAACACCACAAAACAAAACTATGTGGTCAGTACCCTCAATGCAGTATTACGGTTCTGTTCTACCCTTCGTCACCTATGAAGAAGGATATGTCTGGCTTTTCTACAAACAAACCGAGATTTCTACTGGGCTGCCTACCTACATATTTACGGGAGAATACAAAATAGTCGTCGTAAAATAGTACATTCCTTTTTTAAAGTGGCAGTCACATACTCATATTTTTCACTTATCTGGGCTTGCAGGATCGGCAAGTTAAATACTCTTTCAGCTAACGTTAGCAAACCTTATTATGGCATGCCTACCCAAATAAGGGTAGATTCACATGGCAGCAAAGAAAACCGCCAAAAAGAAAGCCTCTAAACCCAAAACAACCCCAAAAGCAAAAGCCGCCCCCAAAACCAAGCCCAAAACAGCAGCCAAACCAAAGCCAAAAACCACTCCGAAAGTAAAACCCAAGACCGCGCCCAAACCCAAAACCCCAGCAACCAAAAAAGAGGCGCCAAAAGAGCAGAAAACCTTCCGCACCGGCGAAAAATGCCCCCGATCAGGCTTATACATGCACTACTGCGACGGCAAAGAAGGCGGAAAAAACACCATACCCCTCTCAAAATCAGAAACGTTCCCGCCGTGTCGAAGCTGCGGCTCAGTAAAGTGGACACTAGTAATGGCAGCATAACGCACTTTAAAAGAAAGCGTATGTAGAAATGTAGAGGCAAATATATCGCAGGCGATGGGTGCAGCACACAAAGTGAATCTTAAAAGGCCCAAATCAAAAAACGATAAGATATTACAGGTAACTTTTCTCTCATCAAACAAAGGAAAAATATAGCGCGCACGTCGCCGCTACTAGTTTTTAAACAAGGGCTTTTCTTTTACCCTTACAAATAATTGTTTTAACTAAAGGAAAGAAAGAAAAAGTTGTTTCTTTTGGTACTAATCTACGCAGTCGAACTGTTGATTAATTTTAAATTATAAAGTAATAGAGGGGTTTTTTTCCGAGTTTTTTCTATTTTCAGCGATTTCAGCTCTAAGATACTTTTTCAACCCCTTGAAAGTGTATCCGTACTTACCTCAGGTTTTGTATCCTCAAGCCAATCGTAGAAAGCGGTCCGCTCACGTTTTACGGGGTTAGTCTTACTCTGTCTCTTGGGTACAGTGTGACTTCGCGGATGTTCTTTATGCCTGTGAGCATCATTGTTAGGCGTTCGAGTCCGATTGCCCAGCCTGCGTGTGGTGGCATGCCGTAGTCGAATGCTT